>QWCY01005877.1_pt1 | contig 11251 bp, 8 predicted proteins | sample 1972631 | NCBI WGS metagenome assembly QWCY01 (sample SAMN09866696, study PRJNA288562) | Human gut metagenome isolate pre1_stool, whole genome shotgun sequencing... | isolation source: gut | host: Homo sapiens | place: USA: California
CCATTTCAGAAGAATCTACCGGATGATACGAGCCATCATAAAGAACTGCTTTCACACCAACAACCGGATAAGCTGCCAGAGGACCCTTCAGTACAGATTCCTGGATTCCCTTCTCAACCGCCGGGAAATAGTTCTTCGGAACGGCACCTCCTACAACCACCTGCTCAAATTCATATGGTTCTTCCAGATTACCGGAAGGGCTAAAGCGCATCTTGACATGACCATACTGTCCATGTCCGCCGGACTGTTTCTTATACTTATATTCCACATCACTGTTCTTCCTGATGGTTTCGCGGAATGCAACCTTAGGCTTGCTTAATTCTATCTCTACCTTATAATCATTTAAAAGCTTGCTTGCAATGACTTCAAGATGCAGATCCCCCATGCCGTAAAGCAGCATCTGCTTATTTTCCGCATCATTGACATATTTCATCGTCAGATCTTCATGGGAAATCTTCTGCAGCGCCTGTGATAATTTATCCACATCTGCCTTGTTCTTCGGCTTATATCTCATATAAGTATAAGGAACCGGCATCTCCCATTTACCATATTTAATCGTGGTTGCCTTCGTGGAAAGGCTGTTTCCGGTACGCGCTGCGGTCAGTTTTGCAAGTGCTCCGATATCTCCGGCATGTAATTCCTTTACTTCGATTGGTTTATTGCCCTGTAAAACATAAAGCTTGCCAACCTTCTCTTCAATATCGCGGTCCACATTGTAGATCATGTCATCTGACTTCAGCACACCGGAGTTTACCTTAATGAGGGAATATTTACCGATAAACGGATCTACGATGGTTTTCCATATGTATGCAGATTTCGCCTTGGAAAAGTCATAGTCTGCATGATAGATATCGTTCGTCTTCATATTAATTCCGGCAACGACACGGTTCTCCGGACTCGGAAAATACTTAATGATGTCATCGAGCAGGGTATAAACGCCCTGACATAAAACATTGGATCCCATGGTCATCGGAACGATACTGCCGTCACAGACATTCGTCCGTAATGCGGCACGGATCTCTGCTTCCGAGAAGATCTCGCCGCCAAAATAACGCTCCATCATCTCTTCACTGGTCTCAGCAACTGCCTCCATCAGTGTATCCCGGCAGATCTGTAAATTCGCCTTATTATATTCCGGAACCTCACATTCCACAACATCCTTGCCCTGCCAGCGGTTACCGGTCTCGGTAATGACATTGACATATCCAACAAACTTCTCATTCTCACGGATCGGCAGATGGAACGGTGCCATCTTCTTGCCAAACATCGCGGTCATATCCTCTACCACCTGCCGGAAAGAAGCCTGATCCACATCCATGTTGCTGACATAAATCATACGGGGCAGCTTATACTTTTCACACAGCTCCCATGCCTTCTGGGTTCCGACCTCCACACCGGACTTGCCATTCACTACGATAATGACTGCACCTGCTGCACTGATTGCCTCTTCTACTTCTCCTGCAAAATCGAAGAATCCCGGTGTATCAAGAATATTGATCTTGTATCCTTCCCACTCAATGGGAACCACTGACGTATTTATAGAAATCTTACGCTTGATTTCTTCTTTATCAAAATCACTTACGGTATTACCGTCATCGACCTTCCCCATCCGGGAGGTAATTCCGGACAAATATGCCATTGCTTCTGCCAAAGACGTTTTACCGCTTCCCCCATGTCCGACCAGAGCAACATTACGAATCTTATCTGTTGTGTAAATATTCATGCATTTTCCTCCATTCTTTCAAATACCATGCATTTATTTTACTAAATTTTCTGATAATACACAAGCGTTTTTGGTGATTTTTCCTACATATTCTTTATTATTTATGCCTAACAGGGTAAAATATGTATAATTCATATGGTAAACTGGTTTCTGAACAGTTACTATAATTTCTAATTTCCATATTGACTTATTTGGGAATCGGAATTAAAATTAGTGCGTTGAAGTGTCATAGTCTAAAGCGTCGAAGTGTTAAAGAGCTGATATTTCAAAAAATAACGATATTATATATGATACAGGAAGAAAGGAAGTTATACCATGATTGTTGTTATGAAACCCAATGCCTCCGACCAGAGCATCGGAGCTGTTACCAGATATATTGAAGAAAACGGATTGCATGTCCACATTTCCAAAGGTGATCAGGTCACGATCATCGGTGTCGTCGGTGATAAAACCCGGCTTTCCACCAATAACCTTACTATTTTCGATGGCGTAGACCGGATTCTTCCGGTAACCGAAAGCTATAAGCTGAGTAATATTAAATTCCATCCGGATCCCAGTGTCGTGAAGGTCGGCAATGCCTTTTTCGGTCCCGGACACCTTACCGTTATCGCCGGTCCCTGTGCCGTTGAAAGCAATGACCAGCTTATGAAGATCGCCGTTGCCGTGAAGAAATCCGGAGCCAGTGTTCTGCGTGGCGGCGCTTACAAGCCGCGCACCTCTCCCTACTCTTTTCAGGGGCTTGAAGAGGACGGTCTTAAATATATGCAGGAGGCAGGACAGGCTACCGGACTAGCTACCGTATGTGAGGTTGTAAGCCAGGAAGCGATCGAAGCAGCGGTTAAATATGTGGACATGATCCAGATTGGTGCCCGGAATATGCAGAACTTCATTCTGTTAAAGGAAGCCGGACAGTCCGGTCTTCCGGTTTTATTAAAAAGAGGCTTATGTGCCACCATCGATGAATGGCTGAACGCTGCCGAATACATTATGGATGCAGGCAACCCGAATGTGGTTTTATGTGAACGTGGTATCCGTACTTACGAAACCGCTACCCGGAATACGCTTGACTTAAGTGCCATCCCTGTATTAAGATCCAAGACACACCTTCCGGTCATTGTGGATCCTTCCCATGCAACCGGAGCCTATGCTTACGTTCCCCCTATGGCAAAGGCTGCTGTGGCAAGCGGTGCAGACGGACTGATCATTGAAGTGCATAACGATCCTGCCCACGCTCTCTCCGATGGTCCCCAGTCTCTGACCTTTGAACGTTTCGATACCTTAATGAAGGAATTAAAGCCTTTTGCTTCTCTTATGAACAGGAGTATGACATGATTACCAAAACAGCTTTTCAGACCTTTGGTTTTATCGGACTCGGACTGATTGGCGGTTCCATTGCCCGTGCCATCCGCGAAAAGCTTCCATTAAGCAGAATTCTGGTTTTTGATGCAGATCAGAATACCATGGAGCTTGCCTTAACAAGCGGTGTTGCATCCGAAACAACAGATTCCGTTAATGAAGCCTTTGCACAATGCGACTGCGTCTTCTTATGCGCACCGGTTTCCGATAATGCCCATAATTTAGCCTTATTAAAGGAATACACTTCCGACACCTGTCTGATTACTGATGTTGGCAGTGTCAAAACCCACATCCATAAACAGGTTGAGGAATTACAGTTAAGGAACCGTTTCATCGGAGGCCATCCTATGGCAGGAAGCGAGCGTGTCGGATTTATCAATTCCAAGTCCCTGCTTTTGCAGAATGCCTACTACATCCTGACTCCCTGCAGCGGCGTTCCGGAAGAAACCGTATCCGCCTTTCGCAGCCTCATCGAATCCATTGGTTCCGTGCCACTTCTTATGGATTACCGGAAGCACGATTTCATCACCGGTGCGGTAAGTCACCTTCCGCATGTGATCTCCGCTTCTCTGGTAAATCTCATCAAGAAAGAGGATACCCCGGATGAACTGATGAAAACCATCGCTGCCGGAGGCTTTAAGGATATCACCCGGATCTCCTCCTCTTCCCCTGTCATGTGGCAGCAGATCTGTCTGACGAACAGGGAGAATATTTTGGTCTTGCTGGATCATTACATTACGGCTCTGCAAAATATCAGGAAGCTGATTGACGATTCTACGGAGCAGGAAATCTTCGACTTTTTTAAGGAAGCGCGTGATTACCGGGATTCCTTCGTCAATACTTCAAGCGGCCCGATCAAAAAGACCTATGCCATTCATGTGGAAATTGCTGATCAGCCCGGTGCCCTTGCATCCGTTGCCATGCTGCTTGCTGAGAATTCCATCAGTATTAAAAACATCGGCATTACCCATAACCGGGAACGCACCGATGGTGCTCTGCGTATCGAGGTTTATCAGGAGGAAAGTCTGAGACAGGCAGAAGAACTGCTACAGAAAAACGGCTATCTCACTCATCTTCCCTAAAAGCCAAAAGCAGCAAGTGAAGAAAGAAATCCCCTGCACCTACAACGGTACAGGGGACTTTTTATGTCTTCTTAATGTAAATGCCATCCCAATGATCACCATGCCTGTAATTCCACCTGCACAATCAATAAAGACATCCTTTACTGCTGCATATCTGCCGGGTACGAAGTACTGGTGAATTTCATCCAGTGATGCTGACAGCAATAACTGCACTCCGATGAGCAGCCTGCCGCTCCAGACCTTTCCCTTCCACCACATTAAAACCAGACTGTAGGAAAGCAGACCTACACAAAGATATTCAGAAAAATGTGCCAGCTTCCGTACGATCTTTTCAAGCGCAAGTGGAAAGAGATCAACGACAATCTCTGTCGTTGGTGTTCCGTCACTATTCTGGAAAAAGCTCCAGATTTTCAATAACAATTCTGTCACTGCCGAGCTCTTCATAGAGGAATCCTCTGCCACATCAGATGACAGCAGAAAAATCATCATATACAAAAACACCAACAGGCAGACCGCTGCTACGGTATAAATTCTTTTCTTTCTCATCATTTGGCCTGAGTCAGATTATTGATGGTATCATAAAGCTGGATTCTGGATGCCTCCATCTCCGGCATTCCGATAAAGATCGCTCCATAAGCAAAGCCATCCTCTTTCTTCTCAATTCGCACGATTTCCAGAAAGGCATGCAGCACTTCCTGTGTCCAGATACGCAGATGAGACTCATAAACGGCTCCGATCTCCAACGGCTTGGAGCATGAAAATCCAACACCGGACTTGGACACATCAAGAATCTCGATCTCTACCTTTTCCTGTGTATCACGATCCAGTCTTTTAATGAATAAGGACGATGCTAATTTAATCCGGTTATTCTTTCTTCGCTCTTCCATAGTGTAACCCCTCCATTAGTACTATCTTACTCATAAATCCTGTTTTTGTAAAGTATCTGTAAAGAAACAGGCATCCCCGAAAGAGAAAAAACGATATTTTTCGCGTACTGCTTCTTCATAAGCGGCAAGAACATGTTCCCGTCCTGCCAGTGCACTCACCAGCATCACCAGTGTTGACTCCGGAAGGTGGAAATTGGTAATCAGGCAGTCTAAAACCTTAAACCGGTATCCAGGATAAATAAAGATCTCTGTATTGCCACAGCATTCCTCCAGTCTTCCGTTTTCATCCGCGGCACTCTCAATCGTCCGGCAGCTTGTTGTTCCGACACAGATCACACGTCCGCCGTTCTCCTTCGTCTGATTGATAAGATCTGCGGCCTCCTGTGTCACCTGATAATATTCCGAATGCATATGATGCTCCAACACATCATCCACCTTCACCGGACGAAAGGTTCCCAGGCCCACATGAAGTGTCACATACGCAAGCTTCACGCCCTTCTGCTCAATCTGCTGCAGCAGCTCCTTTGTAAAATGAAGTCCTGCAGTCGGTGCTGCGGCAGATCCGTCAAACTTTGCATACACGGTCTGGTAACGGTTCTTATCCTTTAGCTTATGGGTAATATATGGTGGAAGCGGCATCTCGCCCAAAGAATCCAGAACCTCTTCCCAGATTCCTTCATAATAAAACTTCACAAGACGGTTGCCCTCTTCGACTACATCCATGACCTCGGCTTTCAGTCTTCCGTCGCCAAAGACCACCCTGGCACCGGGACGCAGCTTCTTTCCCGGCTTCACAAGGGTTTCCCATACATCACCTTCTCTTCGTTTCAGCAAAAGAATCTCTACCGAAGCGCCGGTGTCTTCTTTCGTTCCCATGAGACGCGCCGGCAGTACTTTCGTATTGTTCAAAACAAGGCAGTCTCCCGGTTTCAGATAATCAATAATGTTCCGGAAAATTTCATGCTTCCATTCCCCTGTTTTCTTATCAACAATCAGCAATCGTGATGAGGAACGATCCTCCAGTGGATCCTGTGCAATCAGCTCCTGTGGTAATTCAAAATTAAAATCCGATGTCTTCATTAGATGGCTGCTCCCCTTAAGAATGCCACATAACCACGCTTTGTCTCATATACATCGGCCTTGCTCACAGCTTCCCAGGGCGCATGCATATTTAATACGGCTACGCCGCTGTCGATAACGTTCATGCCATATAAAGCAAGAATGTAGGCAATCGTACCGCCGCCGCCAAGATCTACACGGCCAAGCTCTGCTGTCTGGAAATGAATGTTTTCCTTTTCAAAAATACTGCGGATATGTGCCAGATATTCTGCATTGGCATCGTTGGAGCCGGACTTTCCTCTGGCTCCGGTGAATTTATTGAAGACCATACCGCCACCAAGATAAGCCACATTTTTCTTATCAAAGCTGGCTGCATAGGTCGGATCAAACGCACTGCTGACATCCGAAGAAAGCATGCAGGAGGATGCCAGGCATCTGCGTACATTAAGTTCTGAATACTCTCCCATGAGATTGAGCACTTCAGCTACCATATTTTCAAAGAAATGGGACTGCATACCGGTTGCGCCGACACTTCCGATTTCTTCCTTATCCACTAACAGACAGCAGGCCGTTCTTTCCACACTCTTCATTTCGAACATAGCCTTTAAGGAAGTAAATGCACAGACTCTGTCATCCTGTCCGTAGCTTAAAATCATACTGCGGTCAAAGCCGGCTTCTCTTGCCTTTCCAGCTGGAACCACTTCAAGCTCTGCGGAAATGAAGTCTTCCTCATCCATGTCATAGTTCTCTTTGAGGATATTGAGAATGCCCTTCTTTACGGCCTCCTTGCCTGCGGATTCGCCCTTCTTCTCCTTTTCTTCCTCAGAGAACGTAAGCGGCTTATTTCCAACGATAATATCCAGTGCTTCTCCTTCGATCACCTTGGCTGCCTTCTTTTCCAGCTGTTCCTGTGCCAGATGAATGAGTAGATCGGAAACAAAGAATACCGGATCATCTTCATTTTCACCGATGTTCAGTTCAATTGTTGTTCCATCCTTCTTCACAACCACACCATGAATTGCAAGTGGAATCGTTACCCACTGATACTTCTTTACGCCACCATAATAATGGGTGTCAAGATAAGCAAAACCACCGTCCTCATATAATGGATTCTGCTTGATATCCAGGCGTGGGGAATCAATGTGTGCACCGAGAATATTCATTCCCTCTTCCATCTTCTTCTCACCGATATGGAATAATGCAACAGACTTATTCATCCATACGGAATAAACCTTGTCGCCTTTTTTGAGCCTGCCGCCTTTTTTGATGATATCCTGCAATTCCTTGTATCCGGCTTCTTCTGCCATATTTACAATATAATCCACGCACTCCCTTTCCGTTTTGCATTCGGAAAGGAATCCGCGGTATGCTTCATTCAATGCTTCCAGTTCTTTTAACTGCTTTGTACTATAGGTTTCCCAGACATTTTTCTGTTCCATGTTCTGCCTCCGTTTTCTATATAATATTACCAAATTATTACCAGTATATCACACTTATGCTCTCAGATCGATATCCAGATCATTCTTCAGTGTTCTGCAGATCTTATCTACGAACTTCTGAATTGCTTCTGCATCAAAGGCTTCTTCCTTCGGCGCAAAAGTGATGGTATAAGCCATGCTCTTCTTTCCTTCCGGAATCTGTCCGCCTTCGTATACATCGAACAGCCTGATCTCCTTGATGTATTTGTTCGCTCTGCGGATGCATTCCTCTACCTGTCCGTAGGTAATGTCCTTATTCATAACAAGCGCAAGATCACGCTTTTCTTCAGAGAAGCGGTTCAGAGACTCGAATACTCTCTTCTTACCATACCACGCTGACAGCTTCTCCAGATCCATTTCCAGAATAAAGGCACTGGTACGCATATTCAGTTCATCCTGAATGTCATAAGCAAGCTTTCCGAAGTAACCGATCACTTCACCTTCGTACAGCACATCTACCGCCTGATAAGGATGCAGGAACGGCTTCTCTGTGGGAGTATAGGTAAAGGTTACATCCAGACTTTCTGCTATCGTATTTGCAATGCTCTTCATGGTATAAAAGCTTTCCTGAAGACCGAAAATACCGATGCACAGGGTATCCTTTTCCTCCGGATACTCCGTTAACGGCAGGGACTTTGGAAGGAACTTCTTTGCTACTTCAAACAGTCTGCCGGAGAGAATGCCATTCTTCTCATTTCTGGCAATTGCATTTACCATGGAAGGAGCAAGTGTTGTCCGCATCAGGGACAGATCCTGGTTAATCGGATTTAACAGCCTGATCGCATTGCGCTCCTGCGCATCCTCAGGAAACTTCATCAGATCCAGGTCTGCCGGAGAGAAGAAGGAATAATGCATACATTCATTGATACCGATGGCACATAAGGTTCTCTTTAAGGCAAGTTCACCCTTCTGCTTCTTATTTAAGCCTCCCATGGTGACCTGTGCGGTCGGAAGGAAGGTCGGCACGATATGATCATATCCGTACATACGGATCACTTCCTCTGCCACATCCGGATAACGCTCTACATCGTTCTCACCATTCGGAAGCATATCTTCACGATAAGCCGGTACATGGATCGTCAACTGATCACCTTCTACCGTAGGTGCAAAGTCAAGATTCTTCATAATACGGACAATGTCTTCTTCCGGTACAGTAATACCAAGTACGCCGTTTACTTTGGAAATGCTGACCTTCATTTCGGTCGGTTCAATAGAATTACCGGTATTAATATCTACATGTGTGGAGGAAACCTTACCACACTGTAATTCTTCGATCAGATGTAATGCTCTCTTCATACCAAGAACAGTAGAATACTCGTCCACACCCTTTTCATAACGGGCACTGGCATCGGTACTCTTTCCAAGGCTTCTTGCGGTCTTTCTGACACTGTCTCTTGCGAACTTCGCAGACTCAAAGATCACGCTCTCTGTGGTATCACGGATTTCGGAATTCAATCCACCCATGACACCTGCAAGTGCAACCGGCTTAACACCGTCGCAGATGACCAGATTGTCTGTGTTCATTTCATATTCCTGTTCATCCAGGGTAATGATCTTCTCTGCATTCTTTGCTCTTCTGACGCAGATCTCATTTCCCTCCAAGTAAGAGCCGTCAAATGCATGCATCGGCTGTCCGATTTCCTTTAATACATAGTTCGTGATATCAACGACGTTGGAAATGGAGGTCATGCCAACCAGGGCAAGACGTCTCTTCATCCACAGCGGGGACTCTCCGATCTTTACATCATATACATAATGAGCGCTGTAACGGGGGCACAGATCCTGAGCTTCTACCGTTACCTTAAAGCCATCCTTCGTGACTTCGGTTTCGGTATAATCGGTTGCCGGCATCTTAAGCGGCTTGCCAAGCATTGCAGCCACTTCTCTTGCCATACCGAGAATACTCTGGCAGTCCGGACGGTTTGCGGTAAGCGCAATATCAAAAATCCAGTCATCCAGTCCGGTGATTTTCTTTACATCATCGCCCGGATTTACGTCTTCGGGAAGCACCAGTAATCCATTGTATTCAGCTCCCGGATACAGATCCTCGGTAAGTCCCAGCTCGACACCGGAACAAAGCATTCCGTTCGATTCATAGCCACGGAGCTTGCCATTCTTAATGGTCATCACACCCTCTACCGTCTTATGATCCTTTGCGGTTGCATAAACGGTTGCGCCGGGAAGGGCTAACGGGAACTTTCCACCTGTACAGACATTGTCTGCACCACAGCATACCTGCATCGTGCCATGTGCACCTGCATTGACCTGACACACATGAAGGTGGGTATCCGGAATCGGTTCACAGGATTCAATAAGACCAACAACAATATTGCTGACATCCCTGCCCAGTTCGTACTTTTCTTCTACTTCAAAACCGGCATCAAACAGCTTCTTCTCTAATTCGTCCGGCGTTACATCCACATCTACATATTCTTTTAACCAGCTTAATGGTAATATCATAATCTGTTTCCTCCTGACTATTTCTCATTGATCTGCTCTAATACACGTAAATCGGAATTGAACAGCAGCTTAATGTTGTTAATACCGTATTTGAGCATGGCAATACGCTCCAGTCCCATACCAAAGGCAAAGCCGCTGTACTGCTCAGAATCAATGCCGCAGTTTTCCAGCACACGCTTATTAACGACACCGGCACCTAAAATTTCAATCCAGCCGGTTCCCTTACAAAGGCTGCACCCCTTGCCGCCGCATTCAAAACAGCTTACATCCACTTCTACCGAAGGTTCTGTGAACGGGAAATAGGAGGGACGAAGTCTCGTGGTTACGCCCTCACCGAAGACCTTCTGTACAAATACATCAAGCATACCCTTTAAGTCTCCGAGGGTAATCCCCTTATCTACAACAAGTCCCTCCATCTGGGAGAACATTGGAGAATGGGTGGCATCATCATCGGAACGGAATACCTTACCGGGAGATAAAATCTTAATCGGCGGCTGCTTCTTCTCCATAACATGAATCTGTCCTGCAGAGGTCTGGGTACGAAGCAGGAATTCCGGAGAAAGATAGAAAGTATCCTGCATATCCCTTGCCGGATGATCCTGCGGAGTATTCAATGCCGTAAAGTTATAATAATCGGTTTCGATTTCACTTCCTTCATAAATTTCAAACCCCATTCCGGCGAAAATATCAATCAGCTGATTCCTCACAAGGGTAACCGGATGAAGATTTCCGATTTTCACAGGTTCAGCCGGGATCGTAAGGTCGATCTTTTCTCTTTCATATTTATGCTGAAGCTCTAATTTCTTCATCTTCTCTTCCATGTCGGCAAATTTATCAAAAGCCCATGTTTTTAATTCATTAACAGATTTACCGTAACCGGCACGTTCTTCCGGAGCAAGCTTACCCATGTCCTTCATGAGTTCACTGATCTTACTCTTCTTGCCCTCCAGATAAACATTCTTGAATTCATACAATTCCTTGGAGTTCTTTAATTCCTTCAGTTCCCCTTCAATCTTCTCTTTCAGGGATGAAAGCTTGTCTGACAATACCTGGTCCTGCATACGTTTTACCTCTCTTTTCCTTTCATTTTTTGTTCCGCTCTACATCTACCTGCTGCACTAACCTCGCCCTTCGTCTTCGTCTCGACCTCACTAAGTGCACAGGTACCGTTCGCACTAAATTCGAACTTCGCCTTCGGCTCGTTCT
>QWCY01005878.1_pt1 | contig 11249 bp, 7 predicted proteins | sample 1972631 | NCBI WGS metagenome assembly QWCY01 (sample SAMN09866696, study PRJNA288562) | Human gut metagenome isolate pre1_stool, whole genome shotgun sequencing... | isolation source: gut | host: Homo sapiens | place: USA: California
CCAGAACCTTGAATCCTGCGAATTTCCGCGGTTGTCACCCATCATAAAATAATGTCCTGCTGGAATTTTCATCGGGCCGCAGTACATTTCGCCGGAGCAGGGAATATAGTCCGTATCGCTTAAAATATAAGGCTCATCCAGCGCTTTGTCGTTAATAAAAACGTGGTATTCTCCGCCGGAATCCTTTTTAATCTCGAGTTTATCGCCGGGCATTCCGACTACGCGTTTTATATAAGCAATATCCTTGCAGAAAAAGCCGGTCAAACGGGAAAATATTGAAAGTGCGTCAGTTTTTATTTCTTCAAACGGAGGATAAAAAACCATTATATCGCCGCGCTCAGGCGATGAATAAAATCTGGAAAGCCTTTCCACAAAAATCCTGTCGCCCTCAAGCAGGGTCGGATGCATTGAAGCAGACGGAATCCAGCGGATTTCGCCGAGGAAAAATCTTATTATCACAACCATAACGACCACAAAAACAATGGTTTCGATGGTTTCTTTTAAACCCGCTTTAATTTTTTCTTTATCTAGCTGCAATTTTCTATCCTCTGTCAATATTTTATCATTGATTTATGATTCTGCACAAATCACAGATTGCTTTCTTATACTGATTATCCTCAATAAACGCAATATTTTCAATAGCCCTGCCCGTGTATAACCTAATCAGATTTTTTGTTTTCTCAATAGCTGCGCTGTTTTGGATTGCTTCAACAGATAGCGGTTTTTGTGTCAATTCTTTATAATAAATTATCGGAGCGGTTTTTACACCGTTTTTTATATCCTCCTCAAGCCCGCCGAGGTCATTTTTTATTTGAAAAGCAATGCCAAAATTCAGCGCAAACGCTTCAATTTCATTTTTGTGCGCAATTTCTTGTTCCATCAGCGCCAGAGCGCCCGCAATCCCCGCCCTGAAAAGCTCTGCTGTCTTATTTTTTGATTTTTCAATGTACTGCACAATGGTTACTTCAGAATCTTTTTCAAAATACTGCCCGATTTCGCCTGAAATCAGGTTTGAAATTGAATTCGCATGGATTTTTATCACCCCGGCCGAACCCAATTCAGAAAGCGCCCCCAATGCAAGCGAAAGAAGATAATCACCCGCAAGAACCGCCATTTTGTTGTCATAAAGAGCATTCAGCGCGGGCAGGGAATGGCGAAAAGCCGCATTGTCAATAATATCGTCGTGCAAAAGCGTTGCATTGTGAATCATTTCGTTTGCAAAGGCAAGCAGGTAGTGTTTTTCCGCAATTTCAAGCCCCATTGATTTCAAAATCAGAAAAATCAACGCAGGACGGAGCCGTTTGCCCTTTTTAGAAAAATAAAAATCCAGAATTTCACCGAATTTTGCCGGAATTTCTTTTTTTATGCGCGATTCAAAGCATTTATCAAAAAAAGAAAATTCATTTTCTATGCATTTAATTATCTTAAAATATTCTGCGCTGTCAGCCAAACCCTAATCCTTTATTTTCAGCTTAAAATACTCAATGGTTTTTAGCAATCCGTCATGCAGCGAAGTTTTCGGGCGCCAGTTGAGTTTTTCCGCAGCAAGCGCCAAATCCGGACGCCGCTGGGTCGGATCATCAGACGGAAGCGGGAGATAAACAAGTTTTGACTTTGAGGCGGTAATTTCCAGAATATTTTTTGCAAATTCGTTTATTGTGCGCTCGGAATCATTCCCTAGATTCACCGGCCCTGTGAAATTTTCGGTATTCATCATCCGGATAATGCCCTCAATCAAATCATCAACAAAACAGAATGAGCGTGTCTGGCTTCCGTCGCCGTAAATCGTAATATCTTCGCCTTTCAGGGCCTGAACAATGAAATTTGAAACCACGCGCCCGTCGTTAATATCCATTTTGGGGCCGTAAGTGTTAAAAATTCTGATAATTTTAATATCCGTTTTGTTTTGCCGGTAAAAATCGCACATGAGCGTTTCAGCAGCGCGTTTTCCTTCGTCATAGCAGCTTCTGACGCCGTTTATATTAACATTTCCCCAATAGTTTTCTGTTTGAGGGTGAACTTTGGGGTCGCCGTAGACTTCCGAGGTTGAAGCCTGCAAAAGCCTTGCCCCGCAGCTTTGCGCGAGCTCAAGCATGTTCAAAATACCGATTACGGACGTTTTAAAAGTTTTTATCGGGTCATGTTGATAATGCTGAGGGCTCGCAGGGCAGGCAAGGTTGTAAATCTGCTCAACATCCTCTGAAAAAGCGTCAACAATGTCATGTTCAACAAATTCAAAATCAGGATTTAGCAGCAAATGCTTTATATTATCAATACTGCCCGTAAAAAGGTTATCAAGGCATATTACTTTGTTACCCTCATTGAGAAGTCGCTCACAGAGGTTGCTGCCGATAAATCCCGCGCCGCCGGTTACTAAAATCTTCTTCATTCAGGCTTTCTCCCTACGCAAATATAGTCGAAACCATATTTTTTCATTGTTTCAACGTTATACTGGTTTCGTCCGTCAAAAATAAGAGGTGATTTGAGCTTGTTTTTTATCAGCTCAAAATCAGGATTTCTGAATTCGTTCCATTCTGTTGCAAGAATAAGCGCGTCAGCGCCCTCCAGCGCTTCATACGCCGACTCCGAATATTTAATTGAATCCCCGAAGATAGATTTTGCACTATCAACGGCTTTCGGGTCAAAAGCCTGTATTTTTGCGCCTGCTTTGGTGAGCTCATTTATAATTGTAATCGCCGGAGCCTCCCTCATGTCATTGGTATTGGGCTTAAATGCCAATCCCCAGAGCGCAAACGTCATGCCGGACAAATCGCGCCCCAGTTTTTTGAAAATTTTGTTTATAAAAATATAGCGCTGTCGCAAATTTATGTTGTCGCAGGCTATGAGCATTTCGCAGGTATAGCCTTTTTCTTTAGAGAGGGACATAAGCGCTTTCACGTCTTTAGGGAAGCAGGAACCGCCATATCCAAGCCCCGGAAAGAGAAATAATGAGCCGATTCTTTTGTCTGCGCACATGCCTTTTCGCACCATTTCGGCGTTTGCGCCGATATTTTCGCAAATATTCGCAATTTCGTTTGCATAAGAAATTTTTACCGCCAAAAAGGCATTCGCCGCGTATTTTGTCATTTCTGCGGACTTGATATCCATTGTAATAACAGGATTTCCGGTTCTCAGGAAAGGGGAATATATTTCGTTCATGATTTTTGCGGATTCTTCGGTTTCTGCGCCGATAATAACCCTGTCAGGCTTCAAAAAGTCCTCAACAGCAGCGCCCTGTTTTAAAAATTCCGGATTTGAAACTACATCAAAAGCGCAGCCGGTTTTATTTTTGATAATTTCTGCTATTTTTTCGCAGGTGCCGACAGGAACCGTGGATTTGTTGACAATCACCTTGTATTCGTTCATTGAAGCAGCGATTTGTTCCGCAACTTCAAAAACAGCGCTCAAATCAGCCGAGCCGTCTTCTTTTTGAGGGGTTCCTACAGCAATAAAGCATACCTTGCTGTGTTTTACGGCGAAATCAAGGTCATCAGTGAATTTCAGCCTGTTTTCCCTGACATTTTCAAGAATCAGGCTGTCAAGGCCCGGTTCAAAAATCGGAATTATGCCCTTTTCGAGTTTTTTGAGTTTTTCTGTATCTTTGTCGACGCAGATTACGTCATTTCCCATTGATGCAAAACAAGTTCCGGCGACCAATCCGACATACCCTGTTCCAATTACGCAAAGCTTCATTACAAACTCCCCTTTTGATGAAAACTTATGAATAAATCTTATCACAAAACAGGCAATTTTTTGTGCGAAATTTACTTTATATAAATAAGGGAGAAAAATTAACCATGGGAAAAGAGGATTTAACAATAAAAGTTTCAACGAACTATACAAATATGTTCGACAACATGTTCCAGTCTTTTGGTCTGAAAGACACAACAGCGCAGCCGACTTATCTGCCGTTTCTTATGTCCGGAACCTCAGTAGCGGGCACAATGCCTTATATCGGGATTCCAATGTTTTATAATGGCGGAAATGACTGTTTGATGGACATGTTTAACGGATTTTTGAGCAATATTTCAAAATCAATGGAAAAAATAACCGTTTCATTTTCAGACATAACAAAAAACGGCTCCACACCCTTAAATAGTACGCAAAATCTGCCCACCGGCACGCAATCAACCCGAATAAAGCAAACAAATGCGCTGAGCATGCTCACAGCAGACCAGATTGCAGCAACAGAGCAGGCCGCAAAAGAAATAAACTGCGACCCTAACGACCTTATTGCAATAATGTACAACGAATCCAGACTAAAACCGGCCGAAAAGAACCATGCAGGCTCCGGAAATGTCGGATTAATCCAGTTTGGGAAAGCAGCGGCTAAAGATTTAGGTACCACGCAGGAAGACATTGCAAAAATGGACTACAATGAGCAGCTCAAATATGTTGTAAAATATTACAAAATGGTAAAATCCCGCCTACGCATACCCGAAGGGCAAAAAATAGACGGCGGAACGCTTTATGCAATGACTTTCAGGCCGGCTTATGCGGGAAATGAAGTACTTGCGCAAAAAGGCGAAGACGCATACGACAAATACAGCAACTATAAGCTGGACATTGATAACGACAACCAGATAACAAAAAAAGACCTTGCATATCATGTAAACAAACAAAAAAATGAGCTTGGTTTGTCCGCATAAACTAGCAAAAAAATTCTTGTTTGTGTTTTACTGCTGATATGGGACTGGGTATTCAAAAAATCATGCTGTCAGGCACCGGCATTCATAACACCTCAACTTCACGCAGGCGTGAGGGATTGCAGCCTGCAGAAGATACGGCAAATTCTGTCAATAAAAATTCCTTTTTCCGGCATGCCGGCGCAATTGCTTCTGCAAACAAAGCAATGATAAATTTTAAAGGTTATTATGGAGATTGGCAGCCGGCAAAAAAATTATTCTGGAATCTTACCGGCAGAAATGACATTTATGAAGACAATTGGACGCATGAACATATTTACACGGTCGGAAACAAAAAATGGGTCAACGCTTATCCGAACGACCTTTTAAAAAGAAGTCCGGAACAGGCAATTCAGTCGATTTGCACGCTTACAAAGCCCAATAACCAGTACCCGGGAATTCCGTCCTACATTCCGTCTCCAAATTACGGTGACAAATGGGGCAGGCGGGCAAATTATATCGAAATTAACCCCAGACTCGTCGCAAAATATGAAAACGGGCAGATTTCAGAAGGGTTATTCGGCGTAATGAAGCTCCTGCCGGCAATTCCGCCCTCTCCGAAATCGTTTGCCAACTGCATTGTACTTTCCCAGCTATATCCCACGCTTTATGGCGACGGAACCACGTCGGACAGCGGATTATATTGCACAAACCTCCACGAAGGAATAAGCAAAAACCTCACAAGCCCCGGTTTATACGGAAAAATGGGCGCTGATGAACAGGTGAAAGCGTTCAACGATTTGGCGCACCTTATGGGCTTTAAAACAGGCATAAGAATGCCGCTTTCTGCCGGTCAGCTAAGAGTTCATGGAAATCAGTTCAACTGGTACGAACATGAAAAAGCATATATTGACGCGTGCGTATGGGCTATTGAGCTCGGGTTTGATTCTATTTATTTTGACAGCGGAAAACACATTATTGACGGAAACGGCTACTGCGGCGTCGGCGACCTGCCGAACAAAGGGCAGATGGCTTATATTTTATATGAAATTCGCCAGAAAACCGGCAGAAATGACCTTTCTTTCATCGGGGAAAAATGCAATGACAACAATGAGTTCAAAGAAATGGGTTTCACGGCCGGAACCGACTGGGGCAGAGCAGATGATATAAACAGTGTCAAATGGGAAGCAAGAAAACAGAGCTGGAACAGCGAATACGCTGCCGGCCCCGAGGTTTCAAACGACAATGACTACGGCGGAATGTTTTATGAGCAGCGCCTGAACCGCCTTAATTCAATTCTCTGGGGTTATGACCATATCGGGCAAAAATTGCCATCTTTTATGCAGATAAACGACATTTTTCCGCTTTCTCCATACATAAACACGCATGAAACAATGGAACACCCGCACCAAATGTCCGCAGGCGGCGCCTGGACAGAGTGTGAACGCCACTGGGACGGAGTTTTTTCAACTGCTGACCATGCACGCAATTTCACGCAGGATGTTTATCACACTTTTGAGCATGTAATGTATGTGTAAAAGGGGATTTACGCGCTAAATTACAAATGTATTGTTCCGAATGTACCCCTATTCAAAGCGAAAAAAGCCGGATGGGACGCGCATAACAAAATCCCGCCAAAATCGCCTTTATGTTTTAAATGAATTATGCTAGAATAATTTTACCGAGGAGAGGTGTCCGAGTGGTTTAAGGTGCGGACCTCGAAAGTCTGTGTGGGCTCACCCCCACCGTGGGTTCGAATCCCACCCTCTCCGTTTTATAAATTTTTGTTGTTGGGCTAGTAGGCCTGACTGTAATTTAACGACCGGTTTGATTTGTACGGATACTTTGATTATTTTGGACAGCCCGCTCTGTGAGGGCGTTTTCAGGTCGGAAAATTAAGTTTACCAAAAAAATCAAACTGCCAAACTGGACTTTTTTCGGACTGTACGGATAGATTGAGATTTCCTTGATATAGCTGAATTACGCACCGATTTTGAGGTGTACGGATAAAATGATTATTTTGGTATAGTCCAGTTTCGTTAATATTAAAAAATTACAAGCATACTTATTTTAAATATTTATCGAGAATTGCTTGTTTTTTAACTGGTATTTCATCAATTTCTTTTTGTAATTTTTCTATTTCTTCTTCAAGGGGTAGAATTTGTGCAACTATTTCTTTTTGAAGATCTAAACTAGGAACTTCTACAGATAAAGCATATACATCATTCCTGTTTAGTCCTCCTGGACCGAGCCCTTTATTAAGAGTTTCTAAATTTAAACTTTTTAGCAAATAATATGTGTATTGAAATAACAATTGTTCTTCATTGATTTTTACAAAAAAACAAGTATCAATAGGAGTACAATTTTGTTTTATTAGGTTGATTTTTCCAACAGACCCCTTTCTTCCAACTATTATACTTGGACCGTTTAGAAAATAACTATTATGAAAACCATCTATACCATTTGCACCTACAACAGGATATATTCCTTTTATTCTTTTATACTTTGGTAATGAAATTCCATACTCCAAAGATAAAACATTACCTAGCTTACACTGATGACCAGTATTAAAAGAATTTAAAATAGTAGAAATTTCAGTTTTTTTATCTTTTACCATCTTATATAGTTGAAAAAATGTATTATCAATATTTTCAATTTCTTTAACAATTTCTTCTTGAATATTCATTGGAGGAAGTGGAAGTTTTTTGGATCTTGCAGACTCAACACCGATAAACGGCTGTCCTTTACCACCTTTATCCCAAAAATTTTCATTATTAATTATTTCAAATATATAATTTCTCAATGAGTTTTTAAAATCGGTTATTACTAACGTATTTTTTATTGCAGTAAATTTACCATCAGCTTTGAAACATTTTCCACACCTTGCTCCTATAGCGGAAACAATTATTGCTTCAGTATCATATTCATATTTTTCAACATAACCATCTTGCCCCGAAGCACTAAATGCCTTATAACCCTCATTTTTATAAATTTCTTTAGTTAAAGAAGTATTACCCCAGTCAAGTTTTGCTATTTCATTAAGTTTAACCTGCGGATATTTGCTATCAATTTTTAGTTTTTTTTTAAAGTTAAGATTAATTTGTTTATCAAATGTTTTTAAATCAAATGACATTAAATCAGACAGATTAATATAATCAATATGATTTTTAAGAGGATGGTCTTCTGATTGTTTTATTTCATTAATTGTTTTTTCTGAATTCAATTCTTCAAAATTATTTAAAATATAGTAGTTCGTTTTTTCTTCATCATAAAGATTTTCAGGATTATAAAGTTTGCTTTGCAAAACTCCGTCTTCATCTTTATAAATATGAATTCCTTCATGACCTTTTCTATTAGAAAATTCATAGCCATAAAATTCTTTTTCAATATCTTTTTCTAATGAGTCGCTTAAAATAATTTTTTGAGGATATGTAATTATAAAATAGACTAATTTTTCTTTCTCAATTTCAAGTATTTTTTCAATAGGATAGTCTTTATATTCGTCAAAAATTTCACTTTTTCTTGCATTTTCAGTTGGATTATCTTGCAATATGCTTATGTAATCTTCAAATGATATATCTTCGAATATATTATTAACGTAAGTAGAAAAAGCATGTTCAATTCCATTAATTGCAACATCCTTAAAATCAGTTAAAAATTTATCAACCAATTTTTCTATATTAGAATATGCTAAATTACTTTTTCTTCTCATAAAAAGAATAATTGTTTTAGTTCCCGTTGCCATGAAGGCATTATCACCGAGCTTTTGAATAGCAACAATATCAAAGTTTTTTAGAATTAATTCTCTTGTTTTTTCATAAATTCCACCATTGGTTAAAATCGATACGGGAAGCACTATTCCTGCAACACCACCTTCTTTTAATAATTGAATGGCACGTTCCACAAATAAACATTCAATTTCAGAACTGTTGTCTGTTAATCTTTTATACAAATCAAAACATTTTTTACCATCTTTTAATGTCGTTCTAAAACCACTTATTGAATATGGTGGATTTGCAACTAAAATATCAAATTTGGAATTGTTTTTTTGTAATTCCTCTGTTCTTAATATCCCTTTATATTTTTTATCATTAAATGGTGCTAATCCATCAGCTGCCATTACATTTGCTTCACCATCACCATTTAAAAACGAACTCACTTTAGATGTTTTTACCAGTCTATAATCTTTTTCAATTCCATACACATATTCTTTTGACCATTTTAAATTATTTCTTAGTGACTCAAAGTTTTCTTTTGCAATTCTGGAACCTTTAATATCTTCTACTTTGAAATCTTTAACGTATGTGTCAATTTCATCCATAATTTCAGTTAAAAAATGTCCGCTACCACAGGCATAATCAATTACATAAGGTAAGAAATTATCATCTTTTTTATTATTTTTATCTTCTATAATTTCTTTTATTGGAATTGACTTACAAATAAATCTTGTAAGCGGGATTGGAGTGAAAAATTGTCCTGCCTCTTGTTTGATACCTGTATTTAACAATAATTCAAAAAAATCGCCTAAATATTGATGTTTTTGAGAATATTTAATTTTATATCCTTGCAAAAGTTTAACTATTTCTTTTACAATTTCAGCATTTTCTTCGAAAGTTTCTTTATTATAAACTTCTTTAAAAGAAAACTCTTGAGAACTCCTATAATATCTCAACTCATTAAAAGTTTTTCTTAAATGCTCATCTTTTTCATCAGCAAGCTTTAATAATTCATCAAAATCATCTTGGCTTATATCTGGTAAATCGATATCAATGTAATTTTTATTGCCTCTTTTGTATAAGTTATTCAATCTATCAAAAAAACTTTCATACGTATCATTGCTTTTAAATTGAAATTTTAAATCAGCGTCTTTATCATAATTATCATCTTCATCTTGAATTTTACAAATAAAAAGATTAAACATTTTATTAAAAGCATTTGTTTTATCAGAAACAATATGTTTTCTTAAAATTTCTGCAAAATGATTAAATATTGTTCCGCCATCCGTATCTTTTAAATCTTGTAAATCTTCATAAGTTAAGCCAATATTCTTGTAATCATAAGCATTTATTTGTTTTTCGAAAATACCTTTTTGGTAAAAAGTATTATCCCAACTATCAAACAATTCTTGTACATTATTTCCGCTTAGTTCTTTTGTATCTATAATGTCATTTCTGTATGAAATTTCATTATTTTCAATATGAGATGCATATAAACACAAAGCTTTACTATTTTTATCTTGGTTGAAATAACTTAATAATTGCCCCCCATCTTTAAAAATTTGATTTTTTTCTTTTTCGTATTCCTTTCCCCAAGTTTTGCATTCAATCATCAAAAATGATTTATTATCAAGATCTTTCACTAATATGTCAAGATAACAATCCTTATGCCCAGCTTTATATGGCTGTTCCAATACTATGCTGTTTGGATTGTATCCTTTTTCTAGTAATCTATTCACACATTCTAAAACAACAAAAGATTCATTTTGAGAAAAATTGCTTGTTGTTTTTCTTCCACATTTTATATTTTTACCATAATCAATATTAGATTTTTCAGGATTAGCTTCATTATAATCGATATTTATTTCATAAGTTCCAAATTTTTTGAAATAAACATTGCAACACCCATCTTTAGGCTTAAAACCTAAAGCAATAATTCCTGATTTTATAATATCATTCATCTTACTCTCTCTTGATTTTGATTATAACTAACCAATATAATTTTCTCAAAATGTTAAGAAATGTAAATCAAACTAATGGTGTACATTGTCAATAAAGTACCCTATAAATATATTAGAAAACTATATAAAACATGTGGAATTAAAAAATTTTTCTTGTCCTGTTTCGGACAATTTATGAAATAGACTTGATATTCGGAAGAAATGAGTTATCATTAAAAATGAAAGGGTTCGGATCCCACCCTTCCCGTATCAAACTACATGTACAAAATAGTCAAACCAAGTGTTATTTTACACTGACCTATAGGTTTTATACCCTTTTCCGTTCCTTTATAAATTGACTAGCAAAAAAAATTAAATTTCGTTTTATAATAAATACGATGTTATGAGGGTAAGTATGAGCATAAGTTCTATATCTTTTGGGACACAATTGAAATATAAAAAGAATTATGAAGTTCAGAAAAAAGACGGCACCCCTGTTAGTAAAGAGTATGCTGACAAAGTAGTTAAGAGAAACAAGTTCATTTTTTATGCAGGCGTGCTCCCTACAGCTTTTACAGGTTTCTGTGCCATCATTAGTGAACCTAAAAACAGAGCCAAGGGCTGTTTACTTGTCCAAACATTAATGACTATAACAGGCTTTTTAGCGACAAAGTCTAATTTCAAAAATGATATGTTTTTTAAAGAATATTACCCGCAAAACTTTTACAAATGGGGCGGTTTTAAGGTTGTTGAAAAAAATAAATAAAAATGACAACGGAATTCTGACAATTTATGAGTTTTTTCTTTTTGCTTAAAAATAATTTTGTTTTACTCTGACAAAAACTTAATTTATGTACTTTTATTAAGAAATTGAGCGTTTAATGCTGTTTTTTGGCACACCAGTTGACTAGATATCGGGTATATGTATTAATATATATAATTTATGGCATGCCGAATACTTTTTGGTA
>QWCY01005879.1_pt1 | contig 11244 bp, 16 predicted proteins | sample 1972631 | NCBI WGS metagenome assembly QWCY01 (sample SAMN09866696, study PRJNA288562) | Human gut metagenome isolate pre1_stool, whole genome shotgun sequencing... | isolation source: gut | host: Homo sapiens | place: USA: California
AAGAACGACCTTGTATCATAAATGATACAGTGACAACATCACCATGATTAAAGCGGTCAAGCTCTGCACATTTATCACCCGAAAACTCTAAGGGAATAATGTTCTCATACTCACTACGCTCACCAGTATAAGGGTCGTAAGTGGTAGCATCTAAAATAAATTCCCGTTTAGTAAACGGGGAACCACCACTTTTAGATGGAATTTGAACGGTTTGCCCGATTTCGATTATCCGTCCGGTTATTTGATTTGCCATTAATTTTCTCCTCCAAATATCTTTTTATCAGTGATTAAACTTCTGTTCTCTTCCAAGAATCTGATAAGCTCTTCACAATGGTTAGTAAGAATCGGTATATCACGCTCCGGGCTGAAAACGTATGTCTCTGTATAGGTATCTACCACATAACCGCCCTTGTTGAACTCTACGATGTTGTATTCAAACGTCCGTACATCTGATCCATTCTGCATAAGAGCGTATGGATAAACCAGATGCTGGTGATGGTCTTTAAACTTTCCTACAGTATAACTGCCAGTTGTCTTGATATCATGAACACTGGTAGGCATCAATTCATCTATCAGACCGTACACCAATACATTACCGTATACAGTTGGCAGAATCGCTTCTACTCTCTGTTGGGTTAACGCTCCTTTGTAATAGTTTGCAAACTCACGGCAGAGGTCAATGTGAAAAGTGAATGTGCGATTGTTGTAAACGGCTTTTATTCCGTAAAGTGTTCCATCATCGTGATATGCCTTGCTGATTTCCATTATAGAAGATTTACGGTTTTCAATCATGCAATCAATGATTTCATTGAAAGCCGTGCCACGGTCAGCAGCTTCACTATCAAAAGGCTTTCGATTGATACGGTCTATCAGTTCGTGAAACTGCTTCTCTCTGAACTCATCTTCATCGCATGGTGGATTCTCGGAAAAAGCATAATACTTATGATATATCTTGTCACTATCTATATAATTCTGATACGCGTCAAGAATAGTTGCGTATATACGATAATTAATTTCACTCATTTGAATACCTCCATTTATATCCATAAGCAGTTGTTCGTATTCCATTACAACATTCGCCAATATGACTACTTCTAAAACCTAATACACGAAATACTTCTGCGGTAGATTTGAAATTTGCAATCAACTTGCCATCGATAGTTAATTGAAGAACTTTCTTTGAGAGTTTTTCGGACTGCCTTTTAGTGCGCGTTCCATAGTTACAGTTTTGCTTTCTATCACACCATTCAAGGTTATCCACTCTGTTATCTTCTTTATTTTCATTCTTATGGTTAACTTCCGGCATACTATTGGGGTTATCCAGAAAAGCATTTGCAACCAATCTATGAATTGGATAACTTTTCCATTTCCCTTCTTTGAAAAGTTGAACTCTAAGATAACCATTTCTTGAAACACCTGATAAGACTTTTCCTTTAGCAATCGTAAATCCTAAACGGTTTCTTACAGTGCGATTTAAACTACGGATTCTACCAAGCGAGCTAACTTGATAGAATCCTTCATAGTCTTGAATATCTTTCCAAACCTCATTAAGCTGCATCTGAATAGGTTTTAGTTTCTTTGTCAAATACCAACCCCAAAGAGTTTACTTTGGCGGCAAACAGGCTTCTCGCTTTCATTAGAGAACTTCCAACGTGTTCGAACTCATTGATATGTGAAGCGAACTCATTAGCGGAGTTGGCATCGGTGATAAATTCAATGCTTTCTTTGATTTCCTCCATCACCTTATCGTATTTCTCCTGCGCTGCTTTCTTGGCGGCAAGCATACCCAAATAAGAGTTAATAATCTTCGAAGTGATAAAGTCATTCTTAGCAGTCGGATTACCGTTCTTGTCAAGAATAGTAGGTACTTCCATTACAGAAGGCAGATTGCAGGTATTCTTACCGTCATTCCTTGAAGTAGGGTCGAAAGTGATAGTACGCCTTTGTACGCCTCTTTCGCTTTTCATTTCGAGATAACCAAGCAAATCCAGTTCGGTAACAATGGAATTGTAAGACTTCTCACGCAAAGCAGGAATAAACACAGTATCATCACCTTCTTTTCTTGTGTCACGGTGGGCAACGAAAATGATATGCTTATTCAATCCTGAAAGCGTTCTTGTCATCCAAGAAAATTCAGCGTTGATACCGCTCCAATCTCTGATAGACGGTTGTCGGTTGCCACATTTATAAGTAATGATGAAATCCATCATTTTACCAATGGTATCAACCACAATGGTCTGATAGGCGGATAAATCCTCCTGCAAGACTTGCTGCACATCGTTCCAAGAAGTTACCTGTACGGTATCTATATTTTCCAGATGCGCCATGTTCATGCGCTTTACTCCGTTATCAAAGTCAAGCAACAACGGTTTCGGTGCACTTAATGCCACTGTACTTTTTCCCATACCTGCTTGACCGTAAATCATCATCTTTACAGTCGACGGTATTACTAATTCATTTGATTTTTTAATTAGAGACATGATCGTAAAAATTAAGTATTATATTATAGTAAAATCAACTAAAATCATTTGATTCCACATCTGTTTATTAAATATATCTGACTTTCAATAACACCTTTACAGGCTTATCTACCATTGAAGAGAAAGCATCTAAGATCTGCTCTTTTACTACCTTGACAGGCTTAGAAACTATATCTTGGTCGATAATCTCTAAAGGTAATTTTCTACCACCATAGGTGACAAGGGTTGCAGATTGTACAATATATGGTTTGCTCATATCCTACCTACCTTTCTTTTTAAGGCATTTCAAGATATTTCCAGTCTCGATAGCCTTAAGAATTTCCCATTTTTTATAGTATATTCGCCCTTTAGGTTCCGTTATCACATTGCCATATTCATCAGACACCGTTTCAATTCCAAATTGGTAAGGTGAAATAAATCCCCTATCCTCCAAGTTTTTAAGTACCATCCTACCGCCTGCAAGCTTTTCAGCATCAGACTTTGCTATGATTACACGGGGATCATTCAAGAATGTATCTTTCCACTTTTCGAAAGCTTCTATACCGATCTTAATCCCCCGATCAAGTGCATATTGAACAACCGGATCTATTTCCATAAATATACCTCCTTTCTAAATTTTAATTCACTATAGATTTAAATATGGGTTTTACTATATTTTTTATAAACCAAAGAAGATATATAACCCCTATTAAATTCAGTCCCCAATTCCATTCACCCGTTATTGGATCTATATCATTAAAGACAAGCAAGCATGGTACTGCTAAAACATTCAGAAGCAGCACATTTAAGAATATTTTAAACATAGAGTACTGGTTTTTAAGAAAGTAATATGGAGTTTGATAAATTGAAATCAAGACTCCGCCTACCCATCATTCTAATAGAAGTAGTTACACGAGCACGAGAAGAGAACCTAATCCTGCGCATGTCAAAATAATTACAAGTAACTTGTATGGTCAAAAAGAGGATAGAAAAAAAGATCTCTAATCCATGTTTCCTTATTTCTTTCAAGTCAAAATTCCTCTTCGCTCTGTCGCATAGCAAAAATAAGGTTAGTTCAACATTGTTATTAATACCTAACTTTTTATGAATATCCCTTATCTGTGCTTTTATAGTCCATACAGATTTTTGCAAAACATCTGCAATTTCAACAGGAGTGTGACCTTTTGCCACTTCATTTGCGACTTGATATTCACATTGAGTTAAAGGTTCCATCACGCTATACGTTTTATTTTAAAAAACAATTTTCCGTCTCTCAACTCTTTTTCTCCCTCCCTTTCAAACTCAATACGTTTTTTCCGTCTTAAACGATAACGAGCAGAACTCATAACACAATCATAACTTTCATCGGGAATCCATGCCATTTCATTTAGCTTCAACTTCGATATAGAATTAACCCAATCTCCTGTTATTGTTTTGATTTTTTTTGCCATAATATTTATTTTAGTTTATAATAGTGCCCTACCCGATTCTCACTACCGGATGCCAGTTTCAAGCTGTCAGTAGGGCTATATAGACCTTTCAGCGATACTTGTGCCTTACATCAAGCATACTCACAACGCTAAAGACAAATTGGCGTGCTGAAAGTAATTGTTATTCTCAAATAGCCTATCCCAAGTCACGGCATCTCTGCTATTGGGCTTTTCTATCATGTCTATCAATCCGGTAGTTTTGCAAAGCAACTTACCCGCATTGACAGTAGATTCAAATTTTCAAAGAACTAATCAATAGTGCCCGTAGAAGATATTCTCTACGCCCCTACGGGCTAAATGAACTAAAACCTGCCCGACTGGTTTCCCTTACTATCAGCGCTGAACATTGTAGGAGCCTTTTGTCGGATTATAGGACTACCTTTTTGCAGGTATTATTTGGTGACGTATCCCATTGATAAGCTTCCACATGGATCGCTATAAATGTCAATTACAGAAAGATTCTTATTCGGGAAAAGAGTGTTAGTCTTTACTGCTTCATGGAATCTAAGTTCTCTCTCAGCGTCTTTCATCTTTTCCCTTGCATCAGCCCATGACATTCTCATGGCAGACTTTAAAGAGTAATTATAGTTACGAACATATACCCAGGCACGTTGCATGATAGCTCTCATATTGTATTTGCTATCAATTACCAGTCTATAATCTCTCTTTTTCATTGTCTTACCTATTTTTAGTTATGTAAATAATTTGGTTATTTCAATCAAACTTCGTTCCTTTGTATCGTTGATTGATTGATTGACAATGCAAAGATAGAAATTATTTCTAATAAATTTCTAATATTGATAGAATTTACTTCTAATTTAACCTTTATTAATTAGAAATGAGTAACATAAAAGAAAGAGTTTCAGCTTTTATAAAGTATAAAAAGCTTAATAATAAGCAATTTGAAGATATTTGTGGGCTTGGAAATGGCTTTGTTTCTAAGATTGGATATTCTATTCGAGAACCAAAAATAGAATTAATTTCTAAATCCTTTCCCGAATTAAATAGAGATTGGTTAGTACGAGGAGTGGGTGAAATGCTCAACAATGCAAATCCTACACCTAAATACAACGAAGCAGTTCCCATCCAACAGGACGTAGTATATATACCATTAGTAAACCAATTCGCTTATGCCGGATATTTAGACGGATATTCAGATTGTACCTATTTAGAACAACTTCCCAAAATACCTTTCATTGTAGATCATGAAGGGCATGGAAATTATATAGCTTTTGAAGTGAAAGGTGACAGTATGAATAATGGTACTGAGGAAAGTTACTTGGAAGGTGACAGATTATATTGCCGAGAAATACAACCTCATCTTTGGGCTACATCCAAATTACATCTTCGCAAATGGGATTTTGTGATTGTACATGAAGATGGAATTGTAGTAAAACGTATCATTGATCACAATGTAGAAAATCACACCATCACTATACACTCACTGAATGATATGTATCCGGATCGAATTATTGATTTGTGCGATGTTAGACAAATATTTAATGTAATAGAGTCGGTAAGACCAAGAAGAAGATGATTTTATAACCAATATACATTTAATACTATGATAGAAATTTTATCAATTATACTCCTAATATTCGGAGTATTGCAAATCATTCTCTTTTTCAAAATATGGGGAATGACTGATGATATCAAAGATATCAGAAATAAGTATATCAATTCTCAGCAAAACGATGCGAAACAGCCAAACGACGGCATAGCTAACAGTAATGAGTCTACAAATGACATTTCAGAATATAAATCCCAAAGCAGTGATTTCAATATAAACAATTTAAAATGAAATATTTTAAAATAATTTCTGTTCTATTAGGAATATTCCTATGTATTAGTTGTAGTAAAGATGATAAAGAGCATTTCCAAGAATCTGAAGCCTGTATCATCACAATTAATGTTACCGGTTCTGACATTCCGTCCCATATGCAAGGTGATTATACTGCTACGTTCACTTCTCCAACATTGGGTGAAAATGCTGTATACAGACTTCTCAATAATGAAGCATACATACAACCAATAGAATTTCCTAATATAACTTATAAATTCTATATATATGACAGCAGAGGTCAAGTAATTGGCGCTTCGCAAACCGTACCTTCCTCCAACCCGACGGTTGTAGGAGAGCTTATATTTATGAGTTATCCTGATCTGTCAAAGATAATAGGATATGGATATGCAACCAAAAAAGTACTTAATCAAGAGCAGAACTAATACTGTGATTCGCTTACTGTGATTCGTTTACTGTGACTTACTTGTTGTGACTTGCTTTCAAATTAGTATCTTTGAACCATTGGAAACAGCTCTTCCCAATACGGTTATTCTTCTAAAGAGTTGTGATTGGCTTTCAAATTAGTACCAAAACAGCACTTTCTTCGGAAGGTGCTGTTAAAGTAACAGCGTAGATATTAAATTAAATGTTGTCAGCAAAATTAGGTGCGTATTCTTTTAGTCTATAGTTCAAACGTCTTAATGTAACATCGTCTTCCATCTCATCCAATCTTGCTATTACTTCGCCAAATTTATTTCTATCACCTTTCATTGCATAAATACAGCCCAAATTATATAATCCATCTGAAAGTTCATAGTCTCTTTCTGCAAAAGACATTCCAAGCTCAATATCACTTATTGCTTCATCCAAACGATTGAGTCGTTTTAATAAACTACCTCTATAAATATACAATCTGGCCTTTATGTTCGTATTTTCTTTATTAGGAATATAAGTTATGGCTAAACTATATGCCTCTATTGATTTTAAATAATATTTTTTATTTCTGGAATTGGCATAGGCTATCCCTTTAGAGAAGAGTAGCTCCCAATCTTCACTATTGATTTTAGTCACAATCTCAAACTGCTGCGCAGCCTTAAGCCATTCCTCGTCAGCCGAAAAAGCTTTTGCCATTGATAAATGAAGAGCAATATCGTCAACTTGAGGTTGAGATAGATTTTTCTTCAAATTCTCATATTCTTTGAATAGGTTTTTTATTTCTATAAAAGTGCTCTTATCTATTTTATCCTCATTATTGTTTTCAATATAAGAATATAAGTTTACATTGGAAGTCGCTAACACACGCTCAAGACGAGCTTTACTTTCTTTTAATTCGGCTATCTGTTTGTTTGAGAATTCTTCAGACGCATTATGTATATTTTTGAGACCATCAATTTGGGATTTGAAGAAAGATTCTCTTTCTCTAAGCAATGCTACAATCCCTATAGATATTATCACATTTATTATAGAAATAATATCAGATGTATTAAACATGGCTTCCATAACATTTTTTCCGTTTTATAATATCGAATAATTCACTACCAGGCTGAATGTTTAGATATTCTCAAGCACGTATTCTACTACCTTATTTATTACCTTGTCAATTCGGGAAAAATCCGATTTTATATAAGTATCCGTAATTGTTTTTCCTGAAGAATGATTAAGGCATAAAGAAATATCATCTTTACTAATATTACATTCGTTACGAGCAATAGTAGCAAATGAATGTCTTGCTGAATAAAATTGGATATAATCAATCTCCAACTCTTCACATAGTACTTTCATTCCTCTATGTATCCCTTTTGTTAAAGTTCTGTTTCCGGTATATCTTTTATAGAAATCAAAAAGACGTTCCCCGGACTGATCACGGTATTTTTCAATAATAGGTAAAGCTAAGGGATGAACATACACAGATATGAATGCCTTATCTTTTCTTCTTGTCTTTGTTTTTTGGCGCTCATATTCTATCCGTCCATTAACCATTTTGCAGTCTAACATATCGGCAGCATTCATACCGGCCAATAAGAAAGATAATATATAAATATCCCTTGTAAATTCTGCCATTTTTCGCCTTTTGTTTAATGGGACATAATTATATATCCTTCGTAATGTTTCTACGTCTACAGCTCGTTTCTTTGGTTCTAATACTGCCGGAATATTATACACTTTAAAAGGATCATTAGTTATCACTATATCGCCCTTTTCATAATCATTAAAATGCAATAATGCTTCATTGAATATTGATTGAATAATGCCCATGTACGAATGTATCCCAGTATCATTCAATGGCTTTTTCTTTACTGTCTTGAATTCTTGTTTAGCTGTTTTATTTTGCCTTATAGTAATATACCTTTCTTTTCTTAACCAGCTTTCGTATTCCCGAAGAAATTTTGATGTCAGATCTTTTATTGCTAATTTTTCATTGTTATTTTTCGCTTTTAGAAAATGGCAAAGCGAATTAATACCAGTAGTCTTTATAGTCCTGGTACCGTTATTTTCTATATTATCGATATACTTACGTGAGAATTCAATAAAATCTATATCTTTTTTTTGCTTTCGCCTTTCGATCATAGCAACAATATCCTTAGAGGTCTCACATCCCTGTACTACATCTTGATTCTCGTTGATTATCCGGCGATACTCCTTTACCAAATCATCTAATTCTTCTTTTATTTTTTCAGAGGTAACGGTTCCGGATGCCGATCCTTTTTTAAACCGCACCAATTCTGTATATATCGAAGTAGATATATAAGAAGAAGTTCTATTATGAGAAATTCGAATTTTGGGATTGTATGTATTATCCGATTTCTTGTGATGTTTGAACACTACCCATGAGACTGTTGCCATAGTATTTTATCTTCGTAAAACATTCGTAAAACAAAGATAGAATTTTGGTGGAAATTTACTATACCAAACATACTATTTTAACATTTAAAAGAAGCTATTCATGTGTTAAAGTGCATATACAACAGCTATAAAGCCATCTTTCCATTATTTCGTTCCCAAATATAGGAAGAACATTCCAATCAGCACCAGAATAAGGTCAATTGCTTTACTTTTTAAATTCTTTTCACGGAAGAACAACGCTCCGAAAAGGAAAGACACAACCACACTACCACGGCGAACCATAGAAACAATAGAAATCATGGAATCTTCGTAACTCAATGCATAGAAATATACAAAATCGGCAGCACATAGAAAGACTGAAATCAAGATGATCGTCCAGTCCCAGCGGAAAGGAGTGGTCGTTTTACGCTTCGGCCACCAAAGTAATGCCAGGATAGGACACATGATAAACACCTGATACACATTGTACCACGACTGTACTAACATCGGATTGAGATGTTTCATCAGATATTTATCATACAGACCACTAACAGCCCCCATCACAGCAGCTAAAACAATAAAGAAGATCCACTTATCGTGTTTAAAGTCGATACCTTCTTTTTTCCCCGACCGGCTCAGCATAAAAAAAGAGATAACAGCCATTAGTACTCCGATCCATTGATAGAGGTTCAAACGTTCTCCGAATATCAACATCGCTCCTACCAATACCATCACCGGACGGGTGGCATTAATAGGCCCTACAATAGTCAACGGCAAGTGTTTCATTCCGAAATAGCCGAATATCCACGAAGAAAGAACAATAAACGACTTTATTACAATATACTTGTGTACATCCCAGCCGGCAACAGGAACTTCAAACATTGTCCCACCCAATACATCAGGAGTATATACAGACAAGAGTATAAAAGGCAAAAAGATCAGACTCGAGAAAACCGTATTCAAAAACAACACCGGAAGTACAGCATTATCTTTAAGAGACTGCTTTTTGAACACATCATAAAATCCTAATAAAGCAGCTGAGAGGAAGGCAAGTAATAACCACATGAGTTTATTTACAATTAGACGATTTACTATTTACGATTGAAGATACCTTTTTCATATGAGAAAGAGATGTCGAGGATATTCTACGCTGACCAAAAAGAGGGCGTTACCGGGGGCAGAAGTACCCGCTTTGCAACGATCTTGCTGTTCGATGATCTGACGAAAACCTTCAACAGTAAGTTTACCACGGCCCACTTCGAGCAGAGTACCCACTATCGCACGCACCATGTTGCGCAAAAAACGATCAGCCTGGATAGTAAATACCCAAGTAGTATCATCTACCTGTGTCCACTCTGCATGCATAATTCTGCAAAGATTAGTTTTCACATCCGTATGAAGTTTACTGAAACTTGTGAAATCCGAATAGTCAAACAAAGTTGCGGCCGCTCTATTCATCAGTTTAAAATCCAATGTACCATAGACCCGGCAGCGATACTGACGATTGAAAGGATATTTGGTGGTAGTGACGTAATACTTATAAGTACGTGCCGTTGCATCAAAACGTGCATGTGCATCATTCTTCACCCGGCAAACTTTAAAAACCGAAATATCCGGAGGTAACAAACGATTCAGTTTATCGGTAACAATCAACGTATCGAGTTCTTCTTCATTGTCAAAGTGTGCTACCATCAACGAGGCATGTACACCTGCATCCGTTCTTCCGGCTCCTATCACCTCTACTTCCCTTCTGAGAAAAGTGGACAATGCTTTCATCAGACACTCCTGCACACTGCTTCCATTGGGTTGAATCTGCCAACCGTGGTAGTTGGTTCCGTCGTAAGCCAAATAAATGAAATATCTTTGCACGCTTTTATCCGATTATTGGTTTTCACGTGCAAAGGTAATTATTTTAATCGAAAATCAGGAATTATCCGTTGAATTCGCATAAGTAGAGGGTGTCGAACCAAATGTATCGACAAAATGCTTACGGAAAGTAGGTATATCATTATACCCCACCATCTCAGCCACTTCCTGAACAGCATACACTTTCTGTTTCAGCAGTCCAGCCGCTTTTTTCATACGTACCCCTCTTATCAGCTCTATAATCGTGAAGTCCGTACTCTGCTTTACTTTTCGATACAACGTAGGTTGACTCATATTCATATCCGATGCCAATCGCTTCACATTGAAATCCGCTTCACGGATATTCTCTTCAATAATTTTCACTAACGAAGCAATGAACGGATCTTCCATTTTTACCTCTTCTGTACCCTCATCTGTTTCACTATGACCATGTTCAGGCAGCACCAACAATTTGGTATACATCTGCTTCAGGTTCACACGCCCATTTATCAGATTCCGTACTTTTGCTTTCAGTATACTCGGAGTAAAAGGTTTCAGAATATAATCATCCGCACCCAGTTCAAGTCCTCTGACGATGTCTTCGTCTTCCACCTTCGCTGTCAGCATGATAAACGGAATATGACAAGTATCCAATCCTTCCTTCACCTCCTTGCAACATTCAAATCCGTCCTTAACGGGCATCATCACATCACAAAGAATCAGGTCTGGCTGCTCCTTGATGGCCATATCCACACCTTCCTGTCCGTTGGTAGCCATTATTATATTATAATCCTTCCCAAACAGAACTTTCAGATAGAGGCGGATATCTTTATGATCTTCTACA
>QWCY01005890.1_pt1 | contig 11232 bp, 10 predicted proteins | sample 1972631 | NCBI WGS metagenome assembly QWCY01 (sample SAMN09866696, study PRJNA288562) | Human gut metagenome isolate pre1_stool, whole genome shotgun sequencing... | isolation source: gut | host: Homo sapiens | place: USA: California
CACGCCATACACTTCATACCGCCACAAAAGCATTGGCAGCTACCGCGCTGGACGTATTTGAAAATCCGGACATTGTAAAGTAATGAAAGAATCGACAAAAAATCCTGTAGATATTGTATATCATATACATATCTGCAGGATTTTTATATTTCTTATATTTCTTTTTTTCTATATCCTTAAAACTCTTCCACCGGCTTCTTATGTATCTTCATATGCAGCTTTCTTACTCCGCTGACAAGCTTTGTCAGATACCGGAACAATGGCTCAGTCGCAATAGAAAATACCACGAACAGCATAATGCATTTTGTGGACATTCCGGTAATCGCGAACAGCTTCGGCAGGAAAATGGAACAGCCTAAAAGTCCAATAACTGAACCTACCCATACACAGCCACGCAGCCAGTTGAATGGCTCACAGATTTTGAACAGAATCATAAATCCTACAATGGCAAGGAGCATCGTTCCTGCTGTGGAAATGTCTGTCTCTCCCAATCCAAATGTCTGCCCAAAGACTGCCATGGCAGCTACCGCCAGTACGTCAGTCAGGCCGGCCGGCAGAGCTTTTAACACCACATTTGTCAGGAAATGTCCTTTGATCACATCTTTATTCGGCTGGAATGCCAGGAAGAATCCCGGAATTCCAATGGTGAACATACTGATCAGTGAAATCTGTGACGGCTGTAATGGATAGCTCATCATAAATACAACCGAGAACAGGGACAACAGGAATGAGAAAATGTTCTTTACCAGGAACAGGCTGGCTGATCGCTGGATATTGTTGACCACTCGCCTTCCTTCTAATACAACTGACGGCATACATGCAAAGTTGGACTCCAACAACACAACCTGCGCCGCCTGGCATGCCGCATCACTTCCCGATGCCATAGCTACGCTGCAATCCGCATCCTTAAGTGCCAGCACATCGTTAACTCCGTCACCGGTCATGGCAACAGTCTTTCCCTGATCTTTCAATGCTTGAACAAACTGTCGCTTCTGCCCCGGTGTCACACGCCCAAATACCGTATATTTTGCAATCGCATTTGCAATATCCTCATCTGTCTGAAGTGTCGTCGCATCAACATATTCCTCTGCATTTACAATACCGGCTTCTTTCGCGACCTCTGATACAGTCAGCGGATTATCACCGGAAATAACTTTGACTTCCACGCCCTGCTCTGCAAAGTATGCAAATGTCTCCGGTGCTTCTTTACGGATTGGATTTGCCAGAAGGACATATGCCATCGGCAGAACCTTTCCTGTCAATTTTCCGCCATCTAATGCTGCATCATAAGAGCCAAATACAAGTACACGATACCCTTTTCTTGCATACTCGCTGATATCCGGTTTGTAAGTATCATAATCCTCGCGGAGCACGAACTCCGGAGCTCCGATTACATAAGACTTCTCCCCGAACATGACTCCACTGTATTTTGTCACAGAAGTAAATGGAACAACCTTAGAGGCAGACTGTTCCGTCTTCTTTTTAAAATAATCCTTCAACGCCTCCATGGTGCTGTTATCGCTGCTCATGGCTCCCACAAAATCAGACAGAAGACCATTTAACTCCGGCATCTTCTCTGCATCATATTCCTTTGTCGGGATCATGTCTTTGACACTCATAGAATTCTCAGTGATCGTTCCTGTCTTATCCACACAAAGCACATTGACGCGAGCCAGCGTCTCAATACTCTTCATATCGTGAAGCAGAACTTTCTTATGAGCCAGTCTCATAGAACTGACAGCCAACGCCACACTTGCCAGCAGATATAATCCTTCCGGAATCATACCAAGAACTGCTGCCACCATAGAAACAATACTGTTTCGGAAGCTCTGATCATTAAAGAAAAATCCTTGTACAAACAACGTAATACCAATCGGAATCAACGCAATACCGACAAATTTTACCAACTTATCCAGTGAGCGGATCATTTCCGACTGCTCGCCTTTCTTCATAGCCTTCGCTTCCAATGTCAGCTTGGAAATGTAAGAATCCACTCCGACTTTATCAAGACGGGCATGGCACTCTCCCGCTACCACAAAACTTCCGGACATAAGCTCCGCTCCCGGAGCTTTCGTAATCTCATCAGATTCACCAGTCAACAGTGATTCATTGACTCGCACTTCGCCGGATACTACAATTGCATCGGCACAGATCTGATTTCCCGCTTTGAATATTACAATATCATCCAGTACCAGTTCTTCTGAATCCACTAACGACTTTTTCCCGTCACGCACAACACTGGCATGCGGTGCATTTAACATGTTCAGCTTTTCCAATACATTTTTCGCACGAATCTCCTGCACGATACCAATTAATGTATTAAAAATAATGACTGGAAGAAATGTCAGATCACGAAATGAACCGACAAGACATAACAAAATTGCCAATACAAGAAAAATTAAGTTAAAGTAAGTACAGACATTTTCCCGGATAATTTCTTTCGTGGTCTGTGCCGGTGGTGCGACTGACACATTGCGCCAACCATCCTCACGGTGCTGCTCCAGAAGTTTTTCCCGTTCTGTTCCCGATGCCGCCTGTAATTCTTCTTTAATCTCCCGGATGGTCTTCATGTGCAGTTTCCTCCTCAACCGGTGGAAATTCCAGTGTGATTCTTCCGATCTTTCCATTACGGAATTCTTCCATCACGATTCCTGCCGCTTTCGCATAGTCGATCTCCTGCCCGCGGATCAGACATTTTCTCTTATCTGCTACCGCTTCCAGCAGAGATACCGGTGTGCCCTCTTCCTCGATACCGTAACGGGCATTTAACAGTCCCGGATAATTTGTGCGGATATAATCCAGCAGTTCCAGAGACAGTTCTTCCAGATTCAGGATCTCATCCTTGATAGATCCGATAAACGCCAGACGTTTTCCTACTTCCTGATCCTCAAATTTCGGCCAGAGGATACCCGGTGTGTCCAGAAGCTCCAGAGTCTTATTCAGACGGATCCACTGTTTTCCTTTCGTCACACCCGGTTTGTTTCCGGTCTTTGCACAGGCTTTTCCTGCGTAGGAATTGATAAATGTGGACTTACCCACGTTCGGGATGCCTACAACCATCGCACGGATCGGACGGTTCTTGATCCCTCTTCTTCTGTCTCTCTCGATCTTTGCCTTACAGGCTTCCTGGATCACGCCCTGGATGGACTTGAGTCCTGCGCCTGACTTCGCATTTACTTTGACCACGTAAAATCCTTTTTTCTGGAAATACGCGGACCACTGTTCGTTATATCTTTCATCTGCAAGATCTGATTTGTTTAACAGGATCAGTCTTGCCTTATTTTTACCCAGTTCATCAATATCCGGGTTTCTGCTGCTTAACGGGATGCGGGCGTCCACCAGTTCGATGATCAGATCGATCAGTTTCAGATCTTCCTGCATCTGCCGTTTTGCCTTGGTCATATGACCTGGATACCATTGTAAATTCATCTGCTTACCTCATTCTATACGAATCCGAACCTGCTCCACGGTGACGCGATAAACCAGACCTTACCGATGATATTTCTCTTCTTGACATTTCCCATATCGGCGTATCTGCTGTCTTCACTGTTGTTCCGGTTATCACCCAGCACAAAATATTCACCGTTGCCCAGTGTCACCCTTGTCTCAGCAACCCCTGCATTTTCAATCGCAGGAAATCCGCCGTCTTCCTGATAGGTCTCCCCGTCTATCAGAATCTGTCCGTCCTTGATCTGTATCGTCTCTCCCGGAAGTCCAATGATCCGTTTGATATGTGTACTTGCTTTTTTACTATCATCGCCTGTTTTATATACGATGATATCTCCCCTCTTCGGCGTACTGAATCTGTATGCCATGCGATTGACCAAAAGTACATCTCCTGCATTTAACGTAGGATCCATAGAGCCTTCCTGCATAACGGTGATCTTCCCATAACCAACCGCCAGTACAATGCCGAGGATAAGCACCGCTGCGATCTCCACCGCCCAGATAACGGCCGATTTGATCTTTGCAGCTGCCACATAGTCTCTTACATATCTTGCTTTAAAAAATCCCATATTCATTTGCCTCAGAGTTCTCACAGTAACGAGTAAAATACGTTTCACGAATTTTACTCGTTGTCGCGGCAATCGTCAAGGTCTCGTGCAAGCACGGACTTTGACTCGTTGCTCGCGCAAATGAAACAGGGGCAAGTACATGATGTATTTGCCCCTGCTCCTCTACCTGTGAATTATTTTACCAGTTCTTTTACCTTAGCTGCTTTACCAACACGGTCTCTTAAGTAGTTCAGTTTTGCACGTCTTACTTTACCACGTCTTACTACTTCTACTCTCTCTACGTTTGGAGAGTGCAGCGGCCATGTTTTTTCTACGCCGATACCGTTGGAGTTCTTTCTTACTGTGAAAGTTTCACGGCAGCTTCCGCCCTGTTTTTTAATTACGATACCTTCGAAGATCTGAATTCTTTCGCGGTTTCCTTCTTTGATTTTACCATAAACTTTTACGGTGTCACCAACGTTGAATGCCGGTGCTTCTGCTTTCAGCTGAGCAGCTTCGATGTTTTTAATAATTTCGTTCATCTTTTTTCTCCTTTTGTTCCTGGATGTTCTTAATACCTTTTGTAACAGAGGACCATCTCGTTTATTCATACCTTGCACATTATACACTACCGTATCTCAAATTGCAAGACTTAATTTACTCTTTTTCCTGCGCTACGATATTTTGCAGCCACACGCCCTTTTTAACCAGTACAAATCCAATCACACATTTGATCCAGTCTGCAATATTGACACATGCAAATATCACTACTACAAACAGATTGGTAAACCGGCTCAGCACAAACGCGATCGGCACACTGGCGATCCACACGAAGACACTGTCGAAAAAGAACGTGATCACGGTCTTGCCGCCGGAACGCAGGGTAAAATACGTCGCATGCAGGAATGCATTCTGCGGCATAAAGACTGCCTGTGTCATGATCAGATATTCTGCCAGATGTCTCGTTGTACTGTCCGTGTTATACAGCCGTGGAAACAGCGGCGCGATCAGGAACATCACGATCGCAACACCAGTACAGCACATCACAGAAAAGGCAATCATCTTGTTGTCCAGATCCCTTGCCTCGTCCATCTTGCCGGCACCCAGTTTCTGTCCTACCACGATGGCTACCGAATCACCGAGTGCGATAAATACGATATTAAATAAGTTTGCGATCGTATTGGCAATATTAAATGCCGCTACCACACTCAGTCCGCGCACCGAATAGCACTGCATCAGCGTCGCCTGTGCAGCTGCCCATAGTGTCTCGTTAAAGAGCAGCGGAGAGCCTTTAATAATGAATTTCTTTATCAGATATCCCGGAATCTTCATGGTCTTGTAGAGTCCGACGATATAGGTATTGATTTCTTTGTGTTTGTGCGTCCAGACTAAGACGATCGCCATCTCCACATATCTCGACAGTACCGTTGCTACTGCCGCACCGACAACACCAAGTTCCGGAAAGCCGAATTTTCCGTAGATCAGCAGATAGTTAAATACGAGATTCACCAGAACCGCTGTCACACCGGCTTTCATCGGCACCATTGTCTCGCCGCACTCGCGAAGTGTACTCGCATACGTTTGCACCATCATAAATGCAGGAAGTCCGCACAGCATCACCAGCATGTACTGTCTTCCGTAACGAAGTGCTGCCGCCAGATCACCGCCGTCACTGCTGCCGTTCAGATAGATCTGAATCAGGCTTTCTCCACTGATCAGAAAGATCACAATAACCAGTGCAGTCAGAATCGCAGATACCCACAATTTGAACCGGAAAGTATGACGGATACCTTCATCATCTTTCTGTCCAAAATACTGTGCGGTAAAGATTCCCGCACCGGACACTCCTCCGAAGATACACAGATTGTATACAAATATCAGCTGATTGACGATCGCAACCCCCGACATCTGCTCCGTTCCGATCTGCCCAACCATGATGTTGTCCAGGAGGCTTACAAAGTTTGTGATTCCGTTCTGGATCATGATCGGTATGGCGATGGCAAGTACCATTTTATAAAACTGCTTGTCACCAATAAATTTTTTTCTTACGTTTCCCAGCATAAATCCCCCTTCTGTCCTGTTTTTTCGGTCTGAAAATTGCTCATAAAAAATGCAGTCCATGCATCCCAGCCGCAATGCTTTCTGATTTACCCCATCCCCATAAAATTCTTCCTCATACATCAAAATTCACGCAAATCAAAAAGCAGGCATGCCCGACGACATCCCTTATCTAAAATATTTTATCATTTATCCAATATTTTGTCACGCTTATTTTCTTTTATTTCCGGTCTTTTTCGCCTTTTTGTTGTATGGAATTTTTTATTTTCACTAATACAGACAAATTTGCTTTCTATTTCTCCGTCTGCTATACTGTTTTTATCTATTTTCATATACAGAAAGGCGTAAAATCTATGAAAAAAGAGGGCTACTACTCGTCCGGGGAATTTGCGCGTATGGCGCATGTGACGCTTCGGACGATCCGTTATTATGATAAACAGAATATTTTAAAACCTTCTTATGTAAGTGATGCCGGTGCGCGGTTTTACACGGATGAAGATCTGGCGCGGCTGCAGCAGATTTTGTTGTTGAAGTTTCTGGGATTTTCGCTGGATGATATCCGGGATATGACGATCAATGATACGGACTATCATTTTATGCGGGATTCCCTGGATGTGCAACTGAAGCTGGTGCGTGACCGGATTGAACAGCTGCAGCTGGTGGAAAAGGCGATTCAGGATACTTCCGATGCGATCCAGACCCAGCACACCATCGACTGGAACCAGATGCTTGACCTGATCCATCTGACCGGTATGGAAAAGAGTATGAAGAATCAGTATCAGAATGCCACCAACATTGCTGCCAGAATCAAACTGCACAGTCTGTATTCTTTAAATAAAGAAGGCTGGTTTCCGTGGATCTTCTCGCAGTGTCATCTGCAATCCGGCATGAACGTTCTGGAACTCGGCTGCGGGGATGGTGCTTTATGGAAACAGAACTTCTCTCTGCTTCCTCAGGATATCCATATCACCCTCTCCGATATCTCCGACGGAATGCTGCGTGATGCAAGGCGTGCACTGGGAGCCAGAGATTCCCGGTTTTCTTTCGCCGCTTTTGACTGTGAAAAGATTCCTGCGGCTTCCGAAAGCTATGATCTTGTGATCGCCAACCATGTACTGTTCTACTGTGACAATCTGGAAAATGTATGCCGGGAAGTCCGTCGCATACTGAAACCGGATGGGCGGTTCTTATGCAGTACCTATGGCAATTCTCATATGAAAGAAATCAGTCAGCTGGTCAGTCAGTTTGATGAACGAATCGTGCTCTCTGCCAACAAATTATATGAAAAATTCGGTCGGGAAAATGGTGCACAGGTGCTCGAACCCTGGTTCTCCCGTGTGGAATGGATCTCTTATGAGGATGGGCTTCTGGTATCTGACCCGGAACCGCTGATCTCTTATATCCTCTCCTGCCACGGCAATCAGAACCAGTACCTGCTTGACCACTACAAAGAATTTCGTTCCTTTGTAAAGAAAAAAACAGAAAAAGGATTGCATATCACAAAAGATGCCGGGATTTTTATTTGCAATTACTAAATTTCCCCTCTGTTTTTCTCTGTCCTATAAGTAAAAACCAACAATTTTACCAGAATTTTAAAAAAGTACTTGAAGGTGACCTAAGGTCACCTTTTATAATGGTATTATCTTAGGATACGGAACTGAAAAAACAAATGGTAACTGTTCAGTACCTTCACAGTTACGAGCCAAAATGCATTTAAACCTTCGATGATGGCATTTTGACTTGTATGTCTCGGGATTTTGGCATATTCATGCCAAAACACCTCGCGGGATACTACCTACTGAATAGTTACAACAAATGATCTGAAAGGAGAATACTCATGAAAGGAATCATTTTAGCAGGAGGATCCGGCACACGCCTTTATCCTCTGACCATGGTAACTTCCAAACAGTTACTTCCCATCTATGACAAACCGATGATCTACTATCCGATGTCTGTTCTGATGAACGCAGGCATCCGTGATATCCTGATCATCTCCACCCCGCAGGATACCCCGCGTTTCAAAGAGCTGTTAGGCGACGGTCATCAGTTTGGTGTAAACCTGTCTTACGCGGTACAGGAAAGCCCGGACGGACTGGCACAGGCATTTATCATCGGAGAAGAATTTATCGGTGACGATTCCGTAGCTATGGTTCTGGGTGACAACATTTTCGCCGGTCACGGACTGACCAAACGTCTGCACGCAGCGGTAGAAAATGCAAAAACCGGAAAAGGTGCTACTGTCTTCGGTTATTACGTGGACGATCCGGAGCGTTTCGGTATCGTAGAATTCGACAGTGAAGGAAAAGCCATCTCCATCGAAGAGAAACCGGAACATCCGAAGAGCAATTACTGTGTGACCGGTCTGTATTTCTACGACAATAAAGTAGTGGAATACGCTAAGAATCTGAAACCAAGTGCACGTGGCGAACTGGAAATTACCGATCTGAACCGCATCTATCTGGAAGAAGGACAGTTAAATGTAGAACTTCTGGGACAGGGATTTACCTGGCTGGATACCGGTACACATGAAAGTCTGGTAGATGCTACCAACTTCGTAAAAACCATGGAAACTCACCAGCACAGAAAAATCGCGTGTCTGGAAGAAATCGCTTACTTAAACGGCTGGATCTCAAAAGAAGAAGTTCTGAAAGTATACGAACTGCTGAAAAAAAATCAGTACGGTCAGTATCTGATGGACGTTCTGAACGGCAAATATCTGGATGCACGCCGCTAATACCGCTGCGTTCCCGGATTTGTTATTAAATTTTTAATGGTGCCTGACACCCAAAAGGAGAAATGTTATGAATATTATTGTTACCGGCGGTGCCGGATTTATCGGAAGCAACTTTATTTTCCATATGCTGAAAAAATACCCGGATTATCGGATCGTATGCCTGGACTGCCTGACTTATGCAGGTAACCTGTCCACGCTGGCTCCTGTTATGGACAACCCGAACTTCCGTTTTGTAAAAGAGAGCATCACAGACCGTGAAGCTGTATACAAACTGTTCGAAGAAGAACATCCGGATATGGTTGTAAACTTCGCAGCAGAAAGTCACGTAGACCGTTCCATCGAGAACCCGGAAGTCTTCCTGGATACTAACATCAAAGGTACTGCTGTTTTGATGGATGCCTGCAGAAAATACGGTATCAAGAGATATCATCAGGTATCTACCGATGAAGTATACGGAGATCTGCCTCTGGATCGCCCGGACCTGTTCTTTACCGAAGAGACTCCGATCCACACCAGCAGCCCGTACAGCTCCTCCAAAGCAGGTGCTGACCTTCTGGTTCTGGCTTACCATCGTACTTATGGTCTGCCTGTTACCATCAGCCGCTGCTCCAACAACTATGGACCGTATCATTTCCCGGAAAAACTGATTCCGCTGATGATCGCCAATGCACTGAATGACAAACCACTTCCTGTATACGGAAAAGGTGAAAATGTCCGTGACTGGCTGTATGTAGAGGATCACTGCAAAGCGATCGATCTGATCATCCACAACGGTCGTGTCGGCGAAGTTTATAACATCGGTGGACACAACGAGATGAAAAACATCGATATCGTAAAAATCATCTGTAAAGAACTGGGTAAACCAGAAAGCCTGATCACTTATGTATCTGACAGAAAAGGTCATGACATGCGTTATGCCATCGATCCGACCAAGATCCACAACGAACTGGGCTGGCTGCCGGAAACCAAATTCGCAGACGGTATCAAAAAAACCATTCAGTGGTATCTGGATAACAAAGAATGGTGGGAAACCATCATCTCCGGTGAATACCAGAACTACTATGAGAAAATGTACGCAAACCGCTAATTCCTGTCGGTGCGTACCGTGACACTGAACTAATAAATCATTTAAAATCTGCCGTTCTGCCAGGCATATACTCTTGCCTCGCAGCTACGGCAGATAGATTATGGAGAGAAGAATATGAAAGTATTTGTAACAGGTGTTGCCGGACAGCTGGGACACGATGTGATGAATGAGCTGGCAAGAAGAGGTTATGAAGGAATCGGAAGCGATATCGCTCCTTCCTACAGCGGTGTACAGGACGAAAGTCCGGTAACAACCATGCCTTACGTTGCCATGGATATCACAGATAAAGAAGCTGTTCAGAAGACGCTTACCGAGATCAAACCGGATGTTGTCGTTCACTGCGCTGCATGGACTGCTGTCGATCTGGCTGAGGACGAAGATAAACAGGCAAAAGTAAAAGCTATCAACGTAGATGGAACTGCGAATATCGCTTCTGTCTGCAAAGAACTGGATGCGAAAATGGTTTATATTTCCACCGACTATGTATTTGACGGACAGGGAACCGAACCGTGGCAGCCGGACTGCAAAGATTACAAACCGCTAAATGTATACGGCCAGACCAAACTGGACGGAGAACTTGCCGTATCTTCCACTCTGGATAAATATTTTATCGTTCGTATCGCATGGGTATTCGGTAAAAACGGAAAGAACTTTATCAAAACCATGCTGAATGTGGCAAAAACGCACGACAAACTGACCGTTGTTTCCGATCAGATCGGTACTCCTACTTATACCTACGATCTGGCAAGACTGCTGGTTGATATGATCGAGACAGACAAATACGGTTACTATCACGCAACCAACGAGGGCGGCTATATCAGCTGGTTCGATTTCACAAAAGAAATCTTCCGTCAGGCTGTCGCTATGGGACGCGAGGAATATTCCGAAGACCGTGTATCCGTTGCTCCGGTTACCACCGCGGAATACGGCGTATCCAAAGCAAAACGCCCGTTCAACAGCCGTCTGGACAAATCCAAACTGATAGAAAACGGATTCGAGCCGCTTCCTACCTGGCAAGATGCTGTGGCACGGTATCTGAAGGAGATTGAGTTCTAGGATATTTCAGGATATTGGGAATTTTGTCTGATTATCGACGCAAATGATATATTGTTTAACTAAAAACAGTGTAGTACGGTTTGAAATCAAACATTGTACTACACTGTTTTTAGTTTTTCTCAGATATTTATACATAATGCCTCATTGACAGCCCCAGTCTAGAGCGTGTCTGAAAAAGGCTTTTCGTGAGCTGCGAGTCCCAATTTGTGGGAGATTTTATCCGAATGAGGGCGGCGTAGCGGGCTACGGCAACCGAATGAGGGTAAAATATACCGCAAAGTGGGGCTTGCAGATTGCGGAAA
>QWCY01005902.1_pt1 | contig 11210 bp, 4 predicted proteins | sample 1972631 | NCBI WGS metagenome assembly QWCY01 (sample SAMN09866696, study PRJNA288562) | Human gut metagenome isolate pre1_stool, whole genome shotgun sequencing... | isolation source: gut | host: Homo sapiens | place: USA: California
GGCGAATTATTATTCGCCCACGAGTACAGCGCAGCAACTCGTTACTGGTAGCTCGTAGCTCGTAACTTAATTTAGCGGCTTTGCCGCTAAATTATCATTCATTCTTCAAGCCTCTATATTCCTCTTCCAGCCCTGCCCGCTCACGGATTGCCGCATTCACTCCCGGTCCGTTATTCTCCCACACATTTCCGGGGCCGTTGGCGTTTTGCAGATACTTCTCCCCTTCCGTCCAGTTGTCGCGGACGGTGATGAAAGACGAACCCTCATCGGTATAGAGATAGAACCAGTGGTTGGGGTCGTGCACATAACCCGGCTTATAAATGCTATGCACACAATTCTCCGTCACGTATGTCTTGGGCTGGGAACCTAACGTATAAATACCTGCCACATCGTACATATGCTTCGCATAGTGATGGATCAGATTGGCATGAACCTGATTGTTCTTCATGCAATTCACGGTCTGCGTCCATCCCCAGCCGAGGCTGATGCCGCTATAAGGCACTTCGCATATTTCATTGTGCACGATATGGATGTCGCTTACATATCCCGCGGCAATGGCGAGGCAGCCCCAATCTTCGTTACCCGTCTCCGTAAAATAACAGTTCTCGATTCGTTGATGTGTACACACTTCGCGGCGGTCGGCAGGATCATACGGAAGATGTGTCTCGTGGGCAACCGGGGAGAAACTCCCGACCAATAAGCCATTCCCCGCAATATCACGGAAGAGGCAACCACGGACGATTCCCCCATGCACCGCTTCTTCATAATCCAACCCCGTGGAGCCCAGATGCTCGAAACGGCAGCGTTCAAACTCTATCACCCCGGCGGCAACCACCCGAACTGCCGCCGCAGGACGTCCCAGCCAGCCCTGGTTATCCAACGGATGATTCCTGTAATCCCGTTTCATCTTCGGGGTGATGCGATACCCGTCCGTCAGATACATGCCGGCCTGAAGGGGGACGTGCCCTTTTACGGAAGGACGCATCCAAGTGGTATGGGAGAAAGTGATCCGCTCGAAACGAAGATTAGTAACCGGACGATCCAAAGTACCTTCAACTTGCACCAACGTCTCAATGGCAGGCACAACCGCTTCCACCGATTGCATATCTTCTCCCTCACGCGGATAATAATAAAGTTTACGGGTATCTATATCATGATACCACTCTCCCGGAACATCCAGCAATTCGCGTGCATTGGTCAGATAGAAAGCTGAATTGTGCCCGTCGGTGGTTACCATGGGGCGCGGCCAGGGATGTTCAAACTGGATACGACTCTCGGGCTGATGGAAACGGACTGCCGCACTATCCCCCAAAACCTGTACAGAACGAATCCGAAGATTAGCCACACACCACATCTGGTGAAGCACCATTTCAGCGTATCTTGACTTTAACGCGCCTCTCCCATCCGTAATCTGACGAACGGCGGCGGCAGGCACATAAAGCGTCTCAGTCTTCTCATCGACACTGCAAATGCGATGCATCCTCTCAAAGTCTTCCACATCACGGGCACGCGTGGCCTTCCGCCCCTCCACCCAGAGTTGGCGGAAATCCAGCGGACGGCCATTGAACATCGGTACATCCGCCACCCATAGTTTGCCTTGTCTCTTCCAGTTCCTGATAGGCACACCGCCACTTAATACGGCATCCTCGCCCGGAACGGAACGGATAACGGTGGGCGATTCCCGCGTCCCGCTATCTTCAGGACGAACGAATACCGGTTCATAGAGGGAATAGACACCGCCCTCCATATATACTGTGATGCCTCCCTGCACACGATTATCTCCTGTCCGGCGCCATTCGCGTGCCTGACGCAGGGCGGAGGCCAGTGTTGCCTTCGGAGATTGGCGGGTGCCATCATTCCGGTCATTTCCACGTGGGGAAACCCAGATGTCGCCTGCACGCCCCGCAAGAGTGAGGAGCGACAAGGCGGTGATTAGTATGATTCTTCTATTTGACATAATGATTTGATTATAGATACGCGGACGACGCGGATGAAGCGGACGAACGCGGATTAGAAAGCCTGTGATATTTATAATTAAAAGTCCGCGTTCGTCCGCCCAATCCGCGTCGTCCGCGTATCTGTATTTATCTCCCCAGCGGCATCCAAACGGTCATCTCCCCTTTCCCCCTATTCCCCCAGGCATAGTAAGGAATCAAACGGATATCCACCGTCTTCCCGGCGGAACCGACAGGCCGGTAAAGTACCCCTTCCCAAGAATCGGATGAAATCAGACGGGCCTTGCCTTCAAGGGCGACAACCGGACTGCCCGCAACCGTCACTTTCTTTGGAACGAGTCTGATATCAGCGGGGATCAGTACATTGTCAATGCTTTCGCCGCCTGCCATATCCGCGCTCTCCAAGCAATATACCAGCGGCCCGCGCTTCACCACTACCTGATTGCGTATTTCCTCCGCCAGCGGATGGGCCTCAAGCAAGCGGACAGGCATATCCATCACCCACTCTACCACATCCCCCTTCTTCCAGGTACGTTTTACCTCCGCATACGTATTTGCTTTTGCGGCAACCGGAACCGGCTCTCCATTTACGGTGAGCGTGGCTTTCCCGCACCACTCCGGTACGCGGAGGAAAAGGGAGAACGCACCGGCCTTGCGGGGCACCCGGTCGAACTCTACACGTACATTGCCCTCCCAGGGATAAGCGGTCTTCTGTGTCAAAGCAATTTCCCCTTTATCTCTCCAGTTTGTAGTCAATACATTCGCGCCATACAAGTTGCAATAAATACCTTCGGCACCCAGTGTATAAGCATAGTTCTGCGCCTGGCAGAGTGTGCGCAGCGTATTGGGCGGGCAACAGAAACAACTGATATACTCCGTCCGTTCCTTCGGCCAGCGAAGCGTATAAGGCAGGCCGGCACTGATGCGGAGCGGATTCGTATAGAAATACTTCTTTCCGTCCAGACTGATACCACTCAGAACGCTGTTATAAAGGCATGTCTCCACTATCTCCGCATACCTGGCATCTCCCGTCACCTCCAGCATGCGCCAGTTGAAAAGCATATTGCCGATGTTGGCGCAGGTTTCATTATGGGCTGTGCTATTGGGTAATTGGTAAGGGCGGCCATAGCTTTGGTGTACCTTCTGAATACTATCCGGCTCATAACAGGTGCCGTCGGGCGAAGTTCCGTCATAAAGGGCACCGCAAGCCCCGGTCACGTACATCTTCCGGGTGACGATGTCGTTCCAGATACAGGTCAGATTCTTCATCAATTGCTCTTCGCCGGTTTCGGCATACACATCCGCCACCCCGGCATACAGGTAATTGGCACGCACCGCATGCCCCATCGCCCGGTACTGTTCACGGAAAGGAATGCGGTCCTGATTATCATCCGTACCATTTTCCACCATTCCCCGGATGTCTATCAGATTCTTCGACAGTTCCAGGTAACGCGGATTCCCCGTGGCGCGGTACATCTCGACTACGCCCATATAATGGGAAGGGCAGATGGCGTTACGGGCCAATTCGGCGGAAGCGGTTTCATAGAAATGACAAAGGAAATCGGTGGCACGGACGGCTGCCTCAAAAAGGGTGGTCTTCCCGGTGGCACGGCGGTGGACGATGGCGGCCATCATCAGATGTCCCAGGTTGTAGGTTTCAAAGTTCAGGCGGTTGGCAAAGGCTCCTTTCTCGTCTTCGGCACCCACCTTGGTTCCGACGACTGTTTGCCCGTGCGGCTCTTCCGGCAGGGCATGGGTGTCGATGCCTTTGTTCAGTTGGTCGATGATGACCGGGGTATGGATATATCCGTCCGCCCGCTGGGCTTTTACGACGCAGGCTATGAAACGGTCCATCAGCCTGTCCAGTTCGGGGTCTTTGTTGACGGCATAGACTGAGGCTACGCCTTCCATCCATTTATACATGTCGCCGTCGTGGAAGGGCGGCCCCCAGTGTTCGCCCTGGCTGATGCCTGCGGCAATCTCGAAGTTGCGGAATCCGTGGGAGACGTCGGGTGTGTTCCAGGTGTTCCACATGCTTTGCAGGGAGGTGCGGCTGAACACGTCGAAACGTTCTGCCCAGAAGCCATCCGTCCAGTGCACGGCGTCGATGCCGGTGTTCACCATCCGGGCGTAGCGGCTCCGGCTCATATCCGTCAGTCCGTTGCTCTGTGCGAGTGCTGCCGTGACGGAGGCGGAAGCTAAGAGAAGTATCAGTTTAATCTGTCTCATGAATAGGGGTTCGGTTGGTACATACTATATTCTAAAAGAGGAGACGAAACAGCCCGCGTTTTGTACTCAATAGAGGAAGCGCCGGGCGCACCGGCATGCCGCCAGGCTATTTCCGCAGTATCTCAAAGGGGGGAAACAGTGCATTGTAACTCACTGCGGCACAGTCGATTCCTATTTTGGGAGTTTAAATACCTATTTTGGGAGTTCACTTTCAAATGCTTTACCTACCTTCATCCCGGCTTACGACAAAGCCGGGGTGAAACCGGGCACGCTAAGCACATTCATAGCATCGGAATTATAAACTCTAAAAGACAGATAACACATGAAACCATTCACATCCATCCGCCACATTGCCGCCATCTCCGTTGCGGCAATCTCCCTCCTCCTGACCGCAGGATGCAGCGGGGAGGAAAACGAACCCGGAGGCAACACCTCGAACGCAGCCATCATCACCGCCTCCGTGGGCAAGGCAGACAACGTGGCCTCCACCCGCGCCTCAGAAACGGCATGGGATGCCGGCGACTGCATCGGCATCTCCACCTCTTCCACCTCCACAAAGGGGAAAACAAACTATATCAATATCCGGTACCAAACCAACGGCAGCGTTTTCAGCCCCGTACCCGGCGCGGCGGGCGAAGACAACACCATCTACTTCCAGGGTACATCCCCGATGGAGTTCACCGCCTATTACCCCTGCCAGGGTGCGAACGGCACCAAGCCCGGCAACAACGGCATCATCACCCGGACCCTCACCGCTGCCGACCAGAGCACGGCAAACCTGCCCGACATCGACTACCTCTGGGCACAGAAAACAGCCCAAAGTAGCAACCCGAAGGTCGATTTCCTGTTTTCACACCGCATGAGCCGCCTGGTGCTGAACTTCAAGGCGGGCGCTGGAGTCTCCCTGCCTCCCGACGGGCTGGCCTACACCCTCACGGGACTGGTGCAGGAAGGCGCTTTCGACACCTCCACCGGCGAAGCCAAAGCCACGGGCAGCACCCCCGCAGACCTCACCGGTCTGCCCACCACCCCCACAACAACCACCACCGCAACCGGGCAGGCCACAGGCACCACCATCCTCTGGCCGCAGGCGGCAAACTCCGTGCGCCTGCAACTGACGCTGAACGGCATCACCTTCGGCGCAGTGCTCACTTTCCCGTCCGGCACGGCGGCGGGCGAAGCCCTTGCCCCCTCCACCTCCTATACCTTTAATGTGACCGTGGAGCGCACCGGCCTCGAAATAGGCAATGCCGACATTGACGGCTGGACGGACGACGGCGGCAGCAAAGACATCACCCTGCATGAGTACCGCACCCTGACCTACAACGCCAACGGCGGCACGGGCACAGTGAACAGCTCCCAAGTCCTTGAAAGCACCACGACCACCCTGAACGACGGCACCGGCCTGACGCACCCCGACGGCAAAATCTTCGCAGGATGGAACACCCTGCCCGAAGGCGGCGGCGAGTTTTATGACGCAGGCGGCACGCTGACGATGCCTGCCGGAAACCTCACCCTCTATGCCCTATGGTCGGGCGATGGCTCTACGAAAGAAAAGCCTGTTCTTATCACGGATGCGCAGGGGATGAAGGACATCGGGGCGAGTTTCGAAAATATAAGTAAGCATTACCGCCTCTGCAAGGACTTGGTGCTTGATGACTGGGAGGCTATCTATTACGACGAAGGAAGCGGCTATACTGACCCTTTCAACGGAACATTCGATGGCGGAGGGCATACCCTTACCCTCAATGGGGTGAAGGGTATACGGACAATATTCCAGACCGGCAGCGGCAACATCTTCAGCGGTTACTTTTTTTCCCTCTTTGCCTACATTGATGGAGAAGTGCGCCGCCTGCGGGTGGACGGACAGATAACGGTGAACGGCACCGATGAAAGCGCAAATTACTACGTGGGAGGAATCTGCGGGTATAACCTCTCAGGCACCGTTACCGATTGCATCTCCGACGTCACGGTGACTGCGACGGGAAAGAACGAGCCTTATGCCGGAGGCATCGCGGGATTTAATGATACTGGGAACATCTTCAATTGTTATGCCACCGGAGAGATAGAAAGCACGGCTACTGCCGGATACGTGGATTTGGGAGGCATTGCAGGATATAGCGACGGCTATATAGCCAACTGTGCCGCACTCAACAGCAACATATCAGGCAAGGATGGGCAGAATAATACCCACATCCACCGCATTACAGGGTACAGCACCGGTACCATAGTCAACAACTATGCCTCGACAGCGCTGACCGCTTTCGGAGATAAAGGACTCGATAAACCGGACGGCGAGGACTGCGATGCCAAGCCTGCCGCCTCATGGTGGACGGGACAGGGAAGATGGGCGGATAGCTACCAACGTCCCAGCGGCTCCACCTACCCCCTCACCCCCTGGGATTTCACCACCATCTGGGAAGTCACCGACGGCCACCTGCCCGTGCTCCATCGCAAGTAGCCGCACCCACCATTCATCCAAACAAGAAATAAAAGAATAAGAGAACATGAAGATACACAACCATACCACCCCGAAAGCCATCCGGCGGCACAGCATCCGCCTGTGGCTTGCCACGGCGATAACGATGACGGCAACGACGCTGGCAACGACCCTGGCAACCCTCACCGGGTGCAGCGCGGACAACGCCCCCGACACAACCGTCCGCGCCAACGAAGCCGTCACCTTCGGCGCCACCATCGACAGCCGCACCGCTCCCGACAACGGCCCGGCCTCCGACAGCCGCAACGCACCCGACAGCCGCACCGCCTCCGACACCCGCACCATCACCAACGGCACCTTCGACGACGGCGACCCCATTCTCGTCCACATCTACGGCACCCTGAAAGACTTCGCCTACAGCACAGCCCACGGCGGCTTCGTGCACAACCCCACGCCCTCCGGCGCAAACATCGACCCCACACCTCCCTACTGGCAGGGCGGGGACACCCAAACCGATGCGCTTGCCTACGGCCCCGCCACCTCCATCGTCCGTAACAGCCAAGACGAATACACGCTCCAGACCCGTGTGGCGGCAGACCAGAGAGGCGACGACGCCTATACGGGCGGCGATTACGTCTACACCGCACAGGCGCTGCAACGCCAATCGCCCGCACTCACTTTCCGCCACGGCATGGCGCGCGTCGTCATCCGCCTCCGCCCCGGCGGCTCCCTCACGGACGAGGAAGTGGCAGGCACCACCCTCATGCTGGGCAACGACAACCTCCTCACCACAGCCGACATCCACCCGCAGACCGGTGCGCTGACCGCCCACGCCCCCACCGCCACCACACCGGGCGGGCTACAGCCGCAAACCGTCACCCCCCACCGTTGCGCCACCACCCCCGCGGGCTACGCCGTGGCCTACGAGGCCTTGCTTCCGCCGCAGGACGTGAGCGGGAAAGTCCTCATCAACGTCCGCTTCTCGGGCAAGGCGTTGGGCTATGCGGCGGAGAGCGGCAGTGCGCTGAAGGGCGGGCACGAATACATCTACAACGTGACCGTGGAGGAACCCCGCCTCGTAGTGACGGTGACCCCCGACGACGTGCCCTGGCAGGACGGCATCCTGACCACGACGATTGACGGCAAGGAGTTCCGCCTGATACGCACCGCGGAAGACCTGGCACGGTTTGCCAGCGACGTGAACGGGGACGGGAAGACGCCGGGCTCGGCAAAGACTGAACTCAACGCCCTGCAGGTGGCGGACATCGACCTGCAGGACTTGCGCAACTCCAAAGACGCCGGGCTGCGGGCGTTAGCGGCGGACTGGGTGCCGATAGGCAGCAACGTGGGCAACTTCGGCATTCAGTACAAAGGCATCTATTGCGGCAACGGGTACACCATCTCGGGGCTGCGCATCACGACCCGCCACGAGCCGGGCAATATCGGCCTCTTCGGCTCTATCAATTATAAAGGTTCCCTGTTGACGGGCATCCACCTGCGGGACGTGGAGATAACGGGCACGAATATCACGAGTATCGGTGCGCTCGTCGGCCAGGTCAATAACGGAACGGTGACCCTTTGCTCGGCGCAGGGAAAGATAGAAGTCACCTTTGGCTCCGGAAGCGCCTGCGTAGGCGGGCTGGTGGGCATCGCCTCTACATGTTCCATCAACCGTTGCCATACGAACGTGGACATCACGGCAGAGGCACCGCTACAAGGTGGCGACTTCGCCTATGCGGGGGGAATCGTGGGATGGAATCACACCACCTTCTATACTAACAGCACCCTCTTTGCCTGCCGGGCGGAAGGGAGCGTAAGCCTCACGGGGACAGGAACGTCGACCCATCCGCAGCCTCTCTGCGCCGGGGGGATAGCCGGACACAACGACGAAGGTTGGAGTATCCGTGCATGCATGGCGACGGGCAACGTAAATGTTACCTATACGGGCACCGACGCGGTGAACGCTTATGCCGGCGGGCTGGTGGGGTATAATATCGGATTCCTCAATTGCAGTTATGCCCGGGGTACAGCCACCGCCACAGTAGGCAGCAACGCAAAAGGTTATGCAGGCGCCATCGTAGGGGGATATGATAACAGTGGCAGTAGCACAATAGCTTCTTGTTTCGGTGCCGGGGAAGGAGGCGCCGGGACGTCGGGATTTGAGACAGCCACAACTATGATTGTCTATAACAAGAAGCCGGGACAGGGGGAGATAGTGGCAGTAATAATAGGGAGTGGACAGGAGCCCATTATATCCACGACCCTCTACAATGCCACCGCCACACCCGCCTACGGAATCAGCGTAAGTAGCCGGAGTATAAAAATGAGCGATGTGTGGAACACCAGCGACCCCACCTGGCCCTCGCTCGATATGAAGGAGAACGGCCAGTAGTCCCCCCCTCCATCCCCCTGATATATAAACTTGTAAAAACAATATAACGATAAATATACAATGATACGAAACATCTTCTTACTCGTGCTCTCCGCCCTATGCGCGTGGAGCTGCACCGCCCTCGACGACGCAATCGTCCCAGGCCCCGCCACCGAGCCCCAACCGGCAGACGCGCCACACTCACTCCGCATCACCGTCGCCCCCAAGCCCGCATTCGCCGAGGCCGCCATCAACATGCCCGACGGCATCCCCCTGCCCCAGACACGCACCGTGCAGACGGAAGAGGGGACGAAGTGGGAAGAGGGGGACTTGGTGTGGCTGTATGTGGAGTTCTACTATACGGGCAACACGGCTATCATTCACTATTCCGCCCTGAAATACACCGGCACCACGTGGCGCTACCTCACCGAGACCGAAGCCAACAGTTTAGAGTTGAAGCCTAACCTTAACGGAGCCACCTTCAACCGCACCCTTATCTACGGCCAAGCCGACGGAAGCACCCAATATGTGCAGGCAAACATCCGCGCCTTCTACGCGGGCAACAGCAAACCGGGCGCGAACGGGTTAATCACTATCCCAGCTCCCGATAGCGGCTCCTCCGTCCCGATGATGGAGGCTAGCACTACTCTCGGTGACTTGAGCCAGCCCCTCACGCTCGACTTCACCTACCGTTGCTCCCGCCTGCGCATCCCCGCCGACTACGGCGTGCAGATGGGAAATTACAAATACTGTGCGAGCTGTGACCTGACTGGTGGTATCCTGAATATTAAAACCGTCGCCACCCCTCTCGACCTCCCTGCCACCGCCGCCCCCAGAGACATCTTCCTCCTCCCGGTTGCGAATGGCCAGGGCACCCCCGCCCCCATCACCCTCACCCGGAGCGGCGGCGCCACGTGGATTTTCACGCCCCGGCCCGGCACCGGCACCGCCACCAGTGCCAGAGAGTACTACGGCCAGTCCTACACCCTTCCCGACCTCGCGCCCGGCGGAGTGACGCCCGGAGAAATGTAAGAACAGAATATATTGAATGAACCGCCCTGCCCCCTCCTCCCCATCGGCAGAATTACGAAGGGAGACACGGAAGGCAGGGCATTTTTTTTGCCCGTGAAGCCGACGGAAAACTCCCCGCGCAAGGAGCGAAAAATGGAAGCGCAAGGAGTGAAAAATGGAAGCGCAAGGAGTTGAAAACGGAAGCGCAAGGGGTTTTGAACGGAAGCGCAAGGGATTTTGAGTGCCTGCACAAAGGGTTTTGAGCGGAAGCGCAAGGAGTTTTAAACGGAAGCACAAGGAGTTTTGAGTGCCTGCGCAAGGGTTTTTGAGTGCCTGCACAAGGAGTTTTGAGTGCCTGCCTCTTGACACACACCGTGCTATCGTAGTAAAGAATGAAATCCCCTCCACGCAGACCGGGGCAGGCAGCGTGGAGGGGATTTTCGGTGTTACGTAACCGGCTATAAACCGGATTGCAAATTTAGAGTCTTTCTATGTCTTAAATCAAAGTCTTTCTATGTCTTCGATGGGTAAACCCGTCACTTGGTGAATGACTGCGGAGGGGATGTTCAGGGATTTCATCGTTCGGGCATTCTCTATTTTCTCTTCTTGTCTGCCTTCTTGCATACCTTCCTGTTTGCCTTCTGCCAAACCTTTCTGCCTGCCCTCCACCAGCCCTTTCTGTCTGCCTTCTGCCAGTCCTTTCTGTCTGCCTTCCGCCAAACCTTCCTGTCTGCCTTCCTCTCTTCCTTCATCCGCCGCCGTACTCAGCACATCATTCTGAATCATTACGGCATTGATATGCTCGTCATACGCCAGTTGTTCCGCCCTGTCCATATTATAGTAAATCAGTTTTTGGCGTGCCTCTTCCAGTCCGGGAGCTTTCGTATCGGGGCGGATGATTCCGGTTTTCAGATACTCTATCCACTCCTCAAGCGGGGTGACGGCCACCTTGTTGAACTCATTCACACGAATCAGGAAGTATTCGGGGAATATTTCAGCGGGCAGCTTGCGCACGATGGCATCCTTCTCCTTAGTGGTGACCTCCAGAAAATCGCCCGTATGCACGCCCACAAAGGAGTTCTGACCGTGGTACAAGTAATCGTTGCCCTTGCCAATGTCGAAATAGAGAATGCTGATGGAGTACACTTTCTTCACTTGGGAGTAAAGTTCTCCCAGTTCGATATGCTCCGTGATGGCCTTGGCA
>QWCY01007177.1_pt1 | contig 11169 bp, 5 predicted proteins | sample 1972631 | NCBI WGS metagenome assembly QWCY01 (sample SAMN09866696, study PRJNA288562) | Human gut metagenome isolate pre1_stool, whole genome shotgun sequencing... | isolation source: gut | host: Homo sapiens | place: USA: California
TCGGCCGGGCCAATCATATTCCGCGTTGTACGCTGGTAAATTTCCGCAGTAATCGCAAGACGGTCATCCAGCAGCATCAAGTCAAGACCAAGATTAGCAACCTCTGATTCTTCCCAAGTAATATTAGGGCTGACCATCTTAGGAGTCTGTGCCAGCATCCCCTTCTCAGGAGTATCTTTTACTCCCGGCAGCAGCCAGGCATCAGGTGAATCTGTCACCACATTCATTATCCCGAGGTAATCATACAGCCCGGCGCCGTTCTGATTTCCCAAACGTCCGTAGGAAGCACGAAGTTTAAATTGAGAGAACGGAAGATTCAGTTCCTTAAAGAAGTTTGAACGAGCCATATCATAACCCGCAGAGAAGGAAGGGAAGAAACCCCAGCGATTTCCGGGAGCAAAACGGGAAGAACCGTCATAGCGTCCGCTGAATTCAAAGAAATAAGTCTCCTGATAGTTGTATCTCAACTGAGCATACATACCCATCGTAGCCCAGTGGGTGCGGTCTTCTCCGGCAACCAGATTTCCATTAGCATTGGCAAACGAATAGATATCATTAACCAGAATACCATCTTTATACGTATAGCCACTGGAGTTTTCCTGCAGTTCCATCTGGAAACCTGCCATTCCTCCGAAGTAATGATCCCCCCAAGTATGAGTGTAAGAGGAAGACACATTCGGAGAAAGATAATAATTGAATTTGTTGCCACGGGTATATGACCCCCAGTTAGAATTCTTCCAGTGCATACCCGGATAGGAATATCCTTGCTTGGTGCCCTCTTCTACCGTCAAATCGCCATCAGGCTTTTCATAAGCGGGAAATCCGCGCTTGTAATTGTTGTCTTCTACGTCAAAACGAACTTTCATATCTCCCACAATGTCCCATCCTGGCAATGGAGTGACAGTAGCGGTAAAAGTCATTGCATCCGAAATACGGTTCTCTACGTAATGAGATTCCTTGAAATAGCGGAACTCCGAAGCGTCACCATATTCTGAATCCACCGGATAGTGCGTGGGAGCATTTGGCAATGCCTGACCAAGAGTAGCATAAAAAATGGTTTGATTCGGCATCGGACGTTTTAGGATATTCAGCGTGATGTTATTATTAAAATTGAACTTCAACCATTTGTTAGCCGTAGCCTGCAATTTTGTATTCACATTGTATTTGCTCAGATTATCGTCTACCACATCGAGCAAACCTTCCTGATAAGTATACCCCAAACCTACATAAAAATTGATTTTTTCCGATCCTCCTGTCACACTCAGGTTGTGTGTATGGCGGAGGGTAGCATCCTTGAAATAAAAGTCAAACCAATCCGTATTGGCATATACCGCATCAATGGAAGCCGCCCACGCCGTTTTATTCTGATTGGGGTCGATGCCGGGGAACTCTGTGGAATAAGGATTCGCCATAAATCCTTTCATCTTTTCAATCTGTCCGTCGGAGATAAGGCGTTTGATACCGGAATTGTCACAACGTTCATTCACGTAATTGGCAAACTCCAGGGAGTTCATCATCTCGGGCATATTGATAGGAGAACTAAAGCCTACTGTTCCACTATAAGAGACCTGTGTTTTTTGCGGACGTCCGCTCTTAGTGGTGATTAATATCACACCATAGGCGGCACGGGCGCCATAAACAGCCGAGGCTGAGGCATCCTTCAGCACACTGACAGTTTCAATATCATTAGGATTGACATTTTTCAGGCTCTGTTCCACTCCGTCAACCAATACATACGGCTCACCGCCATTGATAGAGCCGGTACCACGGATATTGAATTTGATATCAGCGCCTAATTCACCGCCAACACCCCCGGTTGCGGCATCCGTAGTAAAGTTCAAACCTGCCACATTGCCTTGAAGGGCACTGGTAAGGTCGGTCACTGGGCGATTTACAATGGCATCGGACTTTACCGTAGATACAGCGGCCGTAATGGTATTGCGCTTCTGTTTGCCCATACCTACCACCACAACTTCATCCAATAGATGTACATCTTCTTTTAATGTGAAATGATTACCGTCAAGTTTCGTCACCTTGACTTCAAGAGGGGTATAACCGATAAAAGAGATGACCAGCGTGCTGCCGACGGCATTCAGAAATCACCGATTAATTTTCAGAAATCGCCAAAAGCGCCCGTTTCGTCCATAAGAAGCGGGTATACATAAAAAGAATAGTGAAAACTGGAGATTCAGACAAGCTGCCGCATCACTACTTTTATCTCTTTTTCCTGCGACGGCTAAGGAAATTCATAGCAGATGCTTATTCTTTCCACCATGGGGAAAGTTTCTTTCCATCACGGAGGTTTTTTCTTTCCACCATGGTGGAAAGAAAAAACCTCCACGGTGGAAAGAATAGATATTCGGATGCAAAGAACTAAGCATCAGCAGGGAAAAAAGATAGGAATGCCTAAGAAAGACGTTAGCTACTGGGGAAGGGGGTAGCAAGCATAGTTATGCCCTAAAAAAACAATGTTCCGGATGCTTACATTGCTTGTAAACATCCGGAACATTGATTGTTTTAGGGCACTACTACAAAGAGTCTATAGCTTTCGTCGTCAGACCGGTGGCATTCACTATTACGTCAGTGGGAACACCCAGTTGTTTCATATTGTGGGCTATAGTGAGATAGGCTTCTTCACATTTCCAAGATAGCGACTTTCTCATCCAGAAACACGGTGAGGAAACCTTCAAGCACGTCGAAGTTCGCCTTCTGGCGTAGGAGGCACCTTGATGGCCCAGTCGAAACGTATGTATTTGTCTTGAAGTTCTTCCATTTCTCTGATTATTAAGTGGTATACATTACTTTACTTACAAAGGTAAAGCATTCTGGTGAGAAGGGCAAGCAAACATCTGAATGTTTGCAAACTTTTCTGGCCTGCACTCTCCGCACATACGGCACGACTGACAGAATAGGCACTTTCAGCGATTTTTAGAAGCATAGTGGACAAAATTGAAAGAAGTAACTCGCCGCTTCTGCGGCATGAATAAATAAAAATGGTATTTTTGCACTTGACCTTACAACCTATGGCATCTTATTTTCAATGTACGTATTTCTTAAGCAAAAGATATTCTTATAAACAACAATAATAATAGTATGAAAAAACTCCAATCCTTGCTACTCTGCATCCTTTTTCCCTTATCCGTATCGGCTATCGGAACCACTGATTACACACAAGGACTCTCCATCTGGTTCGACACCCCCAACAATCTGGACGGGCAAGCCATCTGGCTGCGTGCTTCCGGGCTAAAAGCCAATCCCGACCCGACATGGGAAAGCCGCTCATTGCCCATCGGAAATGGTAGCCTGGGAGCCAATATCTTAGGCTCTGTATCCGCCGAGCGAATCACTCTCAACGAGAAAACCCTCTGGAAAGGAGGACCGAATACGGCAAAAGGAGCCGGTTACTACTGGAACGTCAACAAGCAGTCGGCAGGAGTTCTGAAAGAAATCCGCCAGGCTTTTCTGGACGGCAATCAAGAGAAGGCTGCCTTACATACTCAGAAGAACTTCAACGGACTGGCCGCCTACGAAGAAAAGGACGAAACTCCGTTCCGCTTCGGCTCATTCACTACTATGGGCGAACTTTACATAGAAACCGGACTCAGCGAAGTGGAAATGAAGAATTACCGCCGCATCCTGTCACTGGACTCTGCCATGGCGGTAGTGCAGTTCGATAAGGACGGAACACGGTATCAGCGCAAGTATTTCATTTCATACCCGGACAGTGTCATGGTGATGAAGTTCATAGCCAGCAAAGCCGGAAAACAGAACCTTGTGCTCAGCTATTGCCCCAACAGCGAAGCGAAAAGCCACTTGAGGGCAGATGGGGATGACGGACTGGTCTACACCGGAATCCTCAATAACAACGGCATGAAGTATGCTTTCCGCATCAAAGCCATTCACAAAGGGGGAACACTGAAAGCCGAAGACGACCGCCTGATCGTGAAAGATGCCGACGAAGTGGTATTCCTGCTCACCGCAGATACGGACTATAAGATGAACTTCGACCCGGACTTCAATGATCCGAAGACTTATACGGGCAACGACCCCGAACAAACCACGCAGGTCATGATGGACCGGGCGTTGCAGAAAGGATATGACGAACTGTACCGGAATCATGAGGACGACTACACCGCCCTCTTCAACCGGGTCCGGCTGCAACTCAACCCGGAGGTAAGCAGCCCGAACCTGCCGACGTATCAACGGCTGGCTAATTATAAGAAAGGTGTACCGGACTATCAACTGGAGCAATTGTACTATCAGTTCGGACGCTACCTGCTCATCGCCAGCTCACGCCCCGGCAACATGCCCGCCAACCTGCAAGGTTTGTGGCACAACAACCTGGACGGCCCCTGGAGGGTGGATTATCACAACAACATCAACATACAGATGAATTACTGGCCCGCCTGTTCCACCAATCTCTCAGAGTGCACATGGCCTTTGATAGACTTCATACGCAGCCTGGTGAAGCCCGGTGAGAAGACAGCCCAAGCCTACTTCAACGCCCGTGGATGGACCGCCTCCATATCCGCCAACATCTTCGGATTCACCGCCCCTCTGTCCAACGAAGCCATGTCGTGGAACCTGAACCCTACCGCAGGTCCCTGGCTCGCCACGCACATCTGGGAGTATTACGACTACACCCGTGACAAGAAATTCCTGAAAGAAATAGGATACGACCTTATTAAAAGCAGCGCCCAATTTACGGTAGACCACTTGTGGCATAAACCGGACGGCACCTATACCGCCGCTCCTTCCACCTCGCCCGAGCATGGGCCGGTGGATGAAGGCGTGACCTTTGCACATGCTGTGGTGCGCGAAATACTACTGGATGCCATCCAGGCAAGTCGCGTGCTGGGAGTAGATGCCAAAGAACGTAAAGAATGGGAGAATGTGCTGGAGATGCTGGTTCCCTACCGCATAGGCCGCTACGGCCAGTTGCTGGAATGGTCATCGGACATGGATGACCCGAAGGATGAGCACCGCCACGTCAACCACTTATTCGGGCTGCATCCGGGGCACACTATTTCACCCGTGACCACCCCCGAACTAGCCCAATCCGCCAGAGTAGTACTGGAACACCGCGGAGACGGCGCCACCGGATGGAGTATGGGATGGAAACTGAACCAATGGGCACGGCTTCAGGATGGCAACCATGCTTATAAGCTATACGGCAATCTGTTGAAGAACGGAACTCTGGACAACCTGTGGGATACGCACGCTCCGTTCCAGATTGACGGTAACTTCGGAGGTACGGCAGGGGTGACCGAGATGTTGCTGCAAAGCCACATGGGATTCATCCAACTGCTCCCGGCCCTTCCGGAAGCCTGGAAGAACGGTTCGATAACCGGGATTTGCGCCAAAGGCAATTTCGAAATCTCCATTACCTGGAAAGAGGGCAGGCTGGAAAAAGCAACCATTCTCTCTAAATCGGGAGAACCCTGCAATGTGAAGTACGGAGACAAGGAACTCGCATTCAAGACCACGAAAGGCAAAGAATATGAAGTGGGCGTAAAGAATGGTCGCTTAAAAATTCTATAAAACCGGAAATACGGTAGATAAAAAGAAACAAGGCTGTCCTGCAATTTATGTAAGGACAGCCTTGTTTCTTCAATTAAAAACTTTACCTTTGTTAGAGTTAATCTATACTAACATGAAAAAAGGACTTCTCACGACACTGGCACTCACATTTATCATGCAACTGATACTTGTCTTTCCGCTTCATGCAAAGCATTACTACTTCAAAGAAATTTCCGTGAAAGAAGGCTTGCCGTCCAACGTGCGCTGCATCCTGAGAGACGGACAAGGATTTGTGTGGATAGGCACCAGGGCAGGGTTGGGAAAGTTTGACGGACATGAACTTAAAAGATATACCCACAAGGCAGACGACCCGAACTCGCTGCCCCATAACCTGGTCCATCAAATAGCCGAAGACAAACAACACAACATATGGGTACTCACCGAGAAAGGAATCGCCCGCTATCAACGGCAAAGCAACAACTTCACTTTCCCCACGGACGAAGACGGGAATTACATCACCGCTTATTCCTACTGTTCCGTCCCGGAGGGAATCCTCTTCGGAAGCAAGGACAGAATCTATATGTACAGGTATGAAGACGCTTCCTTCAAACTCCTGCAATATTTCAACGCCAATGCTTTTAAGGTCACGGCCCTTTGCCCCTGGGATTCCCGAACACTACTCTGTTGTAGCCGTTGGATGGGCTTGTTGCTGGTAGACTTGCAAACCGGAGAATACAGGCGTCCTCCCTTCGACTGCGGACAGGAAATTATGAGTATGATTACCGACACGCAGAAAAGAATATGGATAGCCCCCTACAACGGCGGACTGCATGGCTTCTCGCAAGACGGCAAACCTTTATCCTCGTATACCACCGGCAATTCCTCTCTCAGCAACAACATCATCGTAAGCCTTGCCGAACGGGAAGGACAACTATGGATAGGAACAGACGGAGGAGGCATCAATATCCTCGACCCGGAAACCGGAAACATCTCGCAACTGGAACACATACCGGGACGGGAAAACTATTCGCTTCCCGCCAACTCCATTCTTTGCCTGCACAACGATTACAGTAACAATATGTGGGCAGGAAGCACCTGCAACGGTTTAATCAGCATCCGCGAAGTATCGATGAAGACTTACACGGATGTGGTCCCGGGCAACGACCGAGGACTGAGCAACAGCACCGTGCGAAGCCTTTACCAGCAGTCGCCCGACAGTATATGGATAGGTACGGACGGGGGAGGAATCAATCTCTTCAACCCGGACACGGAGAAGTTTATCTACTATCCTTCTACCTGGGGAGACAAAGTGGCTTACATCACCAGCTTTACACCGGGAAAGTTGCTCATATCCCTCTTCTCCCAAGGAGTATTTGTGTTCAACCCTGCAACAGGCGAGAAGCGCCCCTTCACCATCATCGACAAAGAGACCACCACACGGCTCTGCAACCGTGGTAAATCCGTCAACTTATACCGCAACACTCCCAACACCGTATTGTTTCTGGGCGACCGCATCTATCAGTATCACCTGAAAAACAAAACGTTCAGCGCCATCGCCGAAGAAGAGGGAAAGGAGATTGTTGGTACGCTGGTCCCCTTCAGGCACGAAGGAGACCGGATTTATATCAACGACTTCAAGCACATCTACGGACTGGATAACCGCACTTCACAACTGACGACAGTCTTTGAGTGTTACAGGGATACCGTCATCAGTTCGGCATCACAGGATGAGCACGGACACTTCTGGATAGGAAGCAACTTCGGACTGATTCAGTATGACCCAGCTTCAAAGACACAAATACACATTCCCACCAATCTGTTTACCGAAGTCAACATGGTGCTGTGCGACCGGAAGGGGAAAGTATGGATAGGCGCCGACAATATGCTTTTCGCCTGGCTCATTAAAGAGCGGAAGTTTGTGCTATTCGGGGAGTCGAACGGCGCCATTCAGAACGAGTACCTGCCCAATTCACGGCTGGTAAACGAACAGGGAGATGCCTATATAGGCGGGGTGAGGGGATTGCTGCGCATCGACGGACAGCTCCCGCTCAATGCATCCGAGTCACCGGAACTTCAATTACTGGATGTCATCATCAATGGTGAATCGGCTAACGACAAGATAAGCAATCATCCGGTGGAGATTTCCGTATCGTGGAACAGCAATATCAACATCCGCATCATGTCTAAAGAGGAAGACATATTCCGGCAAAAGATGTACCGGTATCAGATTGAAGGGCTGAACGACCAATACATCGAACAGTACAGCCCGGAACTGGCTATCCGCTCGCTGCCTCCGGGCCATTACAAAATCATGGCTTCGTGCACCACGAAGGATGGCAACTGGATTCCCAACCAGGAGATACTGGAGTTGATAGTCCTTCCTCCCTGGTATCGAACCTGGTGGTTCACGCTGGGATGCGCCCTCTTGGTATCCGCCCTCATCATCGAAGCCGTGCGCAGGACGCTGAAACGCAACGAGGAGAAGCTAAAGTGGGCCATGAAGGAACACGAAAAGCAGATGTACGAAGAGAAAGTACGCTTCCTTATCAACATCAGCCACGAGTTGCGCACTCCGCTCACGCTGATTCATGCCCCGCTCAACCGGATATTGAAATCCCTCTCCACCGAAGATGCGCAGTATCTGCCACTGAAGGGCATCTACCGGCAGTCTCAACGGATGAAGAACCTGATTAATATGGTGCTTGACGTCCGGAAAATGGAGGTGGGGGAAAGCAAGCTGTTCATACAACCTCATCTCCTCAACCAATGGATTGAACATGTATCGCAAGACTTCATCAGTGAAGGAGATGCGAAGAACATCCGCATCCGTTACCGGCTCGACCCACAGATAGAAACGGTCAGCTTTGACAAGGACAAGTGCGAAATCATTCTGAGTAATCTGCTTATCAATGCCCTGAAACATAGTCCGGAAGACACGGAAATAACCATTGCTTCGGAATTGCTGTCCCAAGTCGGAAAGGTGCGCATCTCCATTATCGACCAGGGGTGCGGATTGCAACAAGTGGATACGGACAGATTGTTTACCCGCTTCTATCAGGGAACCGGAGAACAGAACGGAACGGGAATCGGACTGTCCTATTCCAAAATCCTGGTGGAGCTTCATGGCGGTTCCATCGGTGCCCGGGATAACCGGGAGGCTGGAGCCACTTTCTTTTTCGAATTGCCGTTGAAGCAAGAAGAGGAAGAGATTATCTGCCAGCCCAAAGCGTATCTGAATGAACTGATGCTTGACGATAACAGCGAGCCGGGCACTGACAAGGAAACCTTCGATACCACTCCCTACACGATTCTCGTGGTGGACGACAATCCGGACATGACGGATTTCCTGAAAAAGGCATTGGGAGAATACTTCAAGCGGGTGATTACCGCCAAAGATGGCGTAGAGGCCCTGCAACTCGCCAAGAATCACATCCCGGACCTCATTGTCAGCGATGTGATGATGCCCCGGATGAATGGATACGAACTATGCAAGAACATCAAAGAAGACATTACCATCAGCCATATCCCCATCATTCTGCTCACGGCGAGAGACGACAAGCAGAGCCAGTTGAGCGGCTACAAGAACGGAGCGGATGCTTATCTGACAAAGCCTTTCGAAGTGGAAATGCTCATGGGCATCATCCGCAACCGGCTGAAGAACCGGGAATATATCAAGCGGAGATATATGGATATGGGGGTGATTCCGACTCCGGAAGAGACTACATTCAGCCAGACTGACGAGACTTTCTTACTCAAAATCAATAAGGCTATTCAGGAAAACTTAAGCAATACGGAACTGGATATAAAGTTTATCTGCAAAGAAATGGGAGTGGGCCGCTCTTCACTTTACAATAAGCTGAAAGCAATTATCGGTATGGGAGCGAATGAGTATATCAATAAATTCCGGATAGAAAAAGCTATCAAGTTAATCGCCAATACGGATATGACATTCGCCGAGATTGCGGAGGAAACGGGATTCACGACTCCCAGCTATTTCAGTACGGCATTCAAGCAGTATACGGGGGAGAGCCCGAGACAATATAGAGAGAAAAAGAAAGGGGGATGAAGCCATGCAAAATGCCTGAATGATATTGATTTTCCAATTTATTCTTCTACGTTTGTAGAATTTCGTTGCGAAAACCTATAAGTAATGTTATGAAAACCAACCTCTTTCTCCTTTTCCTGTTATCCCTCGCTGGTTACCCCAGAGGGTATTCTGCTCCTTTGCTTTTGGACACTATGCTCGTGCAACTGGGCACCTATCAGGCAAACAGCAAGCAATATGTTGACCGGAAAGAGAAACAAATAGCCGAATGGCGTCTGAAACAGGAAGAAGCCGCTTTTTGACGAAAAGCGTTATGAAGTCTCCACTCCATCTGTTTGACGAATATAAATCCTATAAATACGACTTAGCCTACATCTACGCCAACAGGTTTTTGCATCTGGCAGAAAAACTGCACAATCGGGAATGTATGGCAGAAACAAACGGAGGAGTCATATCCTGCCAGTCGTCCTCGGGACTGTTCAAAGACTTTTTTGATGTGGCAAGCAGAATTGATATAACAGATGTATCCCTTTTCAAAACGAGTATATAGAAAAGGGAAGCCTCTACACCGACTCGCTGTTAAGGCTCCTTCCTGAAAGATCACAGAAATAGGGTACTCCGTAGGACAATAAAAACTTGCAATTCGTTTTGTGTTAACTATAGCAAAGTGTTTACTATTTGTTTTGTGATATCGCTGCAGAATGTTACGGGGGATAAAGTTTTGCGGTTTTTCTCTACCGAGTTTAAACCGAATATATTTTGTAGGACATCTTTATAGAAGTATGATTGACTCCCTTTCAGTCCTTTTTTCCCCTTTCGCGCGCGTATGTATATATATGATGTGTACCCTTCCGTGCCCGCCCACGCCTCCTTTCAAAAACATGTTCTACAACATCCTTATCAATCAATCAGTTACGAAATTGTTTCAAAAAACCTGTGAAAAAATGGTAGATATATTTGGATTGAATTGTAATATCCACTACTTTTGCACCCGCTTTCCAAGAGACGGAAAGCCTTGCAATTGACATTCTGACAGAAACGGATACAGAACTCCAGCAAGTTTCTCTTCTTCTGTGCTTATTCCAACCAAGAATAACGCTGCTGAGAAGAAATTTGAAAAAAAACTTCTGAAATATTTGGAAGTTACCTGGTAAAGTCCTTACCTTTGCACCCGCTTTTAAGGAAAAGCAATTTAAGAATTGACATTCTGACGGAACCGGTGCTAAGAACCTTTTCTTTTCCTTTTATCTCCCTTTCGCAAAGAGAGACGACGAGAAAAAGAAAAAAGAAAAAAACTTCCGGAATTATTTGGAGGATATACTTAAAAGTTCTTATCTTTGCATCCGCTTTCTGAAAAGAAAAGCAGTTTTAGAAAAGAAGCGATCTTTGAATAATTTACATAAACAATACAAGTAGTACAAGAGCAAGGTTACTGCATTTGAATGGAGTAATCTTGGGTATAAAGAAAGAACCGTCAAGTAACTTATATATATAGGTAATTTGAAAACTTTTAATAAACCGAGCGTCCTGAACAGAGCAAAATCACCGGTAGCGATACCGGTAATAACAATACTTTTACAATGAAGAGTTTGATCCTGGCTCAG
>QWCY01006535.1_pt1 | contig 11134 bp, 7 predicted proteins | sample 1972631 | NCBI WGS metagenome assembly QWCY01 (sample SAMN09866696, study PRJNA288562) | Human gut metagenome isolate pre1_stool, whole genome shotgun sequencing... | isolation source: gut | host: Homo sapiens | place: USA: California
ATGGAACCTATCTAACAGGCGTATTCAAACGCTTTGCTCTCAAGGGCGGATACCGGGCGCAGAGCGTGCTGGTTATTGTTGGCTCCTTCCGAAAGACGCAGAAAAGCCAGTGGATGCCAGAATAAAGAGCGGAAAGTATATCGGTTATTCCGAGAAATATAAGAAACCCGGAAAGAAGAACGCCACTGATGGGCTGGAGGGTAAATCATGAACGGCCAAGGAAAACTTCTTACTCATTATTTGAAAAACGCGGACAAGCTGATCATTCCTGTCTATCAGCGAAACTATGATTGGCGCGAGGAACACTGCAGGAAACTGTACCAGGATCTTGTTCGTACCATTCGTGATAGAAAACGTTGGCATTTCTTTGGAGGAATTGTCTCTGTTAGCGATCCTATGGGGAGCAGCTCTGACTACCTTGTGATTGACGGTCAACAGCGAATTACGACCGTTTCACTACTCCTTCTGGCTATGGCCAACCTGATTAAGGAAGGAAAAGTAATCCCCGAAGATGACGATCTATACGCACAGATCACAAAAAAGTACCTGGTGGATGAGATCAATCCTCGCAAGCGCAAAGTCAAGCTCAAGCCTATCAAGGGCGACCAGGACGCATACGATCGCCTCTGGGGTGATCCGGCCGATTTTGATCGTTCATCAAATATCACTCAGAACTATCTATTTTTCTACAATGAGATTCAGAAACAAGCCATTACAATCGCCCAGCTCTTCAAGGCCGTTGAAAAGCTGCAGATTATCGACATTACGCTGACACCTCCTGACGATGATCCTCAGCTCGTTTTTGAGAGCCTCAACTCTACCGGTCTCGAGTTAAATGAGGGCGATAAGATCCGCAACTTTGTTCTGATGGGACTTGACATCGAAGAGCAAGAGCGCTTCTATGACAGCTACTGGAACCCCATTGAAAAAAATGCCGGCTATAATAAGCAAAACAATTCGTATGATGTAAGCCCATTTATCCGCGACTACCTGAGCATCAAACAGAAGAAGATCACCGGGATGAAGGATATCTACACCGAGTTTAAGGCATATGCCGAAAAGATGCCCGGTGAAATGGAATCCATCATGAAAGATCTCCTAGGCTATGCTAAGCGGTATAACAAGCTCCTGCTTGGACATCCGAGTTTTCCTGCGAAGCTGAAGGCGTCTCTTTTCCGCTTGAATCGTTTTGAAAGCAGCGTCACAAGACCGTTTCTGATGGAAGTAATGAGGCTACAGGAAAGCAGCCTCTTGAACTTGGATGAGGTTGCCGAGATTTGCAGAATCGTAGAATCCTACCTCTTGCGCCGTATCATTTGTGACCTGCCTTCTAATACACTTGCAAAGGTATTCCTTACAATGAGTTCCGATATCAAGCGATTTGACGGTACCTACAGCAATTTCATTGAAAAAATGAAATATGTACTGACCTCCAAAAAGGAAAAGGCCGCATTCCCTGATAACGAGACTTTTGCAGATTGTCTGCGGACCAAGAATATCTACGCTATGCTCCCACGTTACAAAGCGTATCTGTTTGAACGCCTGGAAAACGGTGACAGCAATGAGTATAAGGACGTCTACGGGCGCCTCGATAGCGGTGAGTACACAATTGAACATATTATGCCTCAGAAATTGACCCCCGCTTGGACTAGTGAGCTTGGGCAAGATGCAGAGAATATATACATGGAGAATGGCTGCACACGTTGGCGAATCTGACACTTACAGCCTATAACTCGAAATATAGCAATGCTCCCTTTAGTGAGAAAAAAACAATGGAGGATGGGTATCTACAGAGCGGTATCAGAATGACTCAATGGGTCGCACAGAAAGAACACTGGGGGCTTCCTGAACTTGAAGAACGCTGTAAATACCTTACACAGCAAGCTGTGTTGCTGTGGCCCTATGCTGATAGCTGCTATACTCCGCCACAGAAGCAGTATGAGGAGGTATCGTTGGATGATGATATCACACTTACCGGTCATAGCATCGTGAAGTACCGCTTCCGTGGCATTGAGCATGAAACAACTTCGTGGGTAGAAATGTACACCGAGGTTCTAAAAGAACTTCATAATGGTAATAAGGCATATCTCAATTACCTTGCCGATGCCGATGATAGCGTAGATCTGTCGATTCAGGTTACCAGATCGCCAGACGAATTCTCCAGCAGTGTAAAAATTGATGATGACATTTATATCTGGACTGGTACCGCGACTCAGTATAAAGTCAATCTGCTTCGGAAGTTCTTCGAGCAGTATAAGCAGGATGCTGCCGACTTGGTATTCTTCCTTGATGATACTAAGAGTGCTGCTCCGGATGACGAAGTAGAGCGATACAGAATCCGTAGGAAATACTGGGAAAAAGCTATCCCAATGATTCAAGCGGCTACTGGTAGTTTCAAAAATGTGTCACCTCAGAAAAATAACACAATTATGGGTGGAACAAACAAACCTGGTGTCTCTGTTTCTTGTATTGCTAATTTCGATTCTGCTCGGGTAGAGATCTATATCGACGTAGGAAATTATGATCGCAACCGAAAGCTCTTTAGTATCTTCGAAAACCATCGGCTTGAAATAGAAACTGCGTATGGAAAGTCACTTACATGGGTGAGCCAGGACGGAGTACGGGCATGTCGTATTTACGATAAGTTAGAAGGAGTTAGCATCACAAACGAAGAGGACTGGGATGCCATGGTATCGTTTCATGCCAATAAAGCAAAGGCACTACTTACTATAGTTCAACCTTTTTTGACTTAATTTGAAAGAGTATTCCGAACAAGTGTGAGGGAAAGAAATATGTCAATCCATTTCAATGAAGACAACACCATTGAACAGATGGTAATAGCAACTCTGCAAGATAATGGATGGAAGTACATTCCATCTGACCAGCTCCCCCGGATGTACTCAGATGTTCTTGTAGAGCCAATGATAAAAGAAGCGCTCATACGTCTTAACCCAGAGATTGCAGCCGAGCCTTCTCGTGCAGATGAGGTTATCTATAAACTGCGAACTCTCATTTTATCTGTACAGGCGCACAATCTTGTTACGCAAAATGAACTCTTTAAGAAGCTGATTTTTGAAGAAAACTCCTATCCGTTTGGGGAAAATGGGCGCATGATCCCAATTCGTTTTTTCGGGACACTCAAGAAGGAGAGCCTTGCACTCAACGAGTATGTTGTAACTAATCAATGGATTTATCCGCAGGCTGAGGGTGGCAAACGTTTAGATATCGTCTTACTTATCAACGGGTTTCCTGTTACGGTCGGCGAATTGAAAACGCCTGTCCGCAGTGCGATTACTTGGCTGGATGCAGCTGGTGACATCTCCGCCTATGAAAAAAGCATCCCGGCGATGTTCGTAACAAATATATTCAACTTCGCTACCGAAGGAAAATGTTATCGATATGGTTCCATTAACATGCCAATCAACATGTGGGGGCCGTGGCATACTGCAACTCACAAAACCGAGGACGGACTGGCTGATGTAAAGATCAGCATGGAAGACATGATTACGCCTGAAAAGGTTATGGATATTTTCCAGTTCTTCACCATGTTTGCGACCGATAAGAAGTACCGAAAATATAAAATAATCTGTCGCTATCAGCAGTTTGAGGGAGCAAACATGATCGTCGACCGTGTTGTTGCTGGTTACCCCAAAAAAGGATTGATTTGGCATTTTCAGGGGTCTGGAAAATCTTTGCTAATGGTATTTGCTGCTCAAAAGCTCCGCATGAATCCTGAGCTCAAGAACCCGACAGTAGTTATCGTTGATGACCGCATCGACCTTGAGACGCAGATTACAGCAACATTCAATGCTTCTGACATCCCCAATCTTACGAGTGCGTCTACAAAGGAAGAACTGATTTCGTTCTTCCGTGGAGACATGCGTAAGATACTTATAACCACTATATTCAAATTTGGTGAAGTAAGTGGCGAACTGAACGCCCGCGACAACATTATCGTCATGGTCGATGAGGCACATAGAACGCAAGAGGGAGATCTTGGTGAAAAAATGCGCATGGCTCTTCCAAATGCATTCTTCTTTGGCCTAACGGGTACTCCAATCAATCGTGTCGATAAAAACACTTTTGCGACATTTGGTGCCGAAGAAGACCGCACCGGATATATGAGTCGCTACTCTTTCTCTGATTCCATCCGTGATGGCGCAACGCTGCCACTACACTTTGAACCTGTGCCGGTTGAACTGCATGTGGACAAGGACAAGCTGGACCGCGAATTTGATGCAATGACTGATGAGGCAGGACTTTCAAAAGAAGAAAAGAGCGAGCTGTCTCGACGTGTCAACATGAAAGCCATCATGTATAACCCAGCCCGCATTCGTAAGGTATGCGAGCATATCGCAAAGCACTTCAAGGAGAAAATTGAGCCAAACGGATATAAAGGGCAGGTCGTTGTTTACGACCGAGAGTGCTGCCTCATGTACAAAGATGTCCTTGACGAACTTCTTGGCGAGGAAGCTACTACCATCGTTATGGATACAAACAACGATAAAGAGGATCGTTATAAAAAATACCGTCGTGATCGGGATCAAGAGAGTAAAGTCCTAGATTATTTCCGCGATCCACACAGTCCTCTCAAGCTTGTTATTGTCACCGCAAAGCTGTTGACCGGCTTTGATGCGCCTATCCTTCAGGTAATGTATCTCGATAAGCCAATGAAAGATCACACGCTCCTTCAGGCCATCTGCCGCACTAACAGGACCTATGATCAAGGTAAAACTCATGGACTGATCGTCGACTATATTGGTATCTTCGATGACGTGGCAAAGGCTCTTGATTTCGACGAGACCAGCATGCGTCGTATTATCACAAACATAGAAGAAATCAAGAAGCAGCTTCCTGCCCTCCTCAAAAAGTGCTTACGTTATTTTATGGGTATCGACAGAACTATCGAAGGCTGGGAGGGCTTGATGGCAGCCCAGGAGTGTCTCCCAACAAACAAAGAAAAGGATGCTTTTGCGGCAGACTATCGTGTTTTGAATCGTGCGTGGGATGCGCTTTCTCCTGATAGTTTCCTGAGCCCTTACAAGGTGGACTATCAATGGTTATCTCGCGTTTATGAATCGGTCAAGCCGACCGATGGCCGTGGAGGTTTGATTTGGGCCTCTCTTGGAGCAAAGACCATTGAACTCGTTCACCAGAATGTCATCGTTGGAGAGGCTGATGAAGATATGGATATCCTCTCTATGGATGCTGACCTTATTGATGACTTTTTGGAGAAGCAGAAGGATCTGAAGAAGACTACAAAAAAGGTCGAAATCAACCTAGTCGCAAAAATTTTGAACCACACCAACGATCCAAAGTTTGTGCGCCTTGGCGAGAAATTAGAAGCTCTGCGCGAAAAGCATGAACAAGGCCTTATCACCAGTATTGAGTTCTTGAAACTCCTGCTCGAACTCGCAAAGGAAGCAGCCCAGGCAGAAAAAGAAGTGGTACCGGAACAGGAAATTGACAAAGGTATTGCCGCGCTTACTGAACTCTTTAATGGAGTCAAGAATAAGAGTACTCCGGTTATTGTTGAGCGCATTGTGGCTGACATTGACAGCATTGTTAAAATTGTACGCTTTGATGGTTGGCAGAGCACGACCGCCGGTAAGCAGGAAGTCAAGAAAGCCCTGCGTAGCGTCGTCTGGATCAAATATAAGATTAAAGACAAAGATGTTTTTGACAAAGCTTATAACTATATCGAGCAGTATTATTAATCCTTTGAAAACGAGGTTTTTAGATGATTGGTGCAATAATTGGTGATATCGTCGGATCACGCTTCGAATGGCATAACCACAGGTCAAAGGATTTCGACCTGCTCACGCACAAATGCTTTTTCACCGATGACTCCGTGATGTCACTAGCTGTCTGTGACGCTCTTATGAAATGCAAAGCAGACTATAGCGATTTGAGTGAACAGGCTGTGCACTCCATGCAGGATGTTGGCCGCCCTTATCCTCTCTGCGGCTACGGCGGTTCATTCCGACGCTGGATGAATTCCGACAATCCGATGCCTTATAATAGTTACGGCAATGGAGCAGCAATGAGGGTCAGCGGGTGTGGTTATGTTGGAAAAACTATCGATGAAGTCAAGCAGCTTTCAAAAGCTGTTACCGAAGTCACACATAACCATCCTGAGGGCTTGAAAGGAGCTGAAGCTACTGCTGTAGCGGTGTTCCTCGCCCGAACCGGAAAGAGCCTGATTGAGATACAAGATTACATAATACAGAACTACTATCCGCTGGGCTTTACTCTTAATAGCATCCGGGAAAACTACCAGTTCAACGAGACCTGCCAGGATACCGTCCCACAGGCTTTGGAGGCTTTTTTTGAATCGACCGATTTCGAGGATGCAATAAGAAATGCCATATCAATCGGCGGCGATAGTGATACACTCGCTGCTATTACCGGTTCTGTTGCCGAAGCCTACTACGGTGTGCCGACCAGCATTAGGAAGCATGCTCTTACCTTTTTGGACGAACGGCTTCTTAGAATCTTGCTGGAATTCGAAAACCGGTATCCAGCGAAGACCGAGAAAAAGAATGATATTGGAAGCGTGGGCATTCCGCCATCTACCGGTAAGAAAGTAAAAACGGGAGGTCGTGCAGAGATGATAGAATCAGCTATGGATGTTGCTGATCTTGAACTGGACGCCAGCACAGCACATCCTGAAGAAACGACAAGTCAAAAGCTCTTTTCCCACCTGTTTGAGGCCTGCAACATTTTGCGTGGTCCTATCAATCAGGATGAGTATAAGAGCTATGTGACACCGATTCTATTTTTCAAAAGGCTCTCCGATGTCTATGACGAAGAAACACAGGTAGCCCTTGAGGAATCCGGTGGCGATGAGGAATATGCGAGCTTCGCTGAAAACCATCGCTTTGTCATCCCGAACGGATGTCACTGGCAGGATGTTCGTGAGGCAAGCGAAAACGTCGGCGTTGCTATCGTCAACGCAATGAATGGTATCGAGAGGGCAAACCCAGATACCCTGAGTGGGGTCTTTAGCAGCTTTGATGATGCGAACTGGACAGACAAAACAAAACTCTCGGACGAGAGATTAAAAGACCTCATTGAGCACATGTCCAAGCTCAAAGTCGGCAACAACAATTACTCTGCCGATGTCATGGGCGACAGCTATGAATTCTTGATTAAGAAATTCGCAGACCTGTCAAAGAAAAATGCTGGTGAGTTCTACACCCCTCGGTCTATCGTTAAGCTGCTCATTATGCTGCTGGCTCCCAAAGCTGGCGAAACCGTGTACGATCCGGCATGTGGAACGGGCGGGATGCTAATCGAGGCCATCCGATTCATGCATGGTGACAAGCTCACGTATGGCCGCATCTATGGTCAGGAAAAGAATCTTGCGACCTCCGCAATCGCGCGAATGAACCTGTTCTTGCACGGAGCTAAAGACTTCAAAGTCACACAGGGCGATACACTTCGCGCACCCAATTATCTGGAAAGAGGTTCTCTGCAAACCTTTGATTGTGTTGTAGCAAATCCTCCCTTCTCTTTGAAGAACTGGGGCTCAGAACAATTCAGCAGCGATATCTACGGTCGTAACATTTGGGGCTGCCCGACTGATTCCAACGGTGACTTTGCATGGCTACAGCACATGGTTAAGTCGATGAATCCGAAAACCGGACGCTGCGCTGTGGTGCTCCCGCAAGGAGTCCTGTTCAGAAGCGGCAAGGAGGGAGGAATCCGCAAGCAACTCGTTGAATCGGATAAGCTGGAAGCTATTATCACAATGGCAAGTGGCGTATTTTACTCGACCGGAGTGTCCGCTTGTATCCTTTTCCTGAACAACAACAAGGCCGTCTCCCACAGAGGCCGCATTTGCATGATCGACGGTTCCGGGATCTACACTCCGCAACGTGCGCAGAACATCATGACAGAAGCCGATATTCAAACTGTTTTCGATTACTACACCGCTTATGAGGATGTGGTCGAAAAGGTCAAGATCGTCACGATTGCTGACATTCGAGAAAAGGACTATTCTCTGGCAATCAACAACTATATCGAAAAGAAGGAACAAGAAACAGTTCCGCCGGAGGAAATCCGCAGACAGTACTTCGAAGCCTATGACGAGATGATCAAGGCCGAAACCCGGATGAGAGAACTGCTGCTGAAGGGAGGCTACGTCAGTGAGTAAGAGAATAACCATTGAAGAACTGCAGTCCTACCTTTGGAACTCTGCGGTTCTACTTAGGACCAACATTGATGCCGGCGCCTATAAGCAGTACATTTTTCCGCTCCTCTTTTTCAAGCGCATCTGTGATGTGTACGACGAGGAAACAGCCAAAGCCATCGCTGAATACGGCGATGACGCAGCTGAATTTGATGAGGATGAGATTCATACTTTTATCGTTCCTAAAGGATACCATTGGAACGATGTTCGTGCCGTTTCAGAAAATGTTGGCGTAGCTATTGTTGAGGCTTTCAGGAAGGTCGAAAATGCAAATTCCGAAAAGCTTCAGGGCATCTTCGGTGACGGGGCTTGGACCAATAAAAACCGTCTTCCAGATAGACTTTTGAAAGACCTGCTGGAGCATTTCAGCACAAAAACGTTGTCCATTGCCAACTGCCCTGAGGATGAACTCGGTCAGGGATATGAGTACCTGATCAAGAAATTTGCCGATGACAGTGGACATACGGCACAGGAGTTCTATACCAACCGTACTGTTGTCCATCTAATGACAGAAATGCTGAAACCTGAGTCTGGCGAGTCCATATACGATCCGACCTGTGGAAGTGCAGGTATGCTCATTTCAGCCATAGCGTATCTGAAAGCGCAGGGTAAAGAATGGCGCAATGTGGCGGTTTATGGCCAGGAAATCAATGCACTGACTTCTGCTATTGGCAAGATGAACCTGTTCCTGCATGGAGTCAAGGATTTCAGCATTGTAAACGGAGACACACTTGCTGCTCCCGCGTTTATTGAAAACGAGAAATTACAGCAGTTTGATCTCTGCCTAGCAAATCCACCTTATTCCATTAGCCAATGGGATCGCGCTGCCTTTGAGAGTGACAAATACGGACGCAATTTTTTGGGTGTTCCTCCGCAGGGCCGTGCTGATTATGCATTCCTTCAGCACATTATTGCAAGCCTCAAAGAAGATACCGGCCGATGCGCTATTCTGTTCCCACACGGAGTTCTTTTCCGTAATGAGGAAAGTGCGATGCGTGAGAAGCTTGTCCGAAGCGACAGAGTTGAATGTGTTATCGGCCTTGGGCCGAACTTGTTCTATAACTCACCGATGGAAGCCTGCATCATGATTTGCCGTATGACCAAGCGGCCGGAACGCCGTGGACAGGTGCTTTTCATCAATGCCATAAACGAGGTTGAGCGCAAGAATGCACAGAGCTATCTCGAAGACAAACATATTCAGCGCATTGCAACTGCTTACAAAAACTACTGCGATGATGGCGATTTTGCTAGAGTTGCAACCATTCAAGATATTGCCGACAACAACTACTCTCTCAGCATTCCGCTGTATGTCAAGCCGGAAGTGAACGAAGAAGAAATCGACTCTCGTTCCGTTCAGGAACATTATGACAGTTGGAGAGCGGCATCTGAAATGATGAAGCTAAGCTATGCGAAGCTGAATGCTATGCTGGGAAAGGAGGCTGAAAAGAATGAGTAAAGTGAAATTGGGCGATGTTGCTATCGAGCACAAGGAAACTTGTGGGGGGAGCAAGGACGGATATCCCATTGTCGGCCTTGAGCATCTGACCCCGGAGGAAGTGACTCTCACCGCATGGGATGAGGATAGTGATAACACCTTCACAAAGGTGTTCCGTAAGGGTAACGTCCTGTTTGGCCGACGCAGAGCATACCTCAGGAAAGCTGCCGTTGCTCCGTTCGATGGTATATGCTCAGGAGACATCACAGTTATTGAAGCCATTCCGGATCGCATTCTTCCTGAACTCCTTCCATTCATCATTCAGAACGATGGCTTGTTTAGCTTTGCTGTTGGCAAGTCTGCCGGTTCCCTCTCTCCCCGTGTTAAGTGGGAGCATCTGAAAAACTATGAGTTTGAATTACCCAGTATGGATAGACAGCGCGAGCTCGCGGAGCTCCTGTGGGCTATGGATACCACGAAAAAATCCTATCAGAAATTGATTGCAGCCACGGACGAACTTGTGAAATCTCAATTTATCGTATTGGACTCGAGCACTTGGATCCCGGTTGCTTACACGTTTCTCGCTGGGGTAGTGCAGTTCCGATTAAGGGCGACAAAATAGTCATGCATGAAGGTGACGTATTATTTGGAAAGCGAAATGCTTATTTGAGGCGTGCTGCGATTGCTCCTCACGATGGAGCATTTTCGGCTCATGGCATGATATTTAGGCCAAGGGAAGCTGTAGTCGACAAGGATTTCTTCCCCCTTTTTATAGCATCGGATTATTTTTTTGATACAGCTATACGGATCTCGGTTGGATCGCTGTCACCTACAGTAAACTGGAGTGATTTAAAGAATCAAGAATTTGAATTGCCGGATTTGGACACGCAGCGCAAACTAGCCAAAGTCCTGTGGTCACTAAATGATACAAAAGAGGCGTATAAAAAGCTGATTGCCGCTACGGATGAGCTCGTTAAGTCTCAATTTATCGAGATGTTATGAGATCAGAGAGTTATACGATGTCAAATCCAGCAAGAGAATATATGCAAAGGAATTGACTACAAGTGGCATTCCTTTTTTGAAGGTAGGAGATGTCCTTGAACGAATAAATACTGGGGAAAGCCATCCGACAGTTTTTATTTCCGAGCAGAAATATTGTGAATTGAAAGAATCAGGGCTTGTTCCTAAAGCGGGAGACATTCTAGTGACGTCACGCGGGACTATAGGAAAATGCTACATTCTTGCCGATGATGATGCCTTCTATTTCCAAGACGGCATGATCAGTTGGCTCAAGGCAAAATGTGACTGCAGACTATTACCTGAATTCACGGCTGCTTTGTTTGCTGAAGAGGGCTTCCTGAAGACACTTGATGAGGTGACAAACAAAACAACCGTAACATATATTTCTCTTGATAAACTTGCTGGGCTCAAAGTGATATGCCCACCAGAAGAGAAACAACGGGAGTATTTAGATTTTTTACGACAGAGCGATAAATCAAAATTTG
>QWCY01005952.1_pt1 | contig 11129 bp, 8 predicted proteins | sample 1972631 | NCBI WGS metagenome assembly QWCY01 (sample SAMN09866696, study PRJNA288562) | Human gut metagenome isolate pre1_stool, whole genome shotgun sequencing... | isolation source: gut | host: Homo sapiens | place: USA: California
AAACCTTCCGTTTGCCGGCATGGCACGCTCCAGATTCACGGGACTTTTCCGCTTACACTGTGCCAGTGACGACCGGTTTAATGTTTCATGCATCACATCTGCGGTAAATGTTTCACCGTCAAAGGAAGTGACCGTCAGGCAGACACCATTGACCGCAATGCTGTCTCCGATATGCACATCCTCAAGCACCTTTTGGGCTGCAATTATAAGCACTGCGGAATGTGCGCCTTTTGCGACCTCCAGAATCGTTCCCATCTCCTCTATGATTCCTGTAAACATCCCATATTCCTCCTGTTCTCCACCGGATACCCTTCGATCAGCCAGTCCGATCCCAGCGCTGTGATTTTTGTCCGGGTTAACTCCACGGCATCCGCAGGGGTGTGAAATCCCTGCCCCTCAACCGGGGTTTTTGCTTCTGTCCCCCCGAACAGCTTTGATGCCACATATGCCTGCACTTTCTGCACGATTCCTGCCTGCAGTGCCGACCAGTTCAAGGTTCCCCCGCCTTCAAGAATCACACTGTCGATTCCCAGCTGCCCAAGCTGCTGCATCAGGTCTGAAAGATCCACATGTCCGTCTTTTTCCGGTGTAACCAGAATCTTACATCCCGCCTCGATATAAGGCATATGCATGGCTTCCTGTCTGTTGCAGGTTGCAAGAATCGTTGGAATTTCTTTCGCACTGCGCACAATCTGTGATTCCAATGGTGTCCGCAGTGTGGAATCACAAATGATACGCACCGGATTTGCCCCGTTTTCTGTTCCCTTAAGCCGGCAGGTCAGCATCGGATCATCCGCAAGTACCGTTCCCACACCAACCATGATGGCACGGTAACGGTTTCTCATGCGGTGTACATGTGCACGCGCTGCCTCCCCGGTTACCCAGCGTGATGCCCCTGTGTATGTTGCGATCTTCCCATCCAGTGTCATTGCATATTTTAAAATGACAAACGGCAGTTTCGTCTGCATGTAATGGAAAAACACTTCATTTTCCGCATCACATTCCTTTTCCAGTACATGTTCGGTCACTTCCACACCATGCTCCCGCAAAATCCGAATGCCTTTTCCATGTACCAGAGGGTTTGGATCCTTCGACCCAATCACCACCCTGCGGATTCCGGCGGCAAGCAGGGCATCGGTACACGGCGGCTGTTTTCCGTGGTGACAGCACGGCTCCAATGTGACATAAATGGTTGCTCCTTTGGGAGATTTGGTACAATGTGCCAGCGCATTCCGCTCCGCATGCAGCTGTCCGTACCGTTCGTGATATCCTTCCCCGATAATTTCTTCATCTTTTACGATCACGGCTCCCACCAGAGGATTCGGGGATACCCATCCCGCTCCTTTTTCCGCCAGTTCGAGTGCTCGCCGCATATAAGTTTCATCTGTCATAAGTTCCTCCATACTACAAAAAGCCCCGGGCAATTTCTGCTCAGGGCTTCTTTCGGATGTGTTCTGCTGCTTGGGCTTCTTTTGGAAAATAAAAAAGCTCTGGAAATGAATTCCAGAGCAAATATCCCAATATCCATCACAACCGTACACGGTTTCATGTGTTTCTATCGCTTATCTTCTTTCATCCAGACTGTACTGTCGGCTTCGGAATTGCACCGAATCATGCCTTGCGGCTCGTGGGCTGTACCACCGGTAGGGAATTGCACCCTGCCCTGAAGATATCTATAAAATTGTCTATGTATAAGACTATAATCATTCTTTCCTTCTCTGTCAAGGAAAAATTATTCTTATACTGCCTCCACGGTATAACGTGCTTTCCAGATGCCGCCCGGTGCAATCAGGTTTCCCCACTCCCGGTCTTTTAAATCGCCGGTAAAATCAGCGCTGTCACAGCGTCCATACCAGGGTTCCACACATACAAACGGAACATCCGGACCTGCCGGTGACCAGATTCCAAACAGTGGTGCATCCATCGTAACGGTCAGATACGGATTTCCCTCCATATCACAGAGAGAGACTTCGTGCACATTCTGGTTTTCGATAACAAGTGCATCCGCATCAAACAGATGATCCGTGACCGTAAGATAACTGTCTTTCAGTTCATAATCCACCGTACCATTTCCGACCAGACCATCTACAATTGTTGTACTTGTGAGCGGGCCTGCCACATCAAAACGGATTTTACAATTCTTTGGACGGTTGAATGCCGGATGTCCGCCAATCGAAAACGGAAGTTCCTCTTCCGAAGGATTTTCCACCTGCCAGAGCACTTCCAGCTTATTTCCCTCTATGTGATATCCAATGCGAAGAGTAAATGCATAGGGATATTTTTCCATAGTTTCCTCATTTGACTGTAATACAAACCAGAGCGTATCCTCCGTCTTGGAATCCAGTGTAAAATCCATATCACGGGCAAATCCATGCTGCCCCATCGTGTAGGTCTGTCCCTTGGTGCGAAACTGTTTTTCTTTTACTGCCCCGACAAATGGAAACAGTACCGGAGAAGTACGCCCCCAGAATTTTGGATCTGCTTTCCACATGTACTCTTTTCCTGTATTTTTACGGACCAGGGATTTTAATTCTGCCCCATGTTCCTCCACTTCGATTGCAATGAGTTCATTCTCAAGCTTATGTCTTGCCATATGTTTTCTCTCCTCCGATTCTATAAATTACGCGTTACCGCTTCGCTTTTTCTTTTCTGCAAGCGTCCCCTTAACTGCCGATTCCGGGTCCTTTATGTCTGTTCCAAAGACAGGATTTGCGGAAGTATGTATTTCAATTATGTTTTCTCCAGCCAACAGGAAGAAGGGGGATATTTCTTTCGGAAGAACAAATTTACAACTTGCTCTGGCATTCACAAACTACAGTTAATTGCGTAAACCGAAAAACTTTACTCCATGAACCTGAAATCAACGCCAGAGCTGACTTGTAAATTTTTCTGTAGAAAGAGAATATCTCCCTTCTTCCGTCCCATCGAGAAAACCTATCTTTAAACCCCCCGCAAATCCGTCCCTTTAAACTCTCCAGGCCCCGGACCTTGCAGTTAACCAGCCATTTAAATGAGGAGTTTTCTCACCATCTCAGCATCAAAGGTAACAGTTTTCAGATGATCCACCTCAATCTGATACAGCGCATTTGCTGCAATATGCTCTGCCGCCTGCTCCAAATCACGGATTCCACTGGTACCCGAATACAGATCCACGATTGTATTTAATGCATCATCTGTGATGATACATTCCTCTTCCTTTAAGCTCATGCGCTTTAATACCTTAGGCAGTGCAAATTTTGAGAAGATAATCTTCTTTTCCTCAAACGTATAATCCGGGATATCAATTACCGCAAAACGGGACAGAATCGGTGCGCTGATCTGCTCCTTGTCGTTTGCTGTGGCAATCGGATAAACACCGGATGTCGGGATCATACACTCGATATAGTTATCTGTAAATCCCAGATTATCCAGAAGTGTCAGTAAGACATCTGCCGGATTTCCGTTTCCTTTTCCAGAAGCTGCCTTATCCAGCTCATTGATAATAAATACCAGGCTTGACTCTCCTGCCATGGCAAATGCATCCATGATGATCCCCGGCTTTGCGTTAGCATAAATTCTCGAACTTCCGGTCAGCTGCTCCGGATCATTGATGGAACTCATATCAAGAGTTGTCCACGGAAGTTTTAAAATACGGGCAACTGCATAGGCAATCTGCGATTTTCCGGTTCCTGCCGGTCCCACCAGAAGCAGTCCATATGCCGGAAGTGTATGTGTGCGGTTAATCTGAATGATCGTCTCAATGATTCTCTGCTTTACACGCTCCATGCCATACAGTTCCTCATCTAAAATCCGACGGGCTTCCTTGGGATCAATGGCCTCAAAATAATTGTTTTTCCACTGGATATTCATCATAATGGAAAGTGCACGCTGTGCATGACGCCGCTCTTCCGGAGACACTTCATTGGAACGTGCCACTGCTAAATTCCGGCGTGCCCACAACCGGATGTTATCCGGCATGGTCCGTCCTGCGCAGGTCATAAAATCGGTGATGCTCTGAATACTGGTGAGCTTCATATCATCGCCGTCTTCCTCCTGCTCCTCATCCACCGCTTCCTCACTCGGTGCACTGCTGGCAAACAGACGCTCCATCATAAACTGTAAAAAGCCATCTTCCGCGGAAAGCTTTTTTCCACCGCCAAATGCAATTTCACGGATCTTATACACGGCATATCCATCCGGTGTGTTCTCTCCAGACAGCCGGACATTAATGTGGTTTTCCCCCAGCCAGCGAAGCAGATTGACAAAACGGGCATCCACCCGCAAAATATCCGCACATACAGTTCCGTCTTCCTGGGTAAACTCAAATGCTGTGCGCTTTGTCTGGTTCGTGAACACTCCGCAGGAATGATATTTCCACTGCTTTGCCGTATTATCTAAAACCAGAATCGGATATTTTGCACTTGCAGTGTTTTCATTCGACTGAAATGTTGTATAGGTACACTCACAGGCTTTCTTTTCTTCCGTTGTATTGCTGAAATCAAATACAGGCATATCTATCTCCCTTCTACTACATGATTTAAGGGTCAAAACAGTTTTGACCCTTATCCTGCATAAACAATTCTGTTATTTTCTACGAAAGCAGTGCTTTATCACTTGCAAATTCCTCACCGCTTACTTTTTCAAACTGATGCAGCAGATCTCCGACCGTAAGTTTCTTTTTGTCTTCACCTGCGATATTTAAAATAACTTTTCCTTCATGCATCATAATCAGACGGTTTCCATGGGCAATCGCATCCTTCATATTGTGTGTTACCATCATGGCCGTCAGATGATTCTCTGAAATGATCTGATCCGAAATCTCAAGTACCTTTGCGGCAGTCTTTGGATCCAGCGCAGCCGTATGCTCATCGAGAAGCAGAAGCTTCGGTTTCTGGATGGAAGCCATCAGAAGCGTGATTGCCTGACGCTGTCCACCGGATAACAGACCGACTTTTGATGTCAGGCGATCTTCCAGTCCAAGATGCAGGGTGGAAAGCATTTCACGGTATTTCTCGCGTTCCGCTTTGGTAATTCCCCATCGCAATCCCCTGGATTTTCCACGTCTTGCTGCAATTGCCATATTTTCCTCAATGGACATTGTGGTAGCTGTACCGGTCATCGGGTCCTGGAACACACGTCCCAGATATTGTGCCCTGCGATGCTCGGATAACTTTGTCACATCCTCGCCGCCGATATAGATTTTTCCGGAATCTACCGGCCATACACCGGCTACGGCATTCAGTGTTGTCGATTTTCCTGCACCGTTTCCACCGATCACTGTGGCAAATTCGCCTTCCTCAAGTGTCAGGTCGACACCGTCCAGAGCCACTTTTTCATTTATCGTACCTGGATTGAATACTTTCCGGATATTTTCAATTTTTAACATCTCACTCATCGGTTACAGCCCCCTTGTTGCTTTTTTCTTATTCTTCAGATATGGAATCGCAAGGAAAATTGCTACCACGATTGCTGAGAACAGTTTCAGATCATCCGATGGGAATTTCAGCCACAAAATGATGCTCAGCACAAGGTAGTAAATGATCGCTCCAACGATCACGGAAAACAGCGTATATGCAAATGCCAGTTTCTTTCCTGCACACAGTTTTCCAAACAGTACATCTCCGATAATAACGGCAGCCAGACCGATAACGATTGCGCCTCGTCCCATATTGACATCCGCTGCACCCTGATACTGTGCATAAAGTGCACCGGACAGACCAACGAGTCCGTTGGAAATCATCAGTGCCAGTACCTTACAGAAGCTGGTATTGATTCCCTGTGCACGCGCCATCTGCGGGTTACATCCGGTTGCCCGGATGGCATGCCCCTGCTCGGTTCCGAAATACCAGTAAAGAATCGCCACGATCACTACCCCAAACAGGATACAGGTGGTAAATACTTTAATTTTTGCTGCTGTATCACCGGATACATAACGAAGCGATACCGCAAGGGAATATTTATCCACACTGATCGCCTGATTGGACTGTCCCATAATATTCAGATTGATGGAGTACAGTGCAATCTGCGTTAAAATTCCGGCAAGAATTGGAGGAATTCCCAGTTTGGTGTGCAGAAGACCTGTGACCATTCCCGCAAGCATTCCTGCAGCAAATGCAAAAATAAGGGAAATCCACGGATTCATATCACTGCGGATCAGCATAACCGCCACAGCTCCGCCGGTTGCAAAAGAACCGTCCACCGACAGATCCGCAAAATCCAGAAGTTTGTATGTAATATATACTCCCAATGCCAGAAGGCCCCAGATCAGACCCTGTGCAATGGAGCCCGGCAGCGCACGAAACAGCGCCAGCGGACTTAAGGAAGCAAAATAAGCAGATATTAACACGATACCCATCCCCCTTAATTATTCAGCCTCGATAGCCTTGTAATCATCCGGAATTTTAACGCCCAGCTGATCACAGATATCTTTGTTGTATTCTTTGGTTACGTTTGGTGCAGTCTCAATCTTCATGGTTGTAATGTCCGCACCGTTTACTAAAATGTCATATGCCATTTCACCGGCCTTTTTTCCGATGTCATAATAACTGATGGAAAGCGTTGCCACTCCGCATCCTTTACAGATACCTTCCTCTCCGGCAATAATCGGAGTTCCTGCCGGAAGTGCGATATTGTTGATTGCTTCTGTGTTCTGTGCCATGGTATTGTCTGTCGGAATGTAAATGACATCTGCATACTCGGTTGCACTCTGTACCACAGAACCGATATCATTGGAATCGGAAGCGGTAAACTCTTTGTAGCTGATACCGTCCTCATCCAGGTATTTTTCAAACTCGGTTGCCTGATATTTGGAGTTTGCCTCTGCAGAGCAGTAAAGTATTGCGACATGCTTTGCATCCGGATAGAGCTCTACGAGCATATCCTCCTGCTGATCAAGCGGAGCCAGATCGGATGTACCGGAGATATTTCTTCCGGTTGTACCACTCCAGTCACTGATCTCCAAAGCCGTTGCATAATCGGTAACGGAAGTTCCCAGAATCGGAATATCGGTTGTCGCTGCTGCACATGCCTGTAAAGCAGTGGTTGCATTTGCAAGAATCAGATCCACATTGGAAGATACGAAATTATTTGCAATTGTAGAAGCATTTGCCTGCTCGTTCTGTGCATTCTGGAGATCAAATTTTACATTGTCTCCCAGCTTTTCCTTTAAGACATCCTCAAATCCCTGTGTTGCCTGATCCAGTGCCGGATGCTCCAGCTGCTGGCAGATTCCGATGTTATATACTTTACCGGATGCACCTACACTCTGTGTCCCGTCTTTTGCTGCATCTGCGGAATTTCCACAGGCGCCCAGGGATACCATCATGGCCGCTGCCACAGCAACCGACATTGCCTTGTTTAATTTTTTCATAGTTGTTCCTCCATTTATATTTTATATAGTCAGATAGACTTTAAGCCGCTTCCCGTCCTACTGGAAAGCGGCTCGTCCACTGCGTAATTACAGGAAAATATATTTGCAGATAAAAAGTACTGCAAGGATATACATCAGTGGAGTAATCTTCTTACGCTTGCCACAGATCAGATTGATCAGTACAAAAGAGATTACACCAATGGCAATACCCTCTGCGATACTGTACATTAAAGGCATCGCAATGAGGCACAGATATGCAGGAACTGCATCTGTCAGATCCTCGAAATCAACCTTTACAATTGCGGATACCATCAGGAACCCGACAAAGATCAGCGCCGGTGCTGTTGCAAAGCCCGGAATTGCCGTAAAGATTGGTGCAAAGAAAATTGCAAGCAGGAATAATAATCCTGTAACGATGGATGCAAGACCGGTTCTTGCACCAGCTCCGACACCGGCAGAGCTCTCTACGAATGTTGTAGTTGTAGACGTACCAAGGACCGCACCTGCAGAAGTAGCAATTGCATCTGCCATCAGTGCCTGCTTTACGTTCGGAAGTTTTCCATCTTCGTCTAACATGCCGGCCTTATCCGATACACCGATCAGTGTTCCGATCGTATCAAACATATCTACAAACAGGAAAGACAACATGACTACGATGAAGTTCATAATTCCGACTCCATGGAAATCTGCTGTAAAACACTGTCCGAACGTCTCCCCGATTTTTGAAAAATCAGTCATGGCAAATGTCGGATACAGAGAATAAAATCCAGCGTCTGCATCGATACGGTAAACACCCGCTGCCTGACAGATCATTCCAAGAATCCAGGTAGCCAGAATACCGATCAGAATAGATCCCTTGACTTTTTTGATGTATAAAATTGCAGTAAGAAGCAGACCGATCAGTGCAAGTACTGCACAGATTCCCTCGGTATGCCAGTTATCTCTGAAATTTACATAAGATAACAATGTGGAATCGTTGTTTACAACGATATGTCCACCCTGCAATCCGATAAACGCGATGAACAAACCGATGCCGGCGCTCACACCTTTCTTTAATGTGGTCGGAATGGCATTGAAAATTGCCTCACGCACATTGGTAAGAGAAAGGATAATAAAGATAATACCTTCGAAGAATACTGCCATCAGGGCTACTTTCCAGGAATATCCCATATTTCCGCATACGGTAAATGCAAAGTATGCATTCAGTCCCATACCCGGTGCAAGTGCAAACGGATAATTTGCAAGGAGTGCCATTGCAAACGTACCGATAAAGGATGCCAGACAGGTTGCGATCAGCACTGCTGTCGGGTCCATTCCTGCCTGTGAAAGCAGATTCGGGTTTACAGCCAGGATATAAGCCATGGTCATAAACGTCGTAATACCGGCGATCACTTCTGTTTTCGCTGTGGTATTATTCTCTTTGAGCTTAAACATTTTCTCTAACATGTTCTCTCCTCCATATTTTATTGTTGTGTAAAAGCACCCTACTATTTTATCATAAAATAATTGAGAAATCCATTCAATTATTTATGTCTCCAGGTACTTCTTGAAAAGAGAACAAGCATCGGGAAAATTTCCAGTCTTCCGGCCAGCATGTCAAAAATCAGCACAAGTTTTGAAAACCAGGAATACACCGAAAAATTACAGGTAGGTCCCACCACATCAAATCCCGGTCCGATATTGTTAAAGCACGCAGCAACCGCAGACACATTTGTTGTCATGGACAGTCCATCAATAGAAATCAAAAGAAAACTTCCGACTAAAATCACACCGTAAGCCGCCAGATAGGTATTTGTATTATTTAATACATCCTCCCCGATCCGGTTTCCATTCATGCGCACCACTTCCACACGCTGCGGGCTTAAAATTCTGCGGATATTTCTGCGCAGGTTTTTCAGAATCAGAAGAAGCCTTCCCATCTTAAGCCCTCCTGCCGTACTGCCTGCACAGGCACCGACAAACATCAGGCACAGCAACAGTGCCTTCGAAAATCCGGGCCACAAATCAAAGTCCGTGCTTGCAAACCCGGTCGTCGTCATGATAGAGGAAACCTGAAATGCCGCATGGCGGATCGTCTCTTCCCAGGAGCCGTACAGTCCCCGGACATTGAACGTAATTAAAAGAATACTGACCACAAATATGATGATATACAGCCGCAGTTCCTGATCTTTGAGCACTTCCTTTACATGCCGGACTAAAAGCAGATAATAACAGCTGAAGTTGATTCCAAACAAAAACATGAAGACCGTACATACATTCTGTATATATGGGCTGTATCCTGCAATACTGTCATTCCGAATTCCGAATCCACCTGTGCCGGCCGTTCCAAAAGCGGTACATACGGCATCAAAAACCGGCATTTTTCCCAACAGGAGAAACAGGAAATTGATGAATGTCAGCACCATGTATATGACGTACAAAATTCTTGCTGTTGTACGCATTTTCGGCACCAGCTTGTTCACATTCGGTCCCGGACTCTCCGCACGCAGCAGATGCATGGTATACCCTTTGCCTCTCTCTCCGTTCGGAGAAAGTGCCAGAAGAAATACAAGTACCCCCATGCCGCCCAGCCAGTGGCTGAAACTCCGCCAGTACATAATTCCGGGAGAAAGTGCTTCCACATCTCCCAAAATCGAAGAACCTGTGGTTGTAAATCCCGATACAATTTCAAACAGGGCATCGACAAAGTTTGGAATTTCCCTGGAAAAAACAAATGGCAGACACCCGAAAAAACTGATTGCAATCCAGCTTCCGGCTACGCAGACCATCCCTTCCCTCGCAAAAAAACGACGGGTGGAATTTCTGCAAAAATAATACATTAAGGCACCAACTCCGGCAGTGATCAAAATGGACAGCCCAAACCCATAAACTGCTGCCCGGCTTCCGGTATACAGACTGATCAAAAGTGCCGGAACCATAAACCCTGCTTCCACAATTAAGATCTGGGAAAGAAATTTTCCCATCATTTTATAATTCATAGCATCCTCACTCGAAAATATCATTCAGCTGCAAAAGTGTCATCCCGCCCTTTGCAACGATAATCACGGAATTTCCAGTCTCATACATGGAATCTCCGTTTGGAATCTCCGTTTTACTTCCATGGCTGATACATGCGATCAGTATATTGCGTTTCAGGCGGATATTACGCAATGGTTCCCCGATATGTTTTGTGTCGGCATCTACGACAAACTCCAATGCCTCTGCCTGTCCTTCTGCAATATTGTGCAGTGTCAGTGCTGCACCTGTTGTATTCTGCATGGCACGGACATAACGGACAATCGTATTGCAGCAGAGTTCTTTCGGGCAGATCACACTGCCAAGTCCCAGACTGTCCTGCATACTGTTATTTTCCATATGACCGACTTTCGTGATCACCTGCGGCACTCCACAGGTCTGCGCATACAGCGAAATAATCATATTCATTTCATCCATGCCGGTCATGGTTACAACGGCATCACAATCATGGATTCCTTCGCTTTCGAGCAGGAACTGGCTGCTGGCATCTCCATGTATGATACAGACTTCCGGTGGAAGTTTACCGGATAGTTCTTCACAGCGCGCTTCATCCTGTTCGATCAGCTGTACACTGACGCCTTCTCTTGCCAGCCAGGTTGACAGATAATAACCGATTCTGCCTCCTCCACAGATAATTACACGCTTTGCCTTATGCGTGATAATGCCGAGATTGCGCAGAAGCTGTGTCAGCATCTCAGCAGTTGCCGTAATAAACAGATGATCCCCCTCCCGGAGAATAAAATGTCCGGATGGAATCTCCACAACC
>QWCY01005953.1_pt1 | contig 11127 bp, 10 predicted proteins | sample 1972631 | NCBI WGS metagenome assembly QWCY01 (sample SAMN09866696, study PRJNA288562) | Human gut metagenome isolate pre1_stool, whole genome shotgun sequencing... | isolation source: gut | host: Homo sapiens | place: USA: California
ATATCTTGAGGCGATGCGGCGCATCGTTGATAGATATTGTGGTCAAAGATTCGAGAAAATAGCCCGTCAGGGAAATTCAGACCTTTTGACACCCTAATCTTATTAATTAAAAAAGCAAAGCCAGCACTTATAAAACAAAAAAACCTGCAAAGTACATTACGTACCTTGCAGGTTCCATGTTTGAAATCTTATTTATGTTTCTTTTTGGTGTCTTTTTCAAGTTCTGCACGTTTCTGATTCAGTTCTTTTGACTTCTTCTCAGCACGTTCACGCATACGCTCTCCAAGCTTTTTCTTGCCCTTAGGTGCATGCTCTAAATTGTTGTGAAGTCCCTTTACATCCATAATGTAAATTCCGCTGATCGTCGCACGAATCTCTTTCTTAACCGGGATCAGATCAAAGATCTTGTCCTCGCAGATAAGAGACATGATTCTCGGACCAATCTTTGCTTTAACAATCGGCACCTTGCGTCCGCGCATATACTTCGGCACCTGTTCAAGCACCATTGGCGGCAGTCCCGAATCTTTGAACTTCATCTTTTTCTTATCAATGACCAGAAGCTTGGCACTTTGTGCAGCCTCCTGCAACTGTCTCTGTGAATCTTCCTGTCTGTCCTGCAGTTTCTTACCATAAATACTTAACGCAACCAACGCCGCAATCAACAGCACAATAACAACAAGCATTACTATGACCCATGTTGATACACCGTATACCGGCATTACATTCCATGTGTAATCCATCTTAATTCCTCCATCTGTTCATTCTATATACCAGCCACTGACAGCTACGCATACTGTGTTATCATAGCACACTTCTTACTTATAATCAAATTGATATACTGTAACAGATAATGGAGGCAGTGTCATTTTGATCGAATAGTCTCTTCCATCAAAAGTAATCTTGTCCGCTGTCACCTTCTTCGCATTGCGTACTCCGGTTCCACCATATGCTTTATCATCCGACGTCAGGATCAGCGAATACTCTCCGCTGCATGGAACACCTACCCGGAAATCTTCTCTTTTCACCGGAGTAAAATTACATACAAAGAGAAGCTGTTTCTTCGTCGTTTTACCTCGGCGCACGAAAGATACCGTACTCTGATCTGCATTCAGACAGCTCATCCACTCAAAGCCCATAATGTCATAATCATTCACATACAGCGCTTCATTTTTGCGATACAGTGCATTCAATGCTTTCACATAAGCCTGCATCTGTTTGTTGCGCTCTTCACCAAGCAAATACCAATCCAGACTGCGGCTTTCGCTCCACTCACGATATTGTGCAAATTCTTGTCCCATAAACAATAACTTCTTACCGGGATGTCCATACATGAAGCCATATGCTGCTCTCAGGTTAGCAAACTGGTCATCCAATTCTCCCGGCATTTTGTTGATCATTGATCCCTTACCATGAACAACCTCATCATGCGACAATACCTGAATAAAATTCTCACTATACGCATAATCCATACTAAATGTCAGCTTACCATGATTACCGGAACGGAACAATGGATCCATATGCATATATTCCAAGAAATCATTCATCCAGCCCATATTCCATTTGAATGTAAATCCAAGACCTCCATCGCGCACACTTGTACTGACTTTTGGCCAAGCTGTAGACTCTTCGGCAATGATCATGCAGCCCGGTACCTGCTTCTCAAATTCGCTGTTCATATGACGGAATAAATTGATCGCATCGTAATTTTCATTACCGCCATCTTCGTTTGGCAGCCACTCGCCATCATCTTTACCGTAATCCAAATACAGCATAGACGCTACAGCATCTACTCGCAGTCCATCTACATGGAACTTTTTCATCCAAAACAAACCATTGGCAAGCAGGAAATTGCTGACCTCACGCTTGTTGTAATTAAAGATATATGTACCCCAATGCGGATGTTCTCCACGTCTTGGATCCGGATGCTCATACAATGGCTGTCCGTCAAACATACCAAGTCCGTACGCATCTTTCGGGAAATGTGCCGGTACCCAGTCCAAGATCACGCCAATCCCCTGGTCATGCATATAATCTACAAAATACATAAAATCATCCGGATTGCCATATCGTCTGGTCGGAGCATAATATCCCGTCACCTGATATCCCCAAGAACCGTCAAACGGATGCTCTGCAATACCCATTAATTCGACATGTGTATATCCCATTTCACGGACATACTTCGCGATCATTGGCGCAAGCTCTCGATAGGAGAAGAATCCATTATCATCATCTTCCACGCGTTTTTTCCAAGAACCCAAATGCATCTCATAGATCGCCATCGGCTTCTGCCCCAGAGACTGTCTGGTCTCCTTAGCGCGGTCATGCATCCAGCGGTGATCGTTCCAATGATATACATTCAGATCCGCCACGACAGAGGCATTATTTGGACGCAGCTCAGCGCAATTAGCATACGGATCTGACTTCATCAAGACCTCTCCGGTACGAGTTAATATCTGGTATTTATACACAGCCCCGGTCTTTACACCCGGAATAAAAATCTCATAGATACCGGACACATTTAACGTACGCATCAAATGCAGTCTGCCATCCCACATATTAAAATCGCCCACAACACTGACCGCTCTTGCATGTGGTGCCCAAACGGCAAAATACACACCCTTTACGCCATCGATCGTCCGAGGATGTGCGCCTAATTTTTCATAAATATTATAGTGATTTCCCTCCGCAAATAAATACAGATCATCATTCGAAAGCTGCGGATCGAATGAATATGGATCCGCTGTCGTTACAATATCATTTTCTCCATATTGAATATGTAAAAGATACGGTTTTTTGTACTTATGATCCGGCATGTATTTTCCAAAAAATCCACTGCCTTCCTGTATCTCTTCCAGTTCTAATGCGTGCTTGCCATTCTTGTCCGTCACAGTAATCTTCTGCGCTTCCGGACGATATACCGTAAACACCTGTCCTTTGCCAAATTCATGTAAACCCAATAAATTATGCGGTGCATTATGATGACCGGCTAGCAGCTCATCATACTCCACCCAGTTGATCCACTGATCCATTTTTTCCTGCATACGTCTTCCCCCATAATTTGTATTTTCCCGGGAATGACCATCGGTCATTCAAAGGCAATTTTAGTATTTCCATTTTAGCATAAAAGCGATGCAAGAACAAGCGGAAGCAGGCTTTTCTGACGCATCCACCAAGCATAGATCTGCATATGTCCCACCGGTGCTTCCCACGCTCCCGTCTCGATCGTACACCACTTTTTACCCTGCTCTGTCAGATAATCTCCAAATGATCCAACGGGCTTTCCGGTCTCTAACACAAGGGGATATCCGGTGCGTCTGCTCATGTATTCTAATGCCGTAAAAAACTGTCGGTAAAAAATAACCTGTCCGGTAGAATGATAATTTATTGTTAACTGCGGTGATACTGCGTTGACGAGATCACGCAGCACGATACTTTCCGGCTGATCTAACGCTTCTTCCGTAAAAATACGGTTGAGATCAACTCCCTTCGCATTTCCTTTCCAGCGTCTTGCCTCTCTCTGTGTCGCGATCTTTTCCTGTAATTCCTGCCGAAGCACCGGATCGATAATGCCTTCGGAGCCAAATTGGCTGATCTGAACGCCATCCGGATTGACCATCGGCAATATATAGACATCATAATGCCGCAGCAATTGCCGATATGGAATCCCCTCCCAAAGAATATCCTCCCCATAACAGCGAAGAAAACGTTCTGCCATCATCATCAAGAGCTGCGCATTTTTCCACTCCCTTGCATGCATTGCCGCCTGAATTACCACGGCATGCTTTGTGAAACCTTTTGTTCCATGTATCCGCAAGCAATATATCTGCCGATGATCTAATGTTTGACCAAGCGAAGTCAATTCCGTGGAATCCGGATAGCAGATGGCAAGCTCATGCAGATCACGCTCTAAGTCATAATATGTATACAAACGGTTGTGAATACTGACAATTCCCGACACAAAAAATACCTCCTTTGCATATCATCACGTAATACATACCCTTGTGATTATATGCGCCAGGAGGCATTTGTATTCCTTAATTCTTACATTTTTACAGAGAAGCCACTAATGCATCTACTGCTTTTGCCATCTCTTCCGACTTCTTGTCTGCATCTTCCAGAGACTCTCCAACTACACCAAAGTAGAACTTGATCTTTGGTTCTGTACCGGATGGACGTACACACATCCATACCTTGTCGCTCATATCAAAATACAGTACATTCGACTTTGGCAGGCCGGTAGGCTTAACCTCTCCGCTCGCAATGTCTGTGATCGTATCTGCCTGATAATCACGGAAAGACTCTACCTTGTATCCACAGAACTCTTTTGGTGGATTCGTGCGAAGCTCATTCATGATCTCCTGAATCTTCTCCAGTCCTTCGATACCCTTCATTGTCACAGCCTTCACACCGTCTTTGTAGTATCCGTAACGCTCATACATGGCAAGCATAGCATCCCACAAAGTCATATTTTTGGTCTTATAATATGCTGCAGCCTCGCAAAGAGCCATCGTAGCAACGATCGCATCTTTGTCACGCGCATGTGTTCCGATCAGGCAGCCATAGCTTTCCTCAAAACCAAACAGATACTCACCTTTACCGGTTGTCTCAAAACCGAGGATCTGCTGTCCGATATATTTAAATCCGGTCAATACTTCGATCAAATCAACGCCATAGTATTCTGCAATCGCATCCGCAAGATTCGAAGTAACGATCGTTTTGATCAATTTGCCATCTGCAGGAAGACCCTTTGTCTCCTTCTTCTGAGAGATCTCATAATCTGCAAGCAGGCAGCCTGACATATTACCGGTCAGAGTAATGTACTCTCCGCTCTTGGTATCCTTGACATAAACGCCCAAACGGTCTGCATCCGGATCTGTTGCCAATACAAGATCTGCATCTTTCTCTTTCGCCAGTTTCAGTGCAAGCTCAAATGCTTCTGCTGCCTCTGGATTTGGATAACTTACCGTTGGGAAATCTCCATCCGGAAGTTCCTGCTCTGGAACAACATATACATTCTCAAAACCGATCTCTTTCAATACACGTCTTGCCGGGATATTACCGGTTCCATGAAGTGGTGTATATACGATCTTAAGATCTTTACCGACCTCTTTGATGCTATCCCAATGAATAACCTGTTTCTTTAACTCTTCAATATATTTGTCGTCGATAGCAGCACCGATCTGCTCGTACAATCCCTTTGCCACTGCATCGGACTTGTCCATCGTCTTTACTGTCGCATAATCTGTAACAGCCTTAACTTCATCCATAATTCCTGTATCATGAGGTGGTGTGATCTGTGCACCATCTTCCCAATATACCTTATAACCATTATACTCTGGCGGATTATGACTTGCTGTAATGTTGATACCGGCAACACACTTCAATTCACGCACTGCATAGGAAAGCTCTGGTGTTGGACGAAGAGATTCAAACACATACGCCTTAATTCCATTTGCTGCCAGGCAAAGTGCCGCCTCATCTGCAAATTCCGGTGACATATGACGAGAATCAAAAGCAATTGCAACACCCTGTGCTGCCTTACCTGCTTTGTTGATATAGTTTGCAAGCCCCTGCGTTGCTTTACGCACCGTATAAATATTCATGCGATTCGTGCCTGCACCGATCACTCCACGAAGTCCGGCAGTACCAAACTCAAGATCCTTGTAAAAACGCTCCTTGATCTCTCCATCATCGTTTGCGATTGCTTTTAGCTCAGCCTTTGTCTCCTCATCAAAATAAGGATTTGCCAACCATGCTTCATAAATCTTCTTGTAATCCATTGCTTACATCCTCCTGCTTGTGCCTTGTTCTTACCTGTTCCTTTCCCTACCCTTATCGACTACTGGTTTCTTTCACCAAGTCTGCAAACTTCAACGTGACATCCTCATCATCATCCAAAATATCAATCGAATAACTTTTCGTCACATACCCGGTCTGGCTCAAAGTTACTGTCTGCGAGCCTATCACCTTCTTGAATTTGCATGGTGCCAACCCTTTATACACATTATCTAAATATACTTCAACACCTCGCGGTGCCGTTACCGTGATCGTATGCGAACTGTCCACTTTCTTGGACGCCGCACTGCTGTCTGTCGATGAACTGCTTGACGAATCGCTCGTTGTCGAGCCTGAAGGGCTGTTGTTATCTCCCGCCGCACTTGCCGCAGGTGTCGCTGTCGCACTGTTATTTACCGTCGCCTGCTCCTCGATCAGATCAATATGCACCGGTACCGATGCATCTTCAACATCCAGCGTACCACTATAGGTTTCGTACCCTGTCATGGCAACTGTGATCTTATACTCTCCATAGTTTAATGCAACCGGCTGCGAATAGTCAACCGTTGTCCCGTTGATCGTCAAGTCTGCCCCTTCCGGCTCAATATCAAACGTAACCGTTCCAATATCTTTCGCCGTAGACACATAATCCGAAAAATCAACGGTTACCGTCTGATCCTGCTGCACCGTCGCTGTCTTGCTGGCAATCGACACTCCCTTGCACAAAGTTACACGGTAAATGCCTGCCGGTGCCGTGATCAACATATTATCTGCGATCGGCAGAATAATACGGTTACCAACCTCAACCATGCCGCCTGTAAAGTCCTCATATCCGGTCAGCCGAACATAACCATGCCCCGCTGTTCGTGTAATAGAATAGACATGGATGCCTACGCCCCGCACCGTCAACGTATCTTCTTGATTAAGCTCTGCAAGTGCAATCTGCTGCCCGGACGATGAAATATACGTATTTGCTGAGTATTGATATTTTTTATCGGCAAAACGCATCATATTCTCTTCTGCCCGAAAAGAAAAGGAATCCACTTCGTCATACTCCCATACATCCTCCGGTACCGCCGCCGACACCAGCAGTGTATCCGAAGTACGATATGCCAACTCCAAAATCTCGCCCGTTGTTATTTGCTCTGCCGTGATCGTCTCTCCAAATTTGTTGGTTACCGCTGCGGTAGAGTCGTAATACAGTACCGATTCCAGATTGCTATCAAGCTCTCGCACGGTAATATTCTGTTTCTCTACATCCTGTCCGGTCACCACTCCGGTCAACGTCTTCGTGTTCACCGGCGATCCCGTCGCAGAAACACTGTTACGCTGTCGACGATGTTTCACGGTACACGCTGTCAGCATGCATACACACAGCAAACACATCATCAAAAGCAATATTTTCTTACTGTTCTTCAATTGCTCCTCCATCTGTGTTTCTTTTTACGCAATCTTCCATGCACTCACGGCCTGTAATGTATAGACCGTTAAGCATGATAATCACCCCATCCAATTTTACCCGCATTGTTTATATTACCACAGAGATACCCAAAATAAAAGACCTTACGCGCAATTAACATACACCATTTGAACTTTGAATCGCCAAAAAATGCAAATCTGCAAACTCCGACAGAGCCCTCACATAATGCGGCGGTTTTTGCAGCACAAATGGTAATATAAATATAACAAGCAAATAAGCTTTTGAATCAAGCGAATAAGCTCTGCAAGAGCGGATTTGCGAGTTTGATCAAAAGACTAATGGATGTATGATATTAGAAACCATAAAATTCATGACTTAAGAAGGGGGTATACGATCATGATGACAAAGAAGCTATTATTACAGATTAGTATTATATTGCTGGCCGGAAGCTTATTTTATTTACCCAAATCTGCTGCTGCCCAAGCAACAGACTCCGGCTCTTCCTGCCGCTCAGCGTACCAAACAATCCGTCACACGCTAAATCACTATGCCAAAAACAAGATGAAACAGGAAATCAATGACTGGATCCCTCTATTATTAGAAGACGATTATAAAAATTCCCGTATTTCTGCAGCATCCATAACGACCGGTGATCCGTTCTTTTATTTTGATGTAAAGAAAAGCACCCAAGACGCTGCCGTAAATTACCCACTTTATTATAAACATAATATCATCGGTATCTTTTCCTTATCTCAAGAAAATGGAGACTGGCAGATGTCCATAGAAGGACAAAGCGAACAAACCGACGCTTTAAATAAGATGTCAAAAGCGGATACCCCTGCTATATTTTACGTACTTGGCGTCGGTGAATGTGGTGACGTTGTTATAATCGAGAATGAAAAAAACACACTCGCCTATATAGATGGGCAAGGTGACATCTCTTACACAAACGAGGAAAAAAGCTTTGCCAAGAAGACCTACGATGCAAAGATACAGTACATTGCAGATCACTTAAAAAATTTCGGAGCGTTGTCATTCTCCACGGCAACACCCGCAGCTAAGACACACGCCCCGACAAAAATGCAATCCTCGTTGAAACAGAAACCACAACATAACGTGAGTAAATCTCTGCAACTCTTCTTTGCAGCCGTTGGAATATTGCTCGTGTTTATATCTGTAATATTCCTTATTCTGTCGCATCACAGAAAAAATCTCCTCAAAGAGCACAGATAAAATGAGCATTAAAATAAAACGTCTTTTATCATTTCCAGAAACTGAATCCGCCCCTCTTCCTGCCCGCGTATGCGCAACAGTTTCTCATAACTCTTTGACGACATCCATGATTTCTTCCCATTATAATAGAAGTTACACTGTTTCCAATACTTCTCCGGATATAGAAGAAGTGTATACAACAAATGCCTCTCCTCCTCCGACAGCGAACGTTTTTCCTCATAAGAAGCGATCATGCGGCGTCCCAGATCCTGTTTCCATCCATTTTTCTCCATGGTTTTGCGCAGGAAGCCATATAAATCCATAATCTGTATACCCACTTTGGCGTTCTCAAAGTTGGAGGTGACCACCTCCCGTCCTTGAAATACAATATTGTGATAATTATAGCTTCCATGCATCAGCTTGCCTTGTTCTACCGCTTCCCGCTGCAAATAATCATAGTTATGCTCTGCAGTCTCCAACTGCTCTGCCTCGCAGCCCTGCTCATAGTAATGGGCAAATGCATCTAAAAGCGCAAGTTCCATTTCATTCTTTCTTCTTTTTTTGCGAATATATGTATGTACACGTTTTAATTCCCGGTTGCGTCGTCCAAAAAAATCGATTGGTGTAAACGCTGTCACTTCTGCCGCCTGCAATTCCTCACTGCCAAGATCCGTTTCCCTGTCGCTAGATGCCAATTCCCCACTATCGAAAATTGCCTCCCTGCCGCTAGGTGTCAATTTCTCCGCATTTTCGGTTTGCTGTGTGCGAATATCCTCATGCTGCTCACTCATCCATAAATGCAGCATCGCCAAATGAGACATTGCTCTGCACACCTGTTTAGCATCCTTTAGATCGCACTCCCTCCCGGCAAACCAACGCTTCATAAGCCAAATATTTCCCGAACCATCACGTGTCAACAGTTCCCCTTGTTTATTAGCCAGCGCTTTGTCCACTTTACGATAGCCATGACTCATCAAACTCTCCTTGATGCGTTCTTCCCGCTCAAGGCGGCTGGCAGAGCCATTATATTCTCGCAGCAAATACTGCCCTTCTCTTGTCTCCAGCAGAATTGCCCCACGAATTCTTTTTCTGCTCTCAATCTGTACCGGATACTGCGCGAGTATCTCCTCTATCTTGTCATCCATCTCGTCGTCCTCCCACTGGATAAGTCTGTTTCATCTTATGCGAAGAGCACACGAAAAATACATACACAGTTCAAACTTCCATGGCGGTTTTTTCCGAAAAGGTGGTAATATAATTTAAGAAGTATTTTCAGATACACAGAAATAATGCGTTAAACAATGTATTGATTTCAGAAAGGTTGATTTATATATGAAGAAAAAGTATTATATTATTGCATTATGTATTTGCATTATAGCAATATTTATATGTTCAAAACAGTTTTATATCGGAAATAATGAGCAAAATAAAGCATCAACGAATCATAAGGATTCCGTTGAAAAACCTCCAAAAGCCAATTTGGATACTGCCTATTATCTTAACGAAAAAGATATTACCAGATGCAAAACAGATAGCCTATTTGTTGACGTAGACAAATTCTTGAAAACCAAATCCACCTATGACGACCTAGTTAGTTTGATTGATGCAATGGCCAACGAAACGCTTAGTTCACCTGTATACGGAGAAAAGTTATCAGGAAAGGAGCGTGTAACTCATGAAAAAAATTTGTTTTATATTAATTATGTCATTGTTTGTTTTAAATAGCAGTGTACCTGTTTCTGCCAGCGAATCCATCCGGCAACAAGTAAAGAATATTTTTGCAAACAAGAAAAAGGTGCAAAGAAACGATTTGAATAAAATTAAAATTGTACTAGAAAAAGAAAAAAAGGCCAATCAAGAAGGAAGCTCCAAAACAGAGACCATTTCAGACGCAGAAACTTGCCTCGGACGAGAAGAATATCAATATAGCACAGCATATACGCTGTCTTCTACAGAGTATTTTTTAATATCCGAATACTATAAACAAAATAAAAATTTTGATAAAATAATTTTGAGTTCCTATGGATGGCAAGTCCCCTATAAAACCGCTAATGACGAACATGGTGTAGCATCTTTGGCACCAAAAGCAAACTCTTTTGAATGGGTATCAGAAACAGATAACGATCAGGGAAAAGCAATTTGGCCGCCAAAAGAAGATGAAATCATCTCGATTCTAATACCGTTGGGAGTATAGCCCTTCCCTACCGAAAATCCTATACTCTCCTTTATGTCATTGCAGCAGGAATCTTAATAGGCATCATCGTACTAATTGCTGTATTCCGGCACAGGTTCTTTCATCATAATGCTTTTAAGTGATGATTAGTATTGCTATTGTGCGGACATTTGCATATAATAAAGATAGATGGAAATACTACTCACGAAAGGAGATGTTTTATATGGCTACGAAATCAGCAAATTTATATGCAAGGATTGAACCAGATGTCAAAGAAAAAGCAGAAAGTATCCTGTCTACACTTGGCATCCCTGCTTCCAGTGCTATCAATATGTTTTATAAACAGATTATCTTACAGAGAGGACTTCCGTTTGAGGTAAAAATACCATCTGCCAAACCTGTTGACATCAGCACATTATCAGAAGCAGAGTTAAATGAAGAATTGGAAAAAGGATATGCGGATATGCAGGCTGGACGGACAAAAAATGCGAAGAAAGCCTTTGCTGACATTCGCAAGGATTATGGCTTATGATATATGAAGTAGAAG
>QWCY01005966.1_pt1 | contig 11110 bp, 13 predicted proteins | sample 1972631 | NCBI WGS metagenome assembly QWCY01 (sample SAMN09866696, study PRJNA288562) | Human gut metagenome isolate pre1_stool, whole genome shotgun sequencing... | isolation source: gut | host: Homo sapiens | place: USA: California
TATTCGGACAATACAGATCATTGATCGCCGTGACTACTTTATGTACCAGCATATCGATGCTCGCTTCGCTGTTCATCATAACGGAATTTCCAAGTGTCTGGTCATATTTCTTTGCTGAAACTCCGTCTAAATCCAGGTAATTCGCCTCTTTATCTCCACGGGCAAGTATCAATGCTTTTAACTTCCCGTTATCATTCTTCTTTGCAGCAGATATCTGTTCTCCGGTATCATATACTTTATAATACTCTCCTTCTTTGGTATTAGAAAGATGATTCCAGTATGGTGTGATAAATCCTGTTACTTTATCTGTCTGCTTACCGATCTCATACACACGCATCTCATCTACAAAAGATACGCCTTCAAAATTAACTTTTACTTCACCATTTGCTAATTCTTTGTAAGTGATCGTTCCATATTGGGCAAGTTCATCTAAAACTAAATCCCTCTGATCCCGCAGGTTCATAGCGGTTTCGATTCCACCTGACTCAATCGTCATAATATCTATATTTAACTGTCTTAGGGTATTGCCCAAATCATTTACCCTGTCGACCGCATCGGAAATTTGTGTATTTAAATTGGACTGGTATTTCTCTAAGCCCTGATATACGGCTTTTGCCCTGCTGGCAAATAAACCGGCTTTCTGAACTACCAGATTCTGATTTACACTGTCTGAAGGATCTTTTGCGAACTCCTCAAAAGCGACCCACAAACCGGATTCGCCCATCAGTACTTCCTGAAATGCTGTTCCTTCTAATTCCTGAAACAGTGTTTCTACTTCAGTGATCGCTTCAGATGTAGAAGAATAAAACGCCTGTCTTCCGGATTCTGTCCGAAACGTTTTATCCAAAAAGACATCTCTTGCATGTATGACATCACCGATCGATACACCAAGTCCTGACTGGGATGGTCCGATCGCTGCTGTTGTATCAAATGTATCATAATGACGGTCTGCCTGCAGTACTCTCTCTCGTACGTATCCTTTGGTATCAACGTTTGAAAGATTGTTTGCAGTTGCATTCATAGCATTCTGGCTGACCTGAAGTCCAGATGCTCCTATAAATAAGCTGCCCATTGAATTGGCCATGGTTTTTCCCTCCTTATCTCCTCTTATTGTTTGGCATCAAATCCGCTGCCGCCTAACAAATCACCTGTATTATAAGCATCTTTGTTATAATTCGCAGTTTCCGGTGCCTGCCGCATACTCTTAAACAAGGTAAGGTCAAATTCTACCATCTCAAGTGCCTGATTCAACAGGACTTCATTCCGTTTATTCCATGTCTGCATCTCATTTCCCGTTTCTAAGATCTGATCGCGGATAATGGATAAACGTTCCTGTTCTTTCGGTTGCTGCTCTAAATACCCGATCAGCCTGGTAATGGTCATCTCTTCAAAATCTTTTCCAAGGACATCTGCCATGTCCTTTAATACTGCATCCCTGCGGATATCCAGATTACGAAGCAGTGATGAGATGTCCTGCTCCATTCCCGTGATCTCCTCAAGCTCTGCAATATCTGCCTTTATGATCGCTTCTTTCTTGTTCTTTGATAATTCAACAAGTCTTTTATACTGTGTATTTTCTTCTTCTAAGACTTCTACAAGATTATCCATTAAACTAGCCACTGGTATTCCTCACTTTTAACACTTATTTCTGCAGAGAGTTGTATTTCTCTAACAGTTTGCTGGCAAAATCTCCAGAATCAACTTTATAATTTCCTGACTGTATCCTTGCTTTTAGTCCGGCGACTTTATCTTCCCTGATATCTGAAGCTTCTGCTACTGCCTGCTTGGCAACCTGATAATCATATCCAGCCTGTGAGATGCTTACTTCATCCCGTCCGGCAACGGCACTGTAAGACTTCTCTGCCTTCGTAGCTTTTGTATTTTTATAAAGCTGTGTTACCTGATTATAAGCCTCTATACGCATAACAGCATCCCCTTTCTTCCTTGAAATTCGTTATTTTTATAAGCTCTTACACTATTTATCGGTCGTTTTTTTATTTTCCTTAGCATAAAATTCCCAAATTCTCCAAAAAGCACTTGTTCCATCCACACAGATAGCGTATGATATACAAGGAAAAAATCTAAACGGAGGAGAATTACATGAATTCATCAAATTTCAAAAAATCCATTGCAGTCTTTGCACTGGTATTATTTTCAGGCATTCTGCTTGGAACAGGTAACACAAAGGTAGAAGCCGCAAGCGTATCTGCAATATCTTCCCTGCAGCAGACAGCCGCAGACAAGACATCCGCAACAATATCCTTTCAGCCGTCAGAAGATGCAGCTTCCTATAATATATTCTATAAAGAATACGGTGCTGATGATTTTGTACTGGCAGGAAATACCACCTCTACCACGTATACACTGACAGGTTTAAAACCGGCTACAAATTATTCTGTCAAAGTAACTGCCGTAAACGGAGCAGATGAAAGTTACGGAGTGACTGATTATGATGTGGTGACTTTACCGGATCAGATGACAGGTTTACATCAGGAACGCTGGTATTATTTCATCAAAGAATTAAATGTCGCATGGGACAGACAGAGTGCCGCTGATGGTTATGAAGTTACTTTATTAGATGATAAGGGTAAAAAAGTAAAATCTTTAACTTTATCCGGCTATTCTAGCAGTATCTCCTTTTCTAAAATGAAAGATAAGGTGTATACCGTAAAAGCCCGATCCTTTATGACTTACAATGGTCAGAAATACTATTCTTCCTATGCATCCATCCGGTGTCTGAATCAGGCAAGAATTACTAAGATCAAAGTCAATGGCAGCAAATTAAATCTCAAATGGGGAAAAATTTCCGGTGCAACCAGATATCAGATCTATGTATCTACAAACCCAAAAAAAGGTTATAAAAAAGTCGCAACCGTAAGCAGCAAGAAAAACAGCTGCACGATCAAAAAATTCAAAGGCAAGAAATTTTCTTCGAAAAAGACCTATTATGTATATGTAAAAACTGTATGTAACAAGGGAAAATCCAAAAATACTTCCGGTGCCCTGTATTACTGGAACTCAAAAACCAATAATTTCGGCTACCTGTAAGCAGACAAAAAAAGTTCTTCTATGACCATTAAGATCATAGGAGAACTTTTTTCTGCAATCATTTCTGATTAAATTTTCTTTTTCTTCGGTTTCCCAAACTTTGAAAATGTCCTGCCTGTTTCAATATACAGAGGCTTTTTATCTTCCGGAATGCCCCGATAAATGTTTACGAGATGACGTTCTTCCGCATTATAAGGAGATACCATCGGTTCCCGTAGCGTTGTTAATCCGTAAATGTAATCTGTTGTTGTATGAAAATACGAAGCAAGGCGAATTACGGTTTTGGCATCCGGCTGTCTGCGGTTTTGAATATAACCATTTAAGGTTGTTGTTGAAATATTAAGTGCCTCTGCTAATTGCTTTTGAGTAATTCCGTCCTGTTCTAACAGATTACGCAGTTGATTTCCGATGTCCAATACCATTCCTCCTCTCAATGAGAGTTATTGTAATGCATAAATCAGAACATTTTTCTTAAAATATGCAAAACGCAAACGGAAAATATTCAACTCGAAAATAGTACGCAGAATGCGGATTGAATATACGAAAAAAAGAATGGTAATTATATCCACCCTCCGTCAAAGCTGATGACCTGTCCTGTCAGATATGCCGGAGCAGACGCTAACTGAAGCAGAAATTGTGCAACATCTTCCGGTTTTCCAAATGCACCTGCCGGAATTTCTTCTTCTAATTCCCTGCGTTCTTCCTCATTAAAACAGGCATTCATCTTCGTATCGATCACACCGCAGGCAACCGCATTGACCTGGATATTGCTCGGTGCAAGTTCTTTTGCAAGAGCCTTCGTGAATGCATTGATCCCGCCTTTTGTCGCAGAATATGCCACTTCACAGGATGCCCCGCAGATGCCCCAGTCGGAGGAAATGTTAATGATCCTGCCTGATTTCTGTGACACCATATGCGGAATGGCGAGTTTACAGCAGGAAAAAACGGAAGTCAGATTCGTATGCAGAATCCGTTCCCATTCTTCATACGACATCTCACTAAGCAGTCCGATATGGGATATTCCGGCATTGTTGATCAGCACATCAACACCACCGCAGAATCCGTTGATCTTTTCAAACATCTGTTCAACAAATGCATGATCTCCAATATCTCCGCAGCAGCAGAGTGTTTCTATTCTAAATTCCTCTTTTAGACCACAGGCAAATGCTTCGAGTTCTTTTTTGGAATGGGCGCAATTTAACACAAGATCATAACCCGCCCTGGCAAATGCATAAGCGGCAGCCCGTCCGATCCCCCTTGAAGCGCCTGTGACCAATGCAGTTTTTCGTTTCATAAGATAATCCTCCTGATATATATTGTCTAAGCATAAATGTCATATATTATGCAGTCATCAGTTCGATACAATACCATTATTATAATGTACAAAACCAGTGAAAGCAAATCTACTAAAAAAATTATAAAGTTTTTAGGAAAAGCATATAAAAATCATATAAATATCAGAAAATTTGTTGAAATTATACACAAATGTGATATAATATGACCTATACACAGATAGGAAATAACTAGATGACACCCCCATCTGTGAACAAAGGAAAGGGGCGAGACACCATGCGTATTACAATTACAGGAAGAAACATCGAACTAACCGATGGACTCAAGAGTGCCGTAGAAGAGAAATTAGGAAAGTTAGAGAAATACTTTACCCCCGATACGGATGTATTCGTAACATTAAGTGTTGAAAAGGAGCGTCAGAAGATTGAAGTGACGATACCTGTCAAAGGCAGTATGATCCGTTCTGAACAGGTAAGCAATGATATGTATGTATCGATCGATCTTGTAGAGGAAGTGATCGAACGACAGTTAAAGAAATACAAGAAGAAAATCATCAGCAAACAGCAGAGTGCTGCAAGCTTTAAGAAAGAATTTTTAGAGAAAGAATCCGAAGCAGATGATGAGATCCGTATCATCCGGACCAAGAAATTTGATATGAAACCTATGTATCCGGAAGATGCATGTGTACAGATGGAATTATTAGGACATGACTTTTTCGTATTCTGCAATGCAGAAACTGAAAGTGTCAATGTTGTTTATAAGAGAAAAGGTAATACTTATGGATTGATCGAGCCGGAGTTCTAAGGAAGTATAAGAACCTGTCACAACTTTGTGGCAGGTTCTTTTTTTGTGACAAAAAATGAGAAACTGATCGCATAGATTATCCACATGGTAAATTCCTCCCCACTACTATTATCCACACTCTTCCCGGATCGTTTCTATAAATTTGCGTACCGCCTGCGAATACGGGATATTTCTTCTCCAAGCCAATACGGTATTAGATTCAAGTTTCGGATATAGCTCCCGCCACACAAGCTCGTCTTTACGCCAGAAGCGCATCGCACCTTTGATCGTGATCGGATATCCTAAGCCATGTGTCGCCATGATCGCTGCATTCGTTGTCAGATTACTTACAAAAGCTGCATTTAATTTCAGATATTCTTCTCCAAACCAGCTTGCCAGTTCACTTCGTATATTTTTACGCTCCGGTAAGATCAGTGGCTTATCGAAAAGATCTTCTTTTGTAATATGTTCTTTCTCTGCAAGCACATCATCTGTACTTTCGGATATTTCTTTTGAAATACTTCACAGATATCCGCTAAGGATTCGACCGATGCAAATTCACCACAGCCAATCGTAACACTTCCTTCGATGAGTTCTTCCTGTCCTTTTAATTCTTCTAACGTTTTTTCTTCTAATGCAAGGATCTCTAACGCTCTGTGTTTTAACAGGATTCCCTCATCCGTCAGTGTGATTTTCTTACTTTCTCTGTTAAAAAGAGGAACCTGTAACTCTTTTTCTAAGGCAGCTAACTGTCTTGAGAGTGTCGGCTGGGTAATATGCAAAAGTTCTGCCGCCTTTGTAATATTCTGTTCTCTAGCAACTGTCAAAAAATACCGAAGTACCCGCATCTCCATTGTCTTTTATACCGCTCCTTAAAGTGCGTTATACCGCTCATCTGTCACTGGTTCTAACCATTCGTTACTGGTTTCTACTCCCGGAACTTCGATTGCGAGATGTGAAAACCATTCATCTTTTACTGCACCATGCCAGTGCTTTACTTCTGCCGGAATGTTGATGCAGTCACCCGGTTTCATGAGCACAGCATCCTTGCCTTCTTCCTGATAATAGCCGCATCCTGCCACACATACAAGGATCTGTCCGCCACCGCTTTTTGCATGATGGACATGCCAGTTATTTCTGCATCCCGGTTCAAATGTAACATTAAAAATGCCCACCTGATCTGTAGAAACCGGTGCAAGATAACTCTGACCGATAAAATATTTTGCAAAAGCATCATTTGGCTCTCCGATCGGGAATACCATGGATTTTGCATGTGCCCGCATCTCTTCATTTTCATATGGAAGATCACCTTCTGCCGGTTCCCATACTTCTTTTGCTAAATTAAATACTGCCCAGCCCTTCGGCCATCCTGCATAAAATGCAACATGGGTGATAATGGCTGCGATTTCTTTTTGTGTAACACCATGTTCTTTTGCATTCTGCAAATGGAATTTCAACGAAGAATCTGTAATTCCAGATGCCATCAGTGCTACAACTGTTATGATACTTCTTGTCTTTACATCGATATCCTGATTATTCCAGTTTTCTCCAAAAAGCACATCATCATTATAATGTGCAAATTCAGCTGCAAATTCTAAAAGTGCATTTCTGCCCGCTGTCTGAACGATCTTTTTCATCTTAACGCCTTCTTTCTGCTTATGGTCTTATAAAGAATTTACCCATTCTGTGATTTCCTGTCTGCTGACATTATTTAACAGTTTTCCTTCCACAATCTCTGCCTTAGGTGCTGAAGGTGCCAGTTCTTTTACAGTATTACCAAATCTGCTGCCACCAGAGGTTGCAAACAGAATGATCTTTTTACCTGAAAAATCATAGCTTTCCAAAAATGTATTGATGATCGTAGGTGCTACATACCACCAGATTGGAAATCCGATCAGAATCTCATCATATTCCTGTGGGTTTAACGTGCCTTCTGCTAATTTCGGACGATAACTCTTATCTGACATTTCCACGCTGCTTCTTGACTTTTTATCCATCCAGTTAAGATCTGCCTTTGTATATGGTGTTTCCGGTTTGATCTCATACAAGGATGCATCGGCTGCCTTTGCAACTTCTTCTGCTATTTCAGCGGTTGTTCCGCTTGCACTAAAATATGCTACTAATTTTCTGCTCATTGAGAGTGCCTCCTTATTTCATTTTCCAGGTGCAGTATATACCCATGGTACTCGTCATGTCTAATACTTTTATTTTTCTTTCTTCCATGCCTAAAAGGCATGGATATATTTTGTGACGTTGCTTAAGATCTGACTTCATAGAAAATGCCATCAGATACCTGAATTACTCTGCACTTAATTTCACAAGTGTATAGTCATGGCCTGTATTTTCAATGAATTTTCCAAATACATCTTTACTCTTGATCCTAAGGCTCGATGTATTGATACATGGGTGGCATCCGACATATTCAGAATGAAACACATCTTCATCGACTAAGAGCCTGACATGATGTTTTGTATCATTCATCAATCCCATCACGCTGACAGAACCGGGCGTGATATCTAAATATTCTTCCATATACTCTTGCGGAGCAAAAGATAATCTTGGACTATTGATCTGATGCGAGATTTCTTTTGTCTTGAATTTTTTATCTCCACGTATCATCAGCAGATAAAACTTTGTTTTCTGGGTATTGCAAAGAAACAGATTCTTACAGATCACTGCCGGTGCAAGCATTGCATCGACTGCCTCGCAGGCTTCCATGGTTTCTGCTGCTTCATGGTCTATCCTTTCATATGTAATTCCCAATTCATCTAACAGGTCATAGACCCTGATCTCTTTACCAAGACGACCATTGCAGTTTTCCGGTCTTCCAGTTACGAGTTGTAATTCCATTTTTATGTGCCTCCTGTGGATATCTTTTGATAGCTTTTCATTCTTCTTAATAAAGCAATTTTAATGATTTGCTGAAATTATACTGCCTGATGTTGTGGAAAGTCAATGATCGTGTAAAAGTGATTCCTGTCATTTTTATGATTTAAGAAATTCTTAATTGTATCTGTGCATATTCTGCGGTATGATACAGCATATCAAATAGATTCCGAAAGGAGCTTTCATTATGAAAAAGAAAATTTTTGCAAATATACTTATGATAAGTATGCTCTTTGCCGGCTGTGCAAATCCGGTTTCAAATACGGATTCCATACTATCACAGGATACGGAGCAGATCGATACCACCGTTTCCGATACGCAGACGATCGATATGGAAAATGCCACGGAACAGACACCTTATGGTATTTCGATCACAGAACTTACGGAAGATACTACCTATTATTCTAAGACCGATCCTTCTGTGCAGGTATTAAATGGCTCTGCTTCTTATCCGGAGATTTCGATTGCTGATCATGCTGATATTGAAAAAAAGATCAACGATGTGATCAAATCAGAAGTCGATACTTTCTGGACCTTTGAAGAAGAAAATTCCGGCTATGCCGACAGTGAATACCAGATGACGCTTGATAATGCTGATACTGAATTTGAACCATATTCGGCTGAGTTTTCCTATGAGACAAAACGCTGTGATGATGCGATACTCTCGATCGTATTCAAACAATATGATTATTCCTATAGCGCAGCACATGGCAACCTCTGGAGTTATGGGGTCACATTTGATGTGAATACCGGAGAACGGTTATATTTAGAAACGTTGAGTGATGATTACACATCTTTTTATCAGATGCTTGTAAAAAACTTAAATGATCAGGCAGTTTTACCGGCATATGAAAATTTTGTATTTTCTGATTTTGCATCAGATATAGAAAGCTCTCTGTTAAAAGATTCTGCTTCATGGTATTTTGACCGGAGTGGTCTCTCCTTCATCAGCAACCCTTATGTATTAGGTTCCTATGCTGCAGGCACTTTTGAATTTAATATTCCTTATGACCAGCTGACAGGTTTAAAATCTGCCTATGCTTATAAGGGTCCGTATATCTGTAAACTGTTTCCGGGAATCTCTGTATCACATGATGTCAATGGTAACGGAAGTGCTGATGAGATCTGTTATTCGTTAAATGTGGGTGATAATATGGATTATTCTTCTGCATCGGCAGTTTTGACGATCAATGGAACGGATTTTTCCAGGCAGTTAGATGACTTACATCTGACCTATCCATGGACAGGTGCTTATTATCTGATAGATGTGGATTCGGAAGATTCTTATGTGGAAATCGCAATCTCGAATGAAAATTATGACAACCCAAAAGGAACCTGCACACACTTCTTCCGTTACGATACTTCCGGCAAGCTCATTTATCAGGGCAATGTTGCCGGTATCTTTAATGAAGATATGCAGGTCCGTTATAATTCAAATGGCAATCTGATCCTCTGTGACAGAAATGGGGAGCCGGTGCAGTAAATTCTAACTTTTACGCATCTAACGTCAACTCTCCATCTACGATCCTTGCGATCCGCTTTGCATGAGTTGCCACTTCTAGATCATGTGTGATCATCACGATAGTATTGCCCATATCATTTAACCTCTGAAACAGCTTGAGCACTTCTGTACCGCTGTTTTTATCCAAGGCCCCTGTGGGTTCGTCTGCTAATAAGATCGCAGGCTGTCCCACAAGTGCCCTTGCGATCGCCACTCTCTGCTGCTGACCACCGGAAAGCTCACTCGGGCGGTGCTTCATCCGTTCTTTCAGTCCTAGCATTTCAATGATCTCAAGGCTTTCATTTTTGGCATCTTTTAATTTCATTCCACGCATTAAAAGCGGCATGACGATATTCTGCAATACATTATAAGTAGGGATCAGATGATATTTCTGAAAAATGAATCCGATCTTTTCATTCCGTATCTTTGTCAGTTCACTTTCCTTTGCCTTATGGATGATCTCTCCATCTAAAACATATTCTCCACTGTCAGCATGGTCCATGCAGCCGATCACATTCATCAGCGTACTTTTTCCTGATCCAGAGGGTCCTAAAATGGCAAGATAATCACCTTTTTCTACAGTCAGGGAAACGTCTTTTAAGACATGAAGCTGATTCTCACCCATCTGATAAAATTTGTTGATATGCTCAAGTTCTATAATTCCCATGATCTCCTCCGTTACTCTGCGTTTAAGGCTTCTACCGGTACTAATTTTGACGCTTTAAATGCCGGATAAAATCCGAATATGGTTCCTGTAATGACTGCAAATCCTAGTGCAGCTAAAAATGCTGTTGCTGATAATTCTACCCTGACATCAAACTGCTGTACAATGGGTGTGATCAAAAGGCTTGCCGCAATACCGAGTACCCCGCCTAGAAAACTGATCGCAGAAGCTTCTAACAGAAACTCTAACAGGATATTTTTTCTTGAACATCCGATCGCTTTTAAGATTCCGATCTCATTTGTCCGTTCTTTTACAGATACAAACAAGACATTCATAATTCCGATTCCGCCAACGACAAATACGATGACCGCCATTGCTACTAAAAGCATCGTCAATATCTGATTCGATGCAGATGCCGCCTCCATCTTGCTGCCCGCATCGGAAAATGTAAATTCGGAATTTGGATAGCTTTCTGCTAATACTTCCGTTGCCTCTGCGATAACTGTATCGATCTGTTCTACATCTTCTGCAATGATCGTTAAGGTAGGACTGGCATTCTCGCCGACGAGATATTTGATCCCTGTTTCATATGGGATAAAAATCGTATCATCCGGACTGATGCCGGAAGACACAGAACCCATTTCTTCTAACACACCATCTACGACATAGATCCTCTGGTCAATATATAATATACTTCCATATGCCTCTATCGCACTTCCGAATATTTCTTCCGCTGCACCAGCTCCTAAAATGCAGCTTTTTTCTTTGTTCCCGTTATCTTCTTCACTGATAAACTCGCCAACGGATAAAGTCAGATTGCTCAGACTCGCATAATTTGCCTGCACACCGGCGATGCTATAGACAGTTTCTTCCTCTAAATCTCCACCATCTACGCCAGCTCTTGTGGTATAAGAGATCGTTGCATCCGATATATC
>QWCY01005969.1_pt1 | contig 11106 bp, 6 predicted proteins | sample 1972631 | NCBI WGS metagenome assembly QWCY01 (sample SAMN09866696, study PRJNA288562) | Human gut metagenome isolate pre1_stool, whole genome shotgun sequencing... | isolation source: gut | host: Homo sapiens | place: USA: California
TATGCTACGGCCGGTTCGCCGCTGGGTCCCTTCGTGAAATCGTCGGACAATCCGGTCCTCGAGAAGAATGCGGACAAGGGCGGCGAGGTCACGGGAACGGGGCACAATATGGTTCTGAAGCTTCCCGGCGGCGGGATGTACTGCGTCTACCACGGCCGGACGGCCCCGACGGGCGATGCGCGCATGGTCTTCATCGACCCGATGGAGGTGACCGAAGACGGTCGTCTGAAGGTCTTCGGCCCGACCACCTCGCCCCAGCCCGTACCCGTGTGGACAAAGGGCCTGTGAGGGGGCGGCTTTCCTGCGAATCGGCGGGGCGTCCCGTTCTCCGGGTGACTGCGGCCTGATACGGACAGAGCTGTAACTTTTCAGGTTACAGCTCTGTCCTTTAATGGGAGCGGGGGTCAGTCCGTCAGCGTCAGTTTCACCTTTTTGTCCTTTACGAGGATGAAGTAGTCGCCCGGTTCGAGGAACCGGTTGCCGTCGCCGTCCGTGAAACTCAAATCCTTTTCGGGGTCGATCTCGAACCGGAACGTGCGGGTCTCGCCGCGGCGGATCGGCTGTTTCTCGAAGTGTTTCAACTCCCTGACGGGGCGTGAGATGCGGCACACAGGGTCCGATATGAACCAGTGAACCGTCTCGGCGCCGTCCATGCCGCCCGTGTTGGTCACGGAGACCTCGACCGTCACCTTTTCCCCGCGGCGCAGCGTGGTTGCCGACGGGCGCAGGTCGCCGTATTCGAACGTCGTATAGCTCAGGCCGTGCCCGAATTCATAGAGCGGCGTGCTGGGGATGTCCTGATATTTGCCCTGATGTGTGCGGCCGCTCTGGCGGCGGTTGTAGTAGATCGGAATCTGGCCCGTCGAGCGGGGGAACGTCATGGCGAGGCGTCCCGAGGGGTTGATCCTCCCCGACAGAATTCCCGCCAGGGGGTTTCCGCCCCGGATGCCGGGCTGCCACATCTGCACCATGGCCCCGCAGAGGGGTTCGAGGCGGCACAGCTCCAGCGGCCGGCCGCTGGACAGAACCAAAACCAGCGGTTTTCTGGTCTGGGCCAGTTCGGCGGCCAGCTGCTCCTGGATTTCGGGAAGCGCGATCGTCGAGCGCGAGGCGTTCTCGCCGCTCCACTGCTTTTTCTCCCCGAGGCAGAGGACCACCACGTCGGCAGCCGCGGCCGCGGCGACAGCCTCACGGAATCCGGAGCGGTCCTCGCCGTCGAAGTCGCAGCCCCGGGCGTAGAGCAGTTCGGCGCGGCCCCGGTATTCGTTTTCCAGCCCGGCGAAGAGGCTCACCGCGTCCTCTTCGCGGCCGTGTGCCGACCACGCGCCGAGCAGGTGCAGCCGGTTCTGCGCCATCGGGCCGATGACCGCGATGCGGCGGGCGGCTTTCAGCGGCAGCGTGTTGTTCTCGTTTTTCAGCAGCACCATCGACTCCTCGGCGAGCCGCTCGGCGACGGCGAGGCTCGCGGGAAGCAGGAACCGGTCCGTCTCCTCCGACTCCGGGGTGTAGGGGCGTTCGAACAGCCCGAGCCGGAATTTCAGCCGCAGAACGCGCCGCACGGCCTCGTCGAGTTTCTCCTGCGAGACCTTGCCTTCGCGGATCAGGGCGGCCAGATGGGCGTCGTAACAGCGGTTCATCATGTCCATTTCGACACCCGCGTTGAAGGCCTTTTCGGCGGCCTCCTTCCGGTCGGCGGCCACGCCCTGCGAGCGCAGCTGTTCGATGGCGGCCCAGTCCGAGACGACGAATCCGTCGTGCGCCCAGCGCTCCTTGAGCACCTCGGTCAGGATGTAGGGGTTGGCCGTGCCGGGCGTTCCGCTGATGTCGTTGAAGCAGCTCATCACCGTAGCGGCTCCGGCCTCGATGCCCGCCTGGTAGGGCGGCATGTAGGTGTCCCAGAGCGTCTGACGCGAGATTTCGGTGTAGACGTAGTCGCGGCCGGCCTCCGAGGCGCCGTAGCCGACGAAATGCTTGAGGCAGGCGGCCACGCGGCGGGAGTCGGCGAGGTTGTCGCCCTGGTAGCCTTCGACCGCCGCCACTCCGTAGACGGCGTTGGCGTAGGGGTCTTCGCCGTAGCCCTCCGAGACGCGGCCCCAGCGGCCGTCGCGCGCCACGTCGATCATCGGCGAGAAGGTCCACTCGACGCCCGACATCCGCGCCTCCTGTGCGGCCACTTCGGCGGCCTGCTTCACCAGTGCGGGATTCCACGAGCAGGCCTGGGCCAGCGAAATGGGGTAAGTGGTGCGGAAACCGTGGATCACGTCGTAGCCGAACAGCACGGGGATTCCGAGCCGCGACTGCTCGATGGCTTTTTTCTGAAGCCGGTTGCGCAGTCCGGGCGAGGTGTCGAAGTAGATGAGCGAGCCGATTTCGGCGGGAATCTTGTCCACCGGATCGGCCACGTTGTTGGCGTTGTCGTTGCGGCCGAGCGTGTACTGGTTGAGCTGCATGACCTTCTCTTCGAGGGTCATCCGCGACAGCAGGTCGCTGACGCGCTCTTCGACGGGGCGTCCGGCGTCCTTGTAGGCGGGCTTTCCGCTCCCGTTCCGGGCCTGCGCCCCGAGGGCGGCGGCCAGCAGCAGAGCGATAACGGTTATTTTTTTCATAGGTTGTGCTTGTTATTTGAACACGGGTTTGTCCGAGAGGCGCATCGTTGCGCCGGGGTCGTTGTTTTTGAGGTCGAAAACCACGATGCGGTTCCCCTTTTCGGCGAGGATTTCGGCCGGAATGAGGATCGACTGCTGTTTCTCCTCGTCCCAGAACGAGCCGAGGTAGTGCCCGTTGATCCACACCTCGCCCATGCCCCATCCTGACACGTCGAGGTAAACGGCTCCTTCGTGCGCCGCACGGTCGAACTGCCCGCGCCGGAAACAGGGCGTGTTGCACGGGCCGAGGGCTTCGAACTCGAGGGTTTCGGGATCGGCGTCGCGCACTTCGAGCGGGGTGATCGTCCAGCCGGCGATCGTTTCGCCGGCGAGGCGGGCTTCGCCGAAGAGTCCTTTCGAGTTGTCGAGAATCTCCGGGCCGTAGGTGATGCGGCCGATGTTTTCGACGTAGAGCTGCAATGTGTGCTGGCCGGTTTCTGCCTTCAGGACCAGCGTTTTTCGGTTGTCGGTCAGGGTTCCCTGAAACACGCCGTCGAGGTAAACCGCGGCATAGTCCCGCACGTTCTCCAGTTCGAGCGCGGCCTCCCCTGCGGGAACGGTGATTGCGGCCTGGTAGAGGACGTATCCGAATTCCACCCCCACATCGCCCATAGGAAGCAGTTCGTCGGACTCGCTGACCTCGCCGTAAATCTGCGTCAGAGGGGCGCATTCGGTCATTTTCAGCTCCTGCGCCCCTGCCCGGAACAGGCCGGGCAGCAGGCAGCAGAGCAGTAGACAGATCTTGTTCATAATCGTGCGGTTTTAGCGCATGAAGGAGGTGATGAACGACTCGTCGAGTGTGACCTCGGGAGCGAACCGGTCGCTGCGGACGTAGCGGTCGATGCTTTCGAGCAGCTGGCGCGTGGCGGGGCGCTGGTCCATCTTCTTTTTCGTGTCGACCGCCAGCACGAGCAGTTTGCCGCCGCCGACGCGGGCCTCGAAGCCGATGCCGAGTTTTTCGTTGTTGTCGAAGCTGTCGATCACCTGGATGAAGGGCCGCAGCTGGCGCGGGGTCTGCTGCATCTCGATCACCTTGGCGTTCTCCAGAATGTCCCACCACTGCCAGTCGGTGTGGTATGAGGTCGGGAAGTCGGCGAACACGGGTTGCTCGGCGTGAATCAGACAGCCGATGGTCATCGGCGCCCAGGCGAACATGATCGGGTTCCAGAAATGGTTGTGAAAGGTCGATTTGCGCCCCTTGACCTTGTTCGGCGCGGGGGTCAGGACGACTTTCTTCCCCGCGGCGAGGTACTGTTTGGCCTGCTCGCCGAACTCCGTCGTGTAGAGCACCTCCGTATCCGACTGCATCAGCTGTGCGTTGCGCGGATAGACCCAGATGTCCCAGCTGTTGCTTGTCTTTTCACCGACGTTCAGGTGCACGGTCAGCTTCTGCGGGCCTCGCACCTTGCCGAGCGGAGCGGAGAACTCCCCGACGGGGAACACGCCGTCGGTGCCTACGGTCTGCGATTTCAGACTGCCCTTGGCGATGGCTTTCCCGCTGCCGTCGGTGATCGACCAGCGGATTTTCGCATTTTTGAGCGCCGCCGCGCCGAAGTTGTAGATCTCGGCCTTTGCCGTGAAGGTTTCGTCTTCGAACCAGGCGCTTTTCGGGTAGCGGAGCAGCGCCACGGTCGGCGCGCAGAAGGCCCGCCAATCCTCGGGCGTCACCAGTCCCTTGGAGTCCCAGAACGGATCGAGCACACCCACCGGGGCGTAACCCTGGCCCGGGAAGTCGTTGAGCGACAGGAGCTGAAATCCGGCCGATTTGGACGAGCGGAGCAGCGCCTCGATCACGGCCTTGTACTCCACGACGGTCAGCGCGCCCGAGGCCCGGAAGAAGTCGTGGGCCTGATCGCCCATGCCGTTGGCGGTGAGCATCTCGCGCCACAGTTCGAAGTTTCGGGCCTCGACCGGTCCCGTGTATTTCCCGATCTCGCGGAAGTCGGGATAGACGCACCGCTGGCCCGACTCGTGGGAAATTACCGGAACGTCCACGTCCGACTCCTTGCTGCGGTCCCAGTCGGTCGAGGGCCGTCCCTCGTAGACCTTCACGGGGCCTTTGTTGGTCTGTTGCGAGACGTAATACTGGTCGGACGGGACGCGCGTGCGGGCCGTCGAACCGCTGTACAGATGCCGCGTGTCGAGTTTGCGGCCGTCGGCGGTCAGCTCCTCGATGAAGTCGAAGTTGCCGGTGATCTCGTTGCCGTTGCAGTAGAGGACGAACGAGGGGTGGTTGCCGTACTCCTTGAGGATGGCGCGCATCTCGCGGCGGAAGAAGTCGTAGCGCGCTTCGTCCGGCTCGGCGTCCTTGCCCCACATGGGCATCTCGACTTCGAGGTAGACGCCGTGGCGGTCGGCCATGCGGAAAGCCGCGGCGGGAGGGCACCACGAGTGGAAACGGATGTGGTTCAGTCCGTAGTCCTTGACGATGCGCATGATACGCTCCCATTCGGCGTCGCAGACCGGGGCGTGGCCCGTTTTCGGGAACACGGCGTTCTCGACGGTTCCGCGCAGGTGGAGCGGACGGCCGTTGAGCAGGATGTGGTTGCGGCCCTGCGCCACTTCGCGCATGCCGAAGGTCGCCGACTTCTTATGTTCGAAGGACTCTTTTCCGGCGCCGGTCAGCAGCGTGCACTCCACGGTGTAGAGGTTCGGGTTGAATTCGTCCCAGAGTTTGGCCTCCCGGCCCAGCGCGACGGTTTCGGTCAGGTCGATCTCCTCCGCTTCGCCGCCGACAGGTACCTCCTTCGTTACGTGCAAGCCGTTGCCCGAGACGGTGAGCAGCGCCTTTCCTTCGAAAGGCTTTTTCGTGCGGTTGTCGATCTTCAGGCGCACGTCGACGCTGTTCGTCTCGATGTCGGGATACAGCTGCATGTCGTCGATGTAAACGGGGTCTACGGCCACGAGTTTCATCTCGCCGAGGATGCCGTTCCAGTTGATCTGCGTGAACTCCGTGTGGGCGTGGTTCCATTTGTGGGTGTTGTACTGGAACCGGTTGTCGATGCACACCGTGATGCGGTGCGTCTTGCCCGGGGTGACGAAATCCGTCAGGTCGTGGTTGTGGGGGACGCTGATGTAGTCCAGTCGGCTCACCTCCTTGGTGTCGACCCATACCGAGCTGAGCCAGTGGGTGCGTTCGAAATAGAGGAAGATGCACTTGCCCTTCCAGTCGGCCGGGAACTCGATGTCGCGCTGATACCACGCCGGACCCATGTACTCGTAGACGCGCGTCAGGCGGTCGACATGGCGGTAGGGCGATTTGTAGCCGATTTTGTAGTCGTCGGTGATGCCGGGGAGCATGATGGTCTCCTGGAGTTGGTGGTTGTAGCGCGGCGAAAGCGATCCCCTGCGGAAATCCATCACGTCCGTCTGGAACCTCCACTCTCCCGAGAGGTCCATTTCGCGGGTCTGGGCGGCCGCCGGGGAGAGGGAGCCTAACAGCACGGCCGCGAGAAGCAGTTTTATAAACCGGTTTTTCATGTATGGTGTTGTTTTAGATTATCGTTTCAGGTGTTTGTCCGCGAATTTCACGAATTGCCGCCAGTCGTAGAGCGTGATGTCGTGGTCGCCCGAACGGACGTGGTGGCCGATGTGTCCCGACAGCACGGGCGCGTCGGTTTGGGGCAGTTCCGTTCCCGAAAGTCCCTCCAGGCCGAACAACTCGTAGACCGGCGTGGCGTGGACCCCCGCGAGGAACTCGCCTTTCGGATCGGCCCAACGGTCCTCGACGGCGCTGGCGATATACACCGGGCGCGGGGCTATCAGCGCAATCAGTTCGTGCTGGTCGACGGGCAAAGCCGCCTCGTTGCCCGAATACCGGTTGAAGTTCCCGCAAAACCAATGCGGGAAAAGGCTGTTGATCCTGGCTACGGTTTCGCCGTAACAACGCCGCGACAACGCCGCGCCGCCGCATCCCGAGTCGTTCGACACGGCCATGGCGAAGCGCGGATCGACGGCTGCGGCCCAAAGGGCCGTTTTGCCGTGCCGCGAATGCCCGATGACCGCCACGCGGGAGGCATCGACATCCTCGTCGGTTTCGAGGTAGTCCATCGCACGGCTCAAGCCCCAGGCCCAGGCTGCGATCGTGCCCCATTCATCGGGGGCCGGTTTGGTCTGCCCCTCGCGGTAAAAGAGCGGGTGAACGCCGTTTTGGAAGCCGTCGTCGTAGTCGGGGTCGATGTCGCCGCGGTAAATCGTGGCGAGGCCGTAGCCGTTGGCGATCAGCATTTCGACCGGCCACCGCGATGCCGCCGCGGCGCGCGGGAACCCTTTTGCGCGGACTTCGCTGCCGCCCTCTGCGCGCGGCTTCATGCGCGAAACGGACTCCGTAATCAACGGGTCGTCGCAGATCGTGTGGTTGCCCTTGAAATTCAGCCCCAGAAAGACCGGAACGGCGTCGGTGCGTTTGTTGGGGATGTAGAGCAGGATGGTCATGAAATGTGCGTCGTCCTCGGTGAAGTAGACGGCGATCTCCCGGCGGGTGGCCATGTTGCCCAGCGTGTAGCGGTCTTCGGACAAGACCTCGAAATGCAGTCCCTCGGGGCGGTCGGGGGCTTTTCCGTAGACCTCGCTTTCGAACAGCGACAGCAGTTCGGGACGGCGTTCCGAAGTCCACGTTTCGGCGTCAGTCACCTTTTTGCCGGCGATGGTTGTCAGCGGGTCGGGCAGCGTGTAGGCCGGAACCTGCGATTCATCGTAGTTTGTCGCGGGCATCTGCGCCCGGGCGCAGAACAGGGTCAGGCCGCAGAGCGGCAGCAGCGCGTATTTTTTCACGGCGGTCATGGCTGCAATCGGCGTTTGATGCGCGTGAGCGCCTCCAGATAATAGTAGTCGGCGTAGGTGAGCGGCACGTCGACCTCCGAGGAGAAGGGATAGGCTCCCGTGCTGTGCCGGAGAATGAAGCCTCCGTTCTCACCCGCCGGAGCGGTGTATTCGGGCGAGGCCAGCGTGCGGATCTGCTTTTCGGCGAAAGCCATGTACCGCTCCCCTTCGGCTGCGGGCACGAAGCCGCTCAGCTCGACCAGCGCCGAGGCCATGATCGCGGCCGCCGATGCGTCGCGCGGCGTGGAGGCGAGGGCCGGCGCGTCGAAATCCCAGTAGGGAATCCCGTCGGCAGGCATGTTCCTGTGGTTGATGAGGAATCCGGCGATGCCGCGGGCCTGTTCGAGGTAGCGGGCGTCGCCCGTGAGGCGGTACATGCAGGTGTAGCCGTAGAGTCCCCATGCCTGTCCGCGGCTCCAGGCCGAGGAGTCGGAGAGGCCCTGATGGGTCTGCTTGAGATGGGGCTGTCCCGAGATCGTGTCGTAGGAGACCAGGTGGCAGGAGCTGAAGTCGGGGCGGAAATGGTGTTTCAGCGTCTTGTCAGCATGCGATACGGCCATGTCGCGCAGCGACTTGTCGCCCGAACGGTCGGCGGCCCACATCAGCAGTTCGAGGTTCATCATGTTGTCGATGATGACCGGATACTGCCATTTGTCGCGGTTGTGGTCCCACGAGCGGATCAGCCCTACTTCGGGTTTGAAGCGCGTCGCCAGCGAGCGCGCCCCGGTGAGCAGCACCTCCTCGTAGGACTTGTCTCCCGTGAGGCGCAGTCCGTTGCCGAAACTGCAATAGAGCATGAACCCCACGTCATGGTTGTCGGTGGTGTGTTTTTCCCGCTCGACGCGTGCGGTGAACATCCGGGCGTACTTCAGCACCCGGGGGTTGCGGCCGTTCTCGTAGACGTACCACAGCACGCCCGGGAAAAAGCCGCTGCACCACCAGCGCGAATCCGACGAAACATCCTCGCCGTTCTCCCACGTGCGCGGCAGGCGGCCTTCGCGGCCGCTGTACTTTTCGGCCATCAGCAGCACCTGCCGCTCGGCCCGGGCCAGCGCCTCGTCCACGACCTCCGCCAGCGGTTTTTCCCGGCCGCCGCAGCCCGCAAACAGCGCGGACAGCCCCATACATAGCAATATCTTCTTCATCGTCTTGTATTTTTAGCGTTTATCGTAATAGGCTTTCATCAGATACCACGCTTTCTTGCGGTATCCCCGGTCCGAAACCAGCCCCTTGCGGTTCCAGCCCTCCTGATTCGTGGGATGGAACCGGAACGGCGAACGGAAATCGAAGAGAATCCACGGCGACACGCCCCGCAGGTTGGGAATGTTCTCGAACATGCGGAGGTTGTCCCGGTAAAGGGCCTCCTGATACTCTTCGCTCCACGAACTGACCGTATCGGCCGCGCCGTGCTGTCCGTAAAGGGCCTCGCCGCCGAATTCGGAGATGATGAGCGGTTTCCCCCGCGCAACGTCCCACACAGCCCGATCGGACGTGACGGGCCACGGATGGTACCAGCCCATGTATTTGTTGACCGCCACGACATCCAGCGCCTCGATGAACGGATCGTCCATCACGAACAGCTGACGGTCGCGGTCGAACCGCACCAGATCGAAAGCCGCAACGATCAGCCGCGTGTCGTCCAGCTCCCGGCAGCAGGAGATCAGGTAGCGGAGAAATTCGTTGCGGGGTTCCGACGGCTGCGTCTCGTTGGCCACACCCCAGAAGGTCAGCGCGCAGCGGTTTCTGTCGCGCCCGACCATCTCGCGGATCATGCGGCCCGCCTTCTGCCGGGTGGCATCGTTGGCGAAGTCGATGCCCTGCCAGACCGGAATCTCCTCCCAAAGCATGAAACCCATCTTTTCGGCCAGACGGACGATGTATTCGTTCTGAGGATAGTGGGCCAGGCGGATCATGTTGCAGCCCAGCGCCCGGGCCTCGGACAACAGCATCACGGCATCCGACTCGGAGAACGCGCGGCCCATGCGCTGCGGTATCTCCTCGTGGAAGCTGACCGATTTGAGGAACACGGGCGCGCCGTTGAGATAAATGTCCTCGCCCTCGACCCGCACGTTGCGGAAACCGATCATCTCCTCGACCCGGTCGCGGCCCGCGGAGACGATCACCCGGTAGAGTTTCGGGTCCTCGGGCGACCAGCGTTTCAGGCTCTTCACCCGGAACGAAAGCGCCGCCGCACCCCGTTCGTCGGCGGAAGCCGTCTCCCGGACTTTCAGTTCGGGAATCTCGACCAGCACGGAGGTCCCGGCAGGAGCCCCCGACAACCGGACATCGGCGCTGATCCGGTCGGCGGAATCCTTGTCGAGACGAATGAAATAATCCTCGACGAAGGCTTCGGGAACGCTGACGAGCGACACGTCGCGCGTGATGCCGCCGTAATTCCACCAGTCGAAAGCCATCGCCGGAATGGCATCGGGCGTGCGCGTGTTGTTCACCTCCACGGCGAGGAAATTATCCGCCGGTTTCAGCCTGCCGGTCACCTCGATCTGGAAGGGCGTGAAACCGCCCTCGTGGCTCCCGATCTCCTCGCCGTTGAGATAGACCCGGCAACGGTAGCTTACGGCCCCGAAATGGAGGAACAGCTGCCGTCCGTCCTGCCGCGGAGCGTCGAACCGCCGGGCGTACCAGACCGTACCTTCGTAGTATTTCAGTTCGGGCGTCTGGGAATTCCAGTCCGAGGGAACATCCAGCCGCAGCCCGTTTTCGAACGCATATTCGTAAAAATCGGTCTTTCCCTCGGGTTTGCGGTTCAGGTAAATCTTGTTCTTGCGTCCCTGATCGTAGAGATCGACGACGGCGTCCCATTTCCCGTTCAGCGACTGCATCTCGCGTCCGTAAACGTTGGCGATAAGGTCCTGCGCCCGAACTCCCGTCACCGCGAGGAACGACAGGGCGAGCGTTATTGCAAATTTTGTCAGCGTTTTCATGTTCGTTTCAGATTCGTAAATTCAGGGTTTCGGTTTACGGATTATCTCATAGCGGTACATCGCATAGTCGTCGGGCGACGGCAGTTCCACTTCCAGCTCTCCGCGGCGGCCGGCCTTCCGCACGGCGGCTTTCCCGCTGCCCAGCACGGGCGTCAGCCGCACCGTAGCCCCCTCCGGCAGCCACGTTCCGATACGGGCCCGCCGGTCGGGATGCTGCTCGCGGAAGAAGATGAAATAGCCCCGGTCGCCGTTCAGCGACTGGAATCCGGTCCACGACCGTCCCGACGGTTCGTCGCCCACGGGCAGGATCACCCCGCGGTGGAAATCGTGCTGCACCTCCTTGTAACGTCCGATCTCCCGGCCGAGAGCCAGTGCTTCGTCGGGAAGCCCTCCCGCCTCCATCCAGGCCAGCGGTTGCCCGGCCATCGTCACGGCGAAAAGGTATCCGAAACCGTAGTTCGCCGGGGCGAAGCGGTCGCCGGCATATTTTCCGGCATTGCGCCACTTGTTCAGGAACTCGATCTGCAACCGCTCGGCAGGGACGTATTTCGACAGCATCCACAGGTTGCGCAGCGTCCAGTAAGGGTAATAGTTCTGCCAGTCGGTATAGCGGTTTTCGAGGAAAACGTTGCCGTACTCGTTGAACATGTGGTAACCTCCGCGGCGGCCGGCCGTGGCGTCGAGGTTGAACACCACCC
>QWCY01005976.1_pt1 | contig 11099 bp, 10 predicted proteins | sample 1972631 | NCBI WGS metagenome assembly QWCY01 (sample SAMN09866696, study PRJNA288562) | Human gut metagenome isolate pre1_stool, whole genome shotgun sequencing... | isolation source: gut | host: Homo sapiens | place: USA: California
GCTCTCTACAACTATCTGTTCGCACGCCACAACGGCGGAAAGATGATTCTGCGTATCGAGGATACCGATTCGCAGCGTTTCGTCGAGGGTGCGGAGGATTATATCATCGAGTCGCTCCGCTGGTGCGGCATCGAAATCGACGAGGGCGTCGGCTACGGCGGTCCTCACGCGCCGTACCGCCAGAGCGAGCGTCGCGAAATATATCTGAAATACGCCAAGCAACTTGTCGATGCGGGTTGGGCTTACTATGCGTTCGATACCGCTGCCGAACTCGACGCGCTGCGCAAGCAGGCGGAGGAGCGCGGCGAGACGTTCGCCTACAATTACAGCGTCCGCACCGTGCTGCCGACGTCGCTTTCGCTCTCCGCCGAGGAGGTCGAACGGCGCATCGCGCGCGGTGATATATGGGTCATCCGCTTCAAGATGCCGGAGAACGAGGTGGTGAAGATGCACGACCTCATCCGCGGCGATGTCGAGGTGAATACATCGACGCTCGACGACAAGGTGCTGTACAAGTCGGTCGATGCGCTGCCGACATATCACCTCGCCAATATCGTGGACGACCATCTGATGGAGATTTCGCACGTCATCCGCGGCGAGGAGTGGCTGCCGTCGCTGCCGCTGCACTATCTGCTCTACCGTGCGTTCGGCTGGACCGATACCCAGCCGGAGTTCGCGCACCTGCCGCTGTTGCTGAAACCTACGGGCGGCGGCAAATTGTCGAAGCGCGACGGCGACAAGATGGGATTCCCCGTATTCCCTCTCTACTGGGTGTCGCCTGCCGGAGATACGGCGCACGGCTACCGCGAGGACGGGTATTTTCCGGAGGCGTTCATCAACATGCTCGCGCTGCTCGGCTGGAATCCGGGTACGGAGCAGGAGATATTCTCGATGCAGGAACTCATCGACGCTTTCTCGCTCGACCGCGTGTCGAAGTCGGGAGCGCGTTTCCAGCCCGACAAGGCGAAGTGGTTCAACGCACAGTACATGCACCACAAGACCGAAGCCGAACTCGCCGCGCTCTATCAGCCGATTCTGCGCGAACACGGCATCGAGGTTTCGGACGAAATCGCGGGCAAGGTAGCAGGCATCATGAAGGAGCGTGCGACGTTCATTTCGGATTTGTGGGATTTGACGTCGTATTTCTTCATCGCGCCGACCGAGTACGAGGAGAAGCAACTCAAAAAGTACTGGAAGGGCGAAAATCCGTCTCGTCTCGCCGAACTGCGTGAGGTGCTGGCGGGCATCGACGACTTCTCGCTGGAAAATACCGAACATATCGTCCATTCGTGGATTGAGGAGCGTGGCTACGGCATGGGACAAATCATGAACTCGCTGCGTCTCGCGCTCGTCGGTGCGGGCAAGGGACCGGGCATGTACGACGTAACGTCGTTCCTCGGCAAGGAGGAGACGCTGCGCCGCATCGACAGCCTTATAGCCGACGTAAAACCATTGGAATAGATAATCCTATGACTATCGAGCAGAATATCTGGGGCGTAACGCCGGAGGGCGAAGCCGTAATCATCTATACCATGCGCAATTCGCGCGGCAGCGAGGTGCAGGTGTGCAATATCGGAGCCGCGATAGTGTCGGTGAAGTTCGCCGACCGCAACGGACATATCGACGATACGGTTCTGGGCTACCGCGACGCGTTGAGTTACATCGGCGACGGTGCGGCGAGCGGCAAATGCGTCGGTCGCGTCGCCAACCGTATCGCGGGCGGCAAGATGACTGTCGAGGGCGTCGAGTACTCGCTCGAAGTCAATAACGGAACGAACCATCTCCACGGCGGCACGAAGGGTTTCGCCAACCGCCTGTGGGAGTCGCGCGTCGAGACCAACCGTGTGGTATTCTCGCTGCTGTCGCCCGACGGCGACCAGTCCTATCCGCACGAACTGGCGGTGGAGGCGATATACGACTTCGACGACGAGGATTCGTTGGAGATAACGTTCCTCGCCAAGAGCGACGGCACCACGCCGGTGAACCTGACGAACCACGTGTACTGGAATCTGTCGGGCGAGGGGAGCGGCAGGACGATTCTCGACCACGAACTGCATCTGAATGCGTCGCACGTCTTGGAGATGAACGCCGCGCAGATTCCTACGGGACGTCTGCTCGACGTGAATGGTACTCCGCAGGACTTTACGGGGTGGCGTCGGCTGGGCGAAGATATAAACGCCGAGTTCAACCATATCCGCGATTTCCGCGGCTACGACCACTATTTCGTCGTGGACGGCTGGAAGCCGAACATCCTCGGCGAGGTCGGCGAACTGCGCGACAAGGCGTCGGGACGCTGCGTGAAGATTCTGTCGTCGCAGGCGGGCTGCATGGTCTATACGGGCAACTGGCTTTCGGGCGGATGCCCCGTAACGAAGTCGGGCGGCAGATATTGCGACTATGCGGGTGTCGCCATCGAGTGTCAGGGCTATCCCGATGCCGTCAATCATCCCGATTTTCCGTCGGTGCTGCTCCGCGAGGGCGAACTCTACTGCCAGAAAATCGTTTTCCGCCTCGGGACGTTCGGGGAGTAGGATTCCGCAACAGGGTAAGCGGGGACGCATTGCGTCCCCGCTTTCGTTAAAGTCCTTAAAGTCTTTAAGGTCCTTAAAGACCTTATTGCAAGGCGGAAAAATCCCCGTCGCCGTCAAAAAACATCGCCCTCACCGTCGAAGTCAATGAAAAATTGCATACCTTTGTAGAAAGACACCGAAAACGTCGGGTGCTGTGCCGCGGCGGTTTCTCTAATACCTATTATATTATGGACAGAAATTTAAGTGCGCTCGAACCCGCGCTCGTTTGGAAACATTTCGCAGAGATTGCAAGAATACCGCGTCCGTCGCATCATGAAGCGGCGATTCGCAAATATATAGTCGATTTCGCCGAGGCTCACGGTCTCGAACACTGCGTCGATGAGGCGGACAACGTGTATGTCCGCAAGCCGGCGACCGCAGGAATGGAGAACCGCAAGGGCATAATCCTGCAAGCCCATCTCGACATGGTGCCGCAGAAGAACAACGACAAGACGTTCGATTTCGAGAAAGACCCTATCGACGCATACGTGGACGGCGAGTGGGTAACCGCCGACGGAACGACGTTAGGTGCCGACAACGGTATCGGCGTTGCATCGGCACTCGCGGTGTTGGAGGACGACACTATCGAGCATGGACCGATAGAGGCTCTCTTTACCGCCACCGAGGAGACGGGCATGGACGGCGCGTTCGGATTGAAGGCGGGACTGCTTCGCGGCGACATTCTGCTCAATCTCGATTCAGAGACCGAGGGCGAACTCTATGTGGGCTGCGCCGGAGGACTGGACGCGAACATCGAACTGCCTTACGCCGCCGAGCCTACGCCTGCGACCGGCTATAAGGCTTACAAAATAGAGGTCAAGGGATTGAAGGGCGGACACTCGGGAATCCAGATAGGTTACCAGCGCGCCAACGCCAACCGCCTGCTGTTCCGTTTCCTGCTCCATACCGATATTCCGACGCTGTTATGCTCGGTGGACGGCGGCGGACTGCGCAATGCCATTCCGCGCGAAGCCGTCGCGACGGTTCTGGTCGGCGAGAGCGACGCGGCACGCTTCGAGAAGGAGGTTGCCGGGTTCTGCACGACGGTAAACGCCGAGTTCGACGGCATCGAGGACGCAATCTCGGTTACGGCGGCTGCTGCCGACGCTCCGGCAAAGATGATTCCTGCCGAAACGGCGTCTAAACTCGCGAAAGCGGTCGTCGGCGCACCTAACGGAGTGGTGAAGATGTCGATGGAGATGGAGGGTCTGGTGCAGACCTCGACCAATCTCGCCCGTGTCGTGTCGGACGGCGGGAGCGTGAAGATACAGTGCCTGTTGCGCAGTTCGGTGAACAGCGAGAAACACGCGCTCGGCGAAGCGATACGCGGCGTGTTCGAACTCGCGGGAGCGAATGTCGCGCTCGAAGGCGACTACGACGGCTGGAAACCGAACATGTCGTCGCCGATACTCCATGCGATGCTCGCGTCGTATGAAGCGTTGTTCGGCGCGAAACCGTCGGTAACCGCCATACATGCGGGATTGGAGTGCGGAATCATCGGCGGAACATATCCGAACCTCGACATGATTTCGTTCGGACCGACAATCTGCTATCCTCACTCTCCGGACGAGAAGGTGAACATCGCTTCGGTCGGGAAGTTCTACCGCTTCCTGCTGCATACGCTCAAAAACGCTCCGTCGAAATAGCATGGCAGCCGAAGTCAGGGATTTGACCGACCGCTGGTTCGTCATCGTGAATCCGGTTGCGGGGTCGGGACGCGGACTGATTGATTTTCCGCAGATTTCCAGACTGCTGCGCAACGACGACATACGCCATGACGCGGTCTTCACGGAGCATAAGCACCACGCGACGGAACTTACCGTTACGGCAGCCAACCAAGGCTACCGCCGCATAATAGTCATCGGCGGCGACGGTACGCTGAACGAGGTCGTGAACGGACTTTTCATCCAGAAAGCCGTCGAACCTTGCGAAATCCTGCTGGCGGTAATCGCCGTCGGCACGGGCAACGACTGGGTGCGCACGTTCGGCATTCCGCAGCACTATTCGGAGGCGATACGCGCGATACGCGAGGGCAGGTCGTTCTTGCAGGATGTCGGCACGGTTACCTACACCGAGTCGCACTATACGCAGACCCGCTACATGGCGAACGTCGCGGGACTGGGATTCGACGCTTATGTCATATCGACGTTCAACCACCTGAAAATGAAAGGTTACAAGGGCGGCTGGATGTATCTGTATAGCATACTGAAATCCTATTTCCGCTACAAGTCGTCGGGCGCGCGAATCTGGGTGGACGACAAGGTCGTGTTCAACGACCTGATGTTCAGCCTTGCCATCGGTATCTGCAAGTACAACGGCGGCGGAGTGCAGCAGTTGCCGAACGCTCTGGCGGACGACGGACTGCTCGATTTGACAATCATACGACCGGTTCACTGGTGGCACATCGTCTTCCGGCTCAAAAAACTGTTCAACGGCGACATCTACCAAATCGGACACGTCATTCATGCGCAGGGACGCAAGGTGAGAATCGAGGCGGCACCGTCGATACAACTCGAAACCGACGGCGAACTGATGGGCGGGACGCCGGTCGAGGTCAACATACGTCAGCGGGCGATACGCGTGGTCGTTACACGCGAGTTTCTCGGCGAAGATTAAGCGAAAGCCCTGCGGAAGCGGGGCTTTTCCGTTGAGGGGAGTTAAGGTCCTTAACGACCTTAAAGACTTTAAGGACTTTAACGACTTTTTTGCATTTCCGACATTTTTGCGTATCTTCGCGCCCGAAATAAGGGGTGCTGTCTGCTGTGCGGGCGGCTGAGATTATACCCATCGTACCGGATACGGGTAATGCCGAAACCGGGAGCGCAAGCATAATCACATATTGTACCCCTTTTCAAACTGTTTAATTTATAAAAAGTTATGAAAAGGATTTTTTTCTTATTGGGTGCGGGAGCATTCGCTCTCTCCGCAACGGGCGCGGCATCGGCGCAGCAACGGATGCAAAATCAGCAGCAGGATTCGGTTTCGATGTATGAAATCCAGCAGGTGGAGGTTACCGCGACGCGTGCCAAGCGTCATACGCCGTCCGCCCACACTGACCTCTCGCACGACGAAATCGTCCGCGGCAGTTACGCGCTCGACATACCGTCGGTACTGGCTCTCACACCGTCGATGATTGCGACGAACGAGACGGGTATCGGAATCGGCGGGACGTCGATACGTCTGCGCGGTACGGATGCCACGCGATTGAACGTAACGGTGAACGGCGTGCCGGTAAACAATCCCGATTCCCACTCTGTCTACTGGTACGATACGCCCGACCTGCTTTCGTCGGTCGGCTCGATACAGATTCAGCGCGGCGCAGGCACTTCGACCAACGGTACGGGTGCTTTCGGAGGTGCTATAAACATGACGACCGACGCACTGTCGCCCGATTTCGGCGGTACGGCTTCGATGTCCTACGGCTCGTACAACACCAACAAGCAGGCGGTGAACATCACTTCTGGACTTATCCGCAACCACTGGGTCGTGGATGCGCGTCTGTCGCATATCGGTTCCGACGGCTATGTGGAGCGCGGTGCTACGGACCTGAAATCATACATGCTCCAAGGCGCGTACTACAACTCCGGCACGATGGTGAAACTCATCTCGTTCGGCGGCAAGGCGAAGACCTACCTTACGTATAACGGCGTGTCGAAAGAGGATATGGAGCGTTACGGACGGCGTTACCACGACAGCGGACAGTACAAGACGTCGGACGGTCCGTTCACGCTCGCCGACGGCACGCATGTCGCGTATTACGACGACCAGACCGACAACTATCTGCAAATCAACAATCAGTTGCTCGTCAGCCACCGTTTCAACGACAAGTGGGCGTTGAACGTTACGGGATTCTACACCTACGGCTACGGCTACTACAAGCAGTACAAGGACGACGCATGGATTGTCGGCTACGACAATCTGAATCTCGGCGACGACCTCGCCCAGTCCGACCTTATCCGCCGCAAGGTGATGCGCAACCATACGGGCGGTCTGAATGCCGCCGGACAATATTCGTCGAAGAGACTGGATTTGGTCTTCGGCGGTTCGTGGAGCATGTACGCATGCCCGCACTGGGGTACGCTCGAATGGGTGGACGGCGTTGCCGACAAGTCGCTGTACGACGACAAGAGATGGTACGACAACGACGTGCGCAAGCAGGACGCCAACGTATTCGCCAAGGCGAACTGGAACATCTTCAAGGGATTCTATCTCTTCGCCGACATGCAGTACCGCTATGTCCACTACAAGTCGTGGGGTACGAACGACAATTATGACTGGGAAGAGTATGCGATGCAGCCGGTCGATGTGAACGAGAAGTACCACTTCTTCAATCCGCACGCCGGCATCAACTACGAACTCGGCAAGCACCATTCGTTCTACTTTTCGTTCGCCGTGGCGCACAAGGAGCCGACGCGCAACGACTTCACCGACCGCTACCTCTTCTCGGGACTTGAAGGCAAGCCGAAAGCGGAGCGGATGCTCGACTATGAGTTGGGCTACCGTCTGTCATACGACATGGTCGATGCGGGCATCAACCTCTACTACATGGACTACCGCAACCAACTGGTTCATACGGGACTGGTGAACGAAGGCGGCGATAACCTCAATATCAACGTTCCCGACAGTTACCGCCGCGGTATCGAACTCACGCTCTCGGTGCGCCCGACCAAGTGGTTTACGTTCGGTGCGAACGCGACGTTCAGCCAGAACCGCATCGAGAACTATATCGAGAATATCGGCGGCAAGGAGTTCGCCATGGGAACACGGACGATTGCCTACTCGCCGAACGTCATCGCCGGTACGGTATTCGATTTCCACGTCAAGGGATTTCAGGCGGTACTCCAAACGCAGTACGTCGGCAAGCAGTACCTTACCAACGGCAATTACGAGGATTTGACGCTCGACCGCTACTGCGTAAGCAACCTCGACCTGTCGTATACGCTGCGTACGAAGCGTGTCAAGAGCGTGAGATTCGGAGTTTCGCTCAACAACCTGTTCAACACCGAGTATTGCAGCAACGGCTACGGCGGCTCATGGCTCAAAGGCGACACGCTCGCCAATCGCGGTTCGTGGGCGAACTACTTTCCTCAGGCTCCGTTCAACGTGCTGGCGAACGTAACGCTGAATTTTTAATGCGACCAATCGTCATCCTGAATGTAGCGAAAAATTTGGAATCGGTATAAACGGATTTTGATTCGTCATTCTGAGCGTAGCGAAGAATCTAATAAAAACAGATGTTTCGCTACGCTCAACATGACGTGGTGATAATGATTTTTACTATGGACTATAAACTCCTGCTTCAAGCAATCGGCGTTGCGCTCGGGCTGCTCTATCTGTGGCTGGAATACCGCGCCAACATATATCTGTGGATTGTCGGACTGATAATGCCCGTCGTCCACGGCGTACTATATTTCAAGTCGGGGCTTTACGCCGACTGCTCGATGCAGGTGTACTATGTCCTCGCCGGACTGTACGGACTCGCGGTGTGGCATCGCCGCTCGTCGGAAGCGAAAAAAAGTCATGCGGCAGACATCGCGCCCACTCCGGTACGTCTGATTGCTCCGCTTGCGGCTGTATACGCGGCGGCGCATGTGGCGATATACTTTCTCCTCGTGCGCTTCACCGACAGCAGCGTGCCTTTCTGGGACTCGATGACTACGGCGATGAGCATCGTCGCGATGTGGATGCTCTCGCGCAAATATATCGAGCAGTGGGGCGTGTGGCTCGTCGTGGACGTCATCACGGCGGCTCTGTACGTATATAAGGGCATACCGCTGACGGCTGCTCTGTACGCCCTCTATTCGGTGCTTGCAGCCGTCGGATATGTCAGGTGGCTGCGCATATATCGCGGAGTGGCACACTGATTGCATTTCATTGCGTAACGAAATTTGAACCAGTATTAAAAATATTACGCAATGAAAAGAATTTTACTGACTGTGTCGGTAGCGGCACTTTCGATTTTGAGCATCGTCGGATGCTCGCAGCAGGCGCAATGGAACAGACAGGAGCGTCAGGCGATGCGCAATCTCCTGCGCGACTATCGCGAGATGGTCTATCTCAACGACCTTACGGATGCCGAATACATGTTGTTCTCGGACAACGTGGCGGCGAATATCGAGGAGGACTATCCGGTCTACACCACGTTCATTCAGATGCCGGGCGTGAACGACACCGTGCAGGTGTATGTCGTAACGACGATTGTCGAGGAACTCGACACCGACGCCCGCAACATGCGCCATATCTATCCTTACCAGTATCTCGTCAGCAACAATGTCCTGCCGTCGGGACTCGACCGCTCGCAGCAGAACGCGTTCTACAACTGCCTGTCGCAGAAGGTCAACAATACCTATCCGACAGTCAATGCGTTCGTGAATGCCGTGATGAACGACACGACCTCGACGTCGCAGATTTCGCGCTTGCAGCAGCAGTGCGCCGCCGACCTGTTCGACTGGACGGTGGAGGTGATAGAGGTTACCGAAGTCGGCGGAAACTAACGGCACGCTTCGACAATACCCGACGCCCGACCTTCTGTAAGGTCGGGCGTTTTTTGCGCTCTGCTAACGACCTTAACGACTTTAAGGACTTTAAGGTCCCTAATCCCCTTACCCTCCCCGCAAAAAAATGCGATTTTTTTACACCGTCTTCTTAACTTTCCGCGTTATCATACGTCTTATATGCGAAACCGATAAGAGAGAATGAGTATCGACAACGCTGAAATAGTGAGGTTGATTGCCGACGAGGCGACGAGGGGCGACGGGATAGCAAGAATGGTCGATGCCTACACCGAACCGCTGTACTGGCACATCCGACGGATGGTGGTCGTACACGAGGACAGCGAGGACATCTTGCAGGAGATGTGGGTGCGGATATTCCGCCGGCTCGAATCGTTCCGCGGCGGCGAGGGCGAATTGAGAGCGTGGATTTACAGCATAGCGACCAACCTCTGTCTGACCCACCTGCGCAGAAAGTGGCGGTGGAGTTTCGTCGGGATGGACGGCATAGGCGCGAAACTGGCTCAATCGGTGGCGGATGCGGCGTCGGAATCGGCGGAGAGCATCGAGACGAGATTCCAGAAGGCGATACTCTCGCTGCCGTCGAAACAGAGACTGGTTTTCAACCTGCGGTATTACGACGAACTGGCATACAGGGAGATAAGCGAGATAACGGGAATGAGCGAATCGACGCTCAAAACCAATTACCATTACGCGCAGCAGCGCATTAAAGAATTGATGACGCAATGAAGGATTTCGAATTCAACGATGTAGGCAAACGGCTGCCGTACAGTGTGTCGGAGGATTTCTTCGACAGCGCGCGGCGCAATGCCAAGGCGGTCGGAATGAAGCCGGCGCGGAGCGGGAATCACCTTTTGCGTGTGTCATTGGCGGCGGCGACCGTGGCGGTGTTCGCGATTTGCACCTTCATAGGTGTCTATGCCAGCAAAAAGCGCGTATTGATGTTCCGCTACGAGCAACTGCTCGAACGGGCTGCCGACGAGGAACTTGCCGATATGGCATCGGGCTATGCGGCGGATTTCGAGGAGATTACGAACGAATTTTAGACAAAATACAGGAAACTTCCGGATAATTCCTAAAACAAGCGTATTACTTAAACTAAAACAGAAAAGACTATGAAACGTATGATTATCGCTGCGGCTCTTGTTCTCGCAGCATCGCAAATCGCATTTGCACAAGACGATAAGACGAAGGTAGACCCGCAGAACGTACCGACCGCACAGGCTCCGGCACAGGAACAGCAGAAGGAGGAGGCGCAGCCTGCCGAGAACAAGGAGCAGGGCGAGGCGCAGCCTGCCGAGCAGGAGAAATCCGCTGCCGGGCAGGAGAAACCGACCGGGCAGCAGGGCGAAGGTGCGAAAGCCGAATAAATTGCAATAGCGGACGACCGAAAAAACAATGACCATGAAACGTGCGATTTTCACGATAATGCTCGTCGCCGCCGCGACCGTAACGGCAACGGCTCAGATAAACGAAGGTATCCCGCAGCCGGCGGACGAAACCCGCGTAGTCAGGATTGAGGAGGAGAACATCAGCCCCGAACGTCTCGAAATGCGCAATATCGTACTCGGCATCCTGCGGGACGAGTTGAAGATGACGGACGGGCAGTTCGAGAAATTCGCACCGGTCTATATCGAGTATCGGCAGAATATCCGTGCGGGGCAGATTCGCAAACCTGCGACGGCGGACATCGACAGCGCGACCGACGACGAGATAAACTCCGTTCTCGCGGCGAATTTGGACAACTACATCCATATTTCGATGGTGCGCAAGGTCTATATCCCGATATTCGAAAAGATTCTGACGCCCAAGCAGGTTTATGGGTTGTACGAAATCGACAACAGCCTGTCCAGACAGGCTCGCGACGAATTGATGAAGCGTCGGAAACGTCATTGACCGACGGTGCGTTCCGCTCGGAACACCGTTCCGACATAGGTTTCGCCTTATTCGGAGATTCCGCCCTATCTGACAGGGGCGGAATTTTTTTGTACGCAGGTTTGGCTATGCTATGCGTTGT
>QWCY01007120.1_pt1 | contig 11092 bp, 7 predicted proteins | sample 1972631 | NCBI WGS metagenome assembly QWCY01 (sample SAMN09866696, study PRJNA288562) | Human gut metagenome isolate pre1_stool, whole genome shotgun sequencing... | isolation source: gut | host: Homo sapiens | place: USA: California
GCCATCAGCGATGGGTTGGTCGTTACGCCGTCCAGGACGCCCAGTTCGTGCGCCTTGCGGATTTGTTCCAGATTGGCCGTGTCGATAAAGAATTTCATGGCTCAAATAGTTTTTACGGTTTCTTAAAGATACGAAGAAAATTCCAGACTACAGAAATCGTAGAGCGAATAACGTTAGAGTGTTGTCAGTTATGATCTATCAGCTTTGCTCGGTTGTGGGATTCGTAAAGGAGACCGTCAAAAAAAATCATGTTGTTCTGCCAAGTATAGGTGTCGGTGCAACTGCCTCGGTATGCGTTGGCAGAGTAGCCTTTTAATCGACGCTAAAAGAGGTATTTTACAGAATACTTGACTTTAAAGCATATTAAAATTTTTGGTTTTGATATGCTTTGATGAGTTTTTGTGCTATCTTTGGATATTCATTTAATATAGAATTTGCCTCTTCTTTGAAAAAAAGAAAGGTAGATAAGCATTGTAAATACCCGGGCTAAATTTTTACTCGCAGATGATAAAAAAACTGTTTTTTACATTGCTTTGCACTGCTGTCTGCCGAACGATATCGGCACAGGTGGTTGATCCTTATGTCCCGGCGCCCGAAAACCTTCGGGCTCGGACGGAGTTTCAGGATGCCAAATTCGGCATTTTCCTTCATTGGGGGCTCTACTCGCTGCTCGGCACGGGCGAATGGACTATGACCAACCGCAATATCAATTATCAGGAGTACGCCAAGCTGGCCAATGCGTTTTATCCACATGATTTCGATGCCGCGGAGTGGGTCTCGGCCATCAAATCCTCGGGTGCGGGGTACGTCTGCTTCACGACGCGCCACCACGACGGCTTTTCGATGTGGGACACCGCGCAGACGGACTACGACATCGTGGACGCCACGCCGTATAAACAGGATATCGTAAAGGCGCTCTCCGATGAGTGCTCCCGTCAGGGGATAAAACTGCACCTATATTACTCACTGATCGACTGGTACCGCGACGACTGCCCGCGCGGCAGGACCGGGCTGGGAACGGGCCGCCCCGGCACGGCGATCAGCTACGAGCGTTACTACGATTTTATGAAACGCCAGCTCACGGAACTGCTGACGGGTTACGATCCGGTGGGCGCCGTGTGGTTCGACGGGGTGTGGGACCAGGACCAAAACCCGGATTTCGATTGGAAGCTCCGCGGACTGTACGACCATATCCATGCCATCAGGCCGGCCTGTCTGGTGGGTAACAACCACCACCTGGTTCCGTTCGAAGGCGAGGACATCCAGATTTTCGAACGCGACCTTCCGGGCGAGAACACCGTCGGACTTTCGGGGCAGGAGATCGGCCGCCTGCCGCTCGAAACGTGCCAGACGATGAACGGCATGTGGGGCTACAAGATCACCGACCTCGACTACAAATCGTCGAAGACGCTGATCCACTACCTCGTGCGGGCTGCGGGCCGCAACGGAAACCTGCTGCTCAACATCGGTCCCCAACCCGACGGAAAACTGCCTGCGACGGCCGTCGAACGGTTGCGGGAGATGGGCGAATGGCTCGCCCGGTACGGCGAAAGCATCTACGGAACCCGCGGCGGCGACATCCCGCCCCACGACTGGGGCGTGACGACGCGCAAGGGCGACAAACTTTACGTGCATGTGCTCGATTTGCAGGACGATGCGCTGTACCTGCCGCTTGCGGAAAAAGTCGGGGAAGCCCGGTGCCTGAACAACGGCGAGCGGGTGAAGTTCGACACGCTCCGGGGAAAAGGGATCGTCCTGAATCTGGAGCATGTTCCCGAGGATACCGACCGAATCATAGAACTCACTTTACGATGAAAAAAACGACACAGCTATTCGCCGGCCTGCTTATGCTCACGGGCGTGTTGTCGGCGTGCTCCCCGGCCGGCAACGAGGGTTTCATGCGGCGCGTGGAGACCGATTTCCGGCAATGACGTTTCTCTATGCCTATATGCCCGTGGGGGACATTACCGACTATCTGGGCGATTTTTATCTGGAAAACGTGCGCTGTGCGCTGTCTGTCCGGCAGGAGATGCCTTGGGGCAGGAGCGTCTCCGACGAGTTGTTCCGGCATTTCGTGCTGCCCGTGCGGGTCAACAACGAGTGTCTCGACGATTCGCGCCGGGTATTTCACGATGAACTCAAACCCCGCGTCGAGGGGCTGTCGATGTATGACGCCATCCTCGAAGTGAACCACTGGTGTCACGAGAAGGCCAACTACCAGCCGTCGGATGCGCGAACTAGTTCGCCGCTGGCCACCGTGCGCACGGCTTACGGCCGCTGCGGCGAGGAGTCCACGCTGCTCGTTGCGGCCCTGCGGTCGGTGGGCATCCCGGCCCGGCAGGTCTACACGCCCCGCTGGGCGCACACCGACGATAACCACGCCTGGGTAGAGGCCTGGGCCGACGGACGGTGGCATTTCCTCGGGGCCTGCGAGCCGGAACCGGTGCTCGACCTGGGGTGGTTCAACGCCCCGGCCAGCCGCGGGATGCTGATGCATACCAAGGTCTTCGGCTATTACGACGGTTCGGAGGAGGTGATGAAAACCACGGCCAACTACACCGAGATCAATGTGATCTCGAACTATGCCGCGTGCGCCCCGCTCACCGTGACGGTCACCGACACGGCGGGCAGTCCCGTGGAGGGTGCGACCGTGGAGTTCAAACTTTACAATTACGCCGAGTTCTACACCGTATCGCGCAAAACGACCGACGTCCGGGGGCGGGCGTCGCTGTCGGCGGGTCTGGGCGATATGCTTGTCACGGCTGTCTGTGATGGCCGGTTTGGGGTTCGGAAGGTTTCTTTCGGGAGGGAGACGGAGGCGACGGTGGTGCTGGAGCATGCGATCGGCGACGAATTCTCCTTTCCCATCGACATCGTTCCTCCGACCGAGAGCGCGAATTTGCCGGAGGTGACGGCCGCTCAGCGTGCGGAGAACGACCGTCGCTTCAACCGCGAAGACTCCATCCGCAACGCCTATATCGCCACGTGCCCGGCGAAACCCGCCGTTGCGGAGTTTGCACGTTCTGTCGGCATGAAGCCGGACGATGTGGCCGGATTTATCGCCGCTTCGAGAGGCAATCACGCCGAAATTATGGATTTTCTGCGCGGCGCGAGCCGGAAAGGATGCACCGGGCGGGCGCTGCAACTGCTCGCCACGCTGTCGGAAAAGGATCTGCGCGACACGCCGTCGGCGGTGCTCGCGGATCATCTTTATAATACGGACAAGAATGCCGACGCCGCGACCGTGCTGGCCCCGCGTGTGGCCGATGAGATGCTCACGCCCTACCGGTCGTTCCTGCAGCGGGAAATTCCGGCCGCCGATGCCGCCGCGTTCCGCCGTGACCCGCAGCGTCTGGTGGCGTGGTGCCGCGACAGCTTGACCCTGCGTCCGGAACTCTGCACCGTCTCCACGACCATCTCGCCCGAAGGCGTGTGGCGTAGCCGGACGGCCGACAAACTCTCGCGGGCTATCTTCTTCGTTGCCGCGGCTCGTTCGTTCGGCATCCCGGCGTGGATCGACCGCGTGACGGGCAACCTCTTCTACCGCCATGCCGGGAAGGATGTGCCCGTCGATTTCGACGCGGCCGGGAACCGGGAACTGGAGACCGGGCGGCTGCAATTGAACTATGCGCCGATTCCGCGTCTCGACGATCCGGAGTATTTCCGGCACTTCTCCCTTTCGCGCTTCGACGGGCAGTCGTTCTCCCTGCTGAACTATCCTGATTTCGAGCGGTGGAGCGAGCTGTTCCGGGCTCCCGCCGATCTGGAAACCGGTTATTATATGCTTGTGACGGGCAGCCGGCTCGCCAGCGGCAGCGTGCTGGGGAACGTGTCGTTCTTCAACGTCCGTCCGGACAGTACGACCGAAACGAACCTGACGATGCGCGACAATTCGGAGGCGGTTCGCGTGATCGGGAGTTTCGATTCGGAGTCGAAATTCACTGACGCCGCGACGGGAGCCGAAACGTCGGTCCTCACGACTGCGGGACGTGGTTATTTCGTGATCGGATTGCTGTGCGTCGGACAGGAGCCTACAGATCATGCGCTGAAGGATATCGCGGCCAAAGCCGCGGAGCTTGAAGCGTGGGGACGCTCGCTGATCCTGCTCTTCCCCGACGAGGGGGCGTACCGGAAATACACGGCGTCGCCCGCGGCCCCGCTGCCGGCGACCGTCACCTTCGGCATCGACCGCGACGGCTCGGTTCGCAGGCGGATTCTCGAAGCGATGCAGCTGCCGGGGAACGTTTCGCTTCCGGTCTTTCTGATCGGCGATACGTTCAACCGTGTCGTGTTCGAATCCCACGGCTATACGATTGGCCTCGGCGACCGTCTTTTGCACACCATACACCAATTATGACCGGAATTTATGACGACTGAACTTTGCGCCTATACCTGCGATGCGTGCGATATAGCCCGGCGGACAGGCGTCACGCGCATCGAGCTTTGTGCCGCGCCCTTCGAAGGGGGTACGACCCCTTCCGCCGGGCTGATCCGCTACGCCCGGAGTCTACCGGGCCTGCGGCTGAGCGTGATGATACGCCCTCGGGGCGGGGATTTTTGCTATACGGATGCCGAAACGGCGCTGATGGCCGAAGAGATTCGCTTCGCCCGTGCCTGCGGAGCCGACGGGGTGGTCCTCGGCGTGCTGACCCCCGACGGAGAGGTGGACGAGACGCGCACGGCGCAGCTTGTCCGCGAGGCTGAGGGGATGGAGGTGACGTTCCACCGCGCGTTCGACATGACGCGCGATCCCCGGCAGGCGCTCGAAGCGGTCATTCGCACCGGATGCCGCCGGGTGCTCACCTCCGGAGGCCGCAATACGGCGCAGGAGGGTGTCGGGACGCTGCGAGCCTTGGCGGCGCAGGCGGCCGGCCGCATCGAAATCATGGCCGGAAGCGGCGTCAATCCGTCGAACGCCCGCCTGCTGGCCGCCACAGGGGTCGATGCCCTGCACTTCAGCGCCCGCCGGGAACGTGAGGGCGCGATGCGCTTCCGCAATCCGCAGGTTTCGATGGGCGGGTGTGCCGGTGTTCCGGAATACTCCGTGACCGATGCCGACGAAACTCTCGTCCGGAAACTGTTGGCCAAGCTGGAATAACAACGATTGATTTCAGCTCGGAGGGTGTGGTGCTCGGATGTGGCAGCCAGACGGTTGTCACTGTGTATATTTCACCCCGACTATCGGGATAAGGTAATGTGAGGTTTGCAGGACGCGGGCGTGGTATATCCACTCATCTGGAAAGAGATCATATTTATATATAGTATATTTTATTCCATCCTTGTTTTTGGTTTGGCGGAGCAGTTTCGAAGCGGTCGATCTGCCCGATTTCGCCGTCGGTCTGAAGTGCGAATCTGTTCTTAAAATGCGCATTTTGCAAGACTTTTTTATGCATTTGGAGCGTAATTGCTGATGATTTTTTTGCGAAAAATTAATTAGGATAAAATCTTTTTATTATTTTTGCAACAGAGAGAATCCTCTTTCCTCGTCAAATCGCGAGGGGGGGGGATTTTTCCTTAGCACCGTTCTCGTGCCAAGTCGATAAAATCCCGAAACTCGAATAAGTAATTTTTTGGAATCCGTCCAGGGTTTCATTATGTAGATTGTATCGACTGTTTTAAGTATGGCATTTCATTATGCTTATCACATCCGAAAGCCAAACCGGGAAGCCGGTTCATTAAATCTCATCCTATGAAAAAGTTGTACCTATTCTTTCTGGCCATGCTCTGCATGGCAGGAGCGTCCGTACTGAATTCATGTTCGGACGACGATTCCACTCCATCCGGCAACCCCGATATGCCAGAAAGCGGGAATGCCCTGATCTGCAACGGTGTCGTGCGGGAAATCAAATCCGCCGTCTACACGGTCGAGACTCCCGGAAACGGCGAAAAGGCAGATGCTTCGGAAGCTGCCTCCGTCTATACGATCTATCTCTCGCCGACGGCAGGGCTTGTGGATGTGGACGGCATGCTGATCGCCGACGATGCCGTCAAAATTACCGTCAAACAACCTTCCGGAGCCGTCGATTTTGCGGTTGCCGGCAACGGAATCGCCTATGGGGAGATCGACGTAAACTCCTCGAACGTCGGAGAAGCCTCGAAAGCGGATCTCTCGGTCGAGTTCCTCTCGGCCCGCGTCGCTCGTATTTCCGCCGAAATCGAAACCGGCGGAAAAACGCTGACGGTTGCCTATTACGGACTGTGCAAGAATTCCGACGCTTCGGAGGTGGGAGATGACGCAGACAAGGTGTTGCTGGATAAAGTTCCGCTGTCGTGGTACCTCGGCCCGGTCAAGGGCGTGGAGTCGCACAACTATTATATGGCCTTCACGGATGCCGAGCATACCGTATCCAAAGGGCGGGTGACGCTCAAAGAGGCGGGTTACCTTTTCGTGGCCGACCTCTATGCGGTTCCGGGCGAAGATGCCTACACGCTTCCCGAGGGTGAATATATGGCCAGCCAGCTCAACGAGGATCACACGTTCACGTCCCAATATACCGGTGTTCAGTATATCGACGCCGAAGGCAATAAGACCCAGTTGTCGCTGGTTTCGGGAGAGCCGTTGAAAGTCTCCCACGAGGGTGACGTCTGGAGCGTTTCGCTTCGTTTCGTCGATACGGACGGTTCCGAAAAGAGCATCGTCTACGAGGGACAGCTCCAGATCGTCGATCAGCCGGAGGACGGCGGCTTCTACCTGCCGCAGATCGGACGCGACGTGGAAGTGGTCGGATTCAGCGCCACCGCGACCTATTACGGCAACATGCTCGAAGCAGGTACCGGCATGATGCAGATCAACATTTACGACGAAACCTACGACACGGAGGAGGAGCAGGGCGGTCTCGCCGCTGCGCTCGTCGTATTCAACGACCTGTTCGGCAATCCGAAGGAAGCCGTGATCAAGCCCCACGAATATCTGGCCAACACCTCGTTCCAATGGGGGTCGTGGATGCCCGCCGTGGAAATTCCGATGGAGGGGCTGGTATTCCCGCTCGGCACTTATGTCCAGTTGGACGACGGAACCTCTTTCGGACAATTTTCCTACGGAAAGGAGGGCATCATCAAGATCGAGGCCGCCGGTACGGCCCAAGGCGAAGACGGCAAAATAGAACCGGTATACAAGATCGAGTTCAACCTTACCTCGAAGGACGGCTTTACCCTCAAGGGCTCGTACACCGGAGTCATTCCGATCACCGACGCATCCGACGACAAGTCCGATGACGACGGCACCTCGACGCTCGAGCGTGACTACGACATGGATCTGTCGAAGATCAAAAAGGCGCATTACTATACTTCGGATCAGGTCTATATCCAAGGCATCGGCTACAAACCGATCAGTTCCTACGGATGCGGTCTGCAATTCATCAATATCGGTATCGAATGGGTAGGAGACCATCTCGAAGACTTCGTGGATCGCGAGCCGGGCGGTGACATCGTCCGTGTGGAACTTACCACCGAGCCGGGCAAGGAGAACGAAATCACTCCGGGAACCTACGAGGTGACCGAACAGCGCTGGCCGGCATACATCAAACCCGGCGTCATGATGCGCGGCATTATGCTGGACGGCGGTCTGCATGGCAGCCGGTGGATGCACCAGACTTATTCGATGTGGGGAGATGACAACAAGATCTTCGAATACATGGACGGACACGCCCTGCTCTACGACGGTCAGGTTACGATCACCAAGGTCGAGGGCGAAGGCAAGGAGAACTGGTACCGGTTCGAGGTCGACGGCATCTGCGTGCGCAAGCATCATGTGCGCGGAACGTGGGAAGGCCCTGTCGTAAGCCAAACGGGGCGTGCTGCGGCCGAAAAGGATCATCTCGAACCGCCCAGACTGCTTCGCCGCCTGCCGGCTCCGTCGGTTCCGATGAGCCGTCTGGCCGAAGAACTGCCGGGCATCATGTTCCGCAAGGCCGGAATGACCGAATGACAACAGAAAAACCGGATAGCGCGGGGTTTTCCCGAACCCCGCGCTATTAAAAACAATCGTTATGAAAAACTCGACCCATTACAGACTGCGCGCGCTGGCGTGCGCGTTGCTCGCATCGGCAGCCATGCTGGGTGCATGCGATGACGACGATCCCAACGACGACCCCGACCCCGGGAAGAAGCCTCCTGTAACTCTGACCGATCAAATCCAGTACGACGGAGGCGATCTCGTCGGCATCAAGTCGGCAATCTATGTCGCTGAAGAAGACGGCAGCCACACCTTTTATCTCTCGCCGACCGAGGGGCTGATCAATGCCGAGCAGATGAAACAGGCCGACGATTATCTGCGCGTGATGGTGGAGAGCCCCAAGGGCACCGTGAACACGGCCTCCGATCCGTTCGAAATCGAATACAAGGATATTTCGGTGAAAAAGACGACGATGAACGACGTCGCGAGCGTAGAACTCTCCGCCGATCTGGTGACGGAAACCCGGCTCAATCTCTATACCTACGTCGAATTGAAGAGCGGCAAGACGCTGATCGCCCGTTACCAGAATACCTGTACGGAAGAGCGTGACGTCGAACTGACGAACCAATACGAGATCGACAATCGGATCGCCGCCGTCGGAAGCGTCGTCGAGTGGCGCAATGTCCGCGAAGGCAACCGCCGCTTCTGCCTCTACGAGCAAGAGGGCCTGGCCGCTCCCGAGGAGGGGGCTGCGGGCGTGGAGATTCTGCTTGCCGAGGAGCTGTTCGGAACGGAGGAAATCGACCTTGCGACAGCTGATCCCGCGAAGGTGCAGATTCGCTGCGGTGAATTCGCAACGGGCGCCGGGACGACCGGAACGCTGACGGCGAAGTACCTGACGGATAAATTCGGCACGATCGAGGGGCTCATCGTCGCGCTTGACGCTTCGAAAGACGGGAAGCGCCTGCGTGCCGCCTACGAAGGCACGTTCGCCGGAGGCTATGCGGCCACCAATACGATCAAGGTGACGGAGCCGGCAGCCGGAGGCGAGGCTGCGGCCGCAGCCGAGGCCCCGATCGCCGCGCTCTTCTCGCAGGAGCCGCAGGTCGGCAGCTACGTATTCGCTTTGGGCGATGCCGAAACGGCCGCAGCCCCGGCTGATCTTGCCAAAGGTCATTGGGCTGCGTATGTGCGGGTGCTGGCGGCCAAGTTCGACGGCGTGATCGACGTTGCGGCGCAGACCTCCGATTACTGGTTCCGGCTCTACGACCACAAGACCTATCAGACCTACTACGGCGAGGATGCGGGACTGACCGGTACGATCGAGACCCATCCCAATCCCGCTGGCGGCAAGGAGATTTATCTGCGGGTAAATCTGACGCTGAAAAACGGCATCGGGGTCGAAGCCGAATACTACGGTGTGCCGACGGCTGCGACGGCCGACGCAATGGATGAAGAAACATTGAAGCCCGTCAAACCGTTCGAGCCCTATATCAAATTCCTGGACAAGGATAACAAGGACATGCTGTATTGGCCCGTTACGGCGATGGAGGTGCGGCACGACCCGGCTTATCGGGATAGTTATACCGGCGATCTGCTATCGGGATATTGCTTCTATTTCCGGAATGCTTTCACCGAGAGTATCGATGCGGATAATACTACTCCGATGTTTTTCCTGCCGGACAGCTACCTCGACCATGAAGGAGAGATCGACCTGCCTGCGGAAGGCACGAATTGCAAATGGAACCTCAGGTTCCAGTATATGTATCTGTCCTCATATAACGGGTACGGATATTCCGACAAGGCTAAGTACTGCATGCGGTGTCCCGAGAAGGCGGCAGTGACCGTCAAGCAGGAGAACAAGGAGTGGATCTTCAAATTCTCGATGGTCGATTGGGGAGTATTCAGTACATGGAACCCTGATCCGACCGGAACCGGAAACACCTTGATCATCGAATTCCGGGGCAAGGCTGACAAGTATTCGGGCTCGAAGCCGAACGACCTTGCAGACGATTTCTACGAATAGGCTGCGATCCGGCCGGTTCGGTGACCGGACAGGCGGATGACATCCCCCCCCCTCCGGGCTTCCGGAAGGGGAGGAGGAATGTTTCGGCTCCGCGCCGGGACACGAAGACGGCAAATTTTCTACAATCATTTTTTTACCAGCGTTAAAATGGCGCATTTATGACCAAAAAAATCTTTCTATCATTGATGGCTGTTCTCGGCCTGTTCTTGTCCGCCCATGCGCAGGAACGGGAAATTACGGGTTCGGTCAAAGATCATGCGGGGGCCGGCATCGTCGGCGCCACCATTCTGGTCGAAGGCACTACGAAGGGTACGACCTCCGGTGCGGACGGCAGCTTTTCGATCAAAGCCGCACCGGACAATGTGCTGGTCGTATCGTTCATGGGTTATCAGTCCCACACGATCAAGGTGGGAACGCAAACCCGGATCGACGTCGTGCTGAAAGAGAACACACAGGCTATCGACGACGTGATCGTCGTGGCGTTCGGTACGGCAAAAAAGGAGGCTTTCACCGGTTCGGCGACCGTCATCAAATCGGACGACATCGCCAAGTCGCAGCAGTCGAACGTAGCGCAGGCTCTGGCCGGAAAGGTCGCGGGCGTGCAGCTGACCAACACCTCAGGACAGCCGGGAGAGAGTCCGACGATCCGCATCCGCGGTTTCAGTTCGCTCAACGCCGGCAACGATCCGCTCTGGATCGTGGACGGCATGCCTTACTCGGGAGACCTGAACAACCTCAACCCGAGTGACATCGAATCGATGACTGTGTTGAAGGACGCCGCCTCGAACTCGCTGTACGGCGCCCGCGGCGCCAACGGCGTAGTGATGATCACCACCAAAAAGGCCAAGTCGCAGGAGGCTCACGTGACAATCGACGCCAAGTGGGGCGTCAATTCGCGCGCCGTCCAGGATTATGCGTACATTACCAACCCGGCGCAATTTTACGAACTGCATTACAGTGCGCTGAAAAACTACTATGTCAATTCGGGAATGAGTGTCGGCGAGGCCCATTTGCGCGCCAATACGAATTTGACGGCCAATGCGAATGACGGAGGTCTGGGCTATATGGTCTATACGGTTCCTTCCGGGCAGGAGTTCATCGGCATCAACGGTAAGGTCAATCCCGCTGCGACTCTCGGCCGCCGTCTCGTCTATGAGGGCAAGGAGTACTAC
>QWCY01005983.1_pt1 | contig 11090 bp, 10 predicted proteins | sample 1972631 | NCBI WGS metagenome assembly QWCY01 (sample SAMN09866696, study PRJNA288562) | Human gut metagenome isolate pre1_stool, whole genome shotgun sequencing... | isolation source: gut | host: Homo sapiens | place: USA: California
TATGTAACTTTAGAAACGCAGATTAACACAAATGACCGCGGATTTAATTTAATCTTTGCGTAAATTAGCGTTAATCTGCGTTTTAATGATGGTTAATTTTACTTTATTGATACACCTTCACGATACTTTTTTATTTCAGTACTTCAGCCAGTTTGGTTTGGAGTCCTTCGCCGTGGAGTCCACGTGCGATGATTGTACCTTCACCGTCAATCAGAATAGTATGAGGAATACTATTTACAGCATACAATTGTGCACCTTCGCTACCCCAGTATTTCAGGTCGGACATCTGTGGCCATGTGATTTTCAGATTTTTGATAGATTCTTTCCATGCATCGGCACTCTGGTCGAGTGATACGCCAACAATCTCAAAGTTTTTGCCTTTATATTTAGCGTAAGCATCTACGAGATTAGGCATTTCGCGACGACAAGGACCGCACCAGCTTGCCCAGAAATCAATAAGAACAACTTTACCTTTGCCTACATAATCAGACAATTTCACAGGTTTTCCGTCAGGAGTCAACATTTCGAAGTCAATGAATTTTTGCCCTACGGCAGTCTTCTTTTGCTTCTCGGTCATTTCCTTGATCTTTACGATTGTTTCGTCATTCTGGAATTGAGCCGGGATTTGTTGTAGTAAAGCATCATTCTCAGCAGTTGTCATATTATAATAATTGCTTTTGAACAGATGAATACCGACAGGGTTTGTGATATTCTTCTCGATACCTTCTTTGTAAACTTGTCCCAACTCTTCTTCGAGTTTTTCAAGTTCCTTCATATTAGCTTCTTTCTGTTCATCGGTTATGTCGGCACTTCTCATTGATTCATAAAGAGGAGCTACTTTCTGATTCAATGCATTGATCTTGTTACGGATTTCCTGATATGCATCATTGTTGGCTGTACCGGTTGCCGAATCATTATCTCTGGTCAGTGCTATATTGATCTTACCGTTTTCAAGGAAGAAGTCTATAAGTAAAGCCTCGTTACCCTTACCGGATGTAATGTAACGGTTGACAGCAGAATCCTGCACACCTTCAAAGGTAAAGGTTCCTTTTGTAATAATTGCAGTATCCAGTTTGCTAAGTTGTCTGCCTACTACTTCCTGTAGAAATACAGTGTCACCGTCTGCCGCTCCTTCTACTGTACCGGTGATAACGTAGCCGGGTTTGTTGCCGTTACATGCTACCATGCCTAAAGCGGCAGCAGCAACGAACAAATAAGTTAACTTTTTCATGCTTTTGTGAGATTAGTGAATAAATATTTATGCAAAGATAGATTATTTTTCAGTCTTATCATGGGAAAACTCTGTTATATTAGATTAACACGTAGGAGGAAATCATAGAAATGTGTACCTTTGCATCCCAAATTGAGTATGAATATGCAAGAAAACAAATCCATTATTGAGGTTAATGCCGTATCGAAGTTCTTTGGCGAAAAGACCGCTTTGGATAATGTGACCTTAAACGTGAAGAAGGGAGAATTCGTGACGATTCTCGGACCTTCGGGTTGTGGTAAAACCACATTGTTGCGTCTTATTGCTGGTTTTCAGACCGCTACGGAGGGTGAAATAAAGATATCTGGTAAGGAAATAACACAGACACCGCCCCATAAGCGTCCGGTGAATACCGTGTTTCAAAAGTACGCTCTTTTCCCACATCTGAATGTGTATGATAATATTGCTTTCGGTTTGAAGCTGAAAAAGACACCAAAGCAGGTGATTGAAAAGAAAGTGAAAGCTGCTTTGAAGATGGTGGGTATGACGGATTATGAATATCGTGATGTAGATTCGCTTTCGGGCGGGCAACAACAACGGGTAGCTATTGCCCGTGCCATTGTCAATGAGCCGGAAGTATTGTTGCTTGACGAACCATTGGCAGCACTTGACCTCAAGATGCGCAAAGACATGCAGATGGAGTTGAAGGAAATGCACAAGAGGTTAGGCATCACATTTGTGTATGTGACGCATGATCAGGAAGAGGCATTGACACTGAGTGACACTATTGTGGTGATGAGCGAAGGAAAGATCCAGCAGATTGGTACGCCGATTGATATATATAATGAACCGATCAACTCATTTGTTGCTGACTTTATAGGTGAAAGTAATATCCTGAACGGAACGATGCTGAAAGATAAGCTGGTCCGTTTTTGCGGAACCGAGTTCGAATGTGTGGACGAAGGTTTTGGTGAGAATGTGCCGGTGGATGTGGTGATTCGTCCGGAAGATTTATACATCTTTCCTGTGTCTGACATGGCACAGCTGGTGGGAGTAGTGCAGTCTTCCGTATTCAAAGGAGTACATTATGAAATGACGGTACTTTGCAATGGATATGAATTTCTGGTGCAGGATTATCATCATTTTGAAGTCGGTGCTGAGGTAGGATTACTGGTGAAACCGTTCGATATTCATATTATGAGAAAAGAGCGTGTCTGCAATACTTTTGAAGGAAAACTGGTTGATGATACGCATGTCGAATTCCTCGGATGCAACTTTGAGTGTGCTCCTGTTTCCGATATAGCTGCCGGTACAGAGGTCCGTGTAGAAGTAGACTTCGACAAAATCATTTTGCAGGATAATGAAGAAGATGGTATGCTGACGGGAGATGTGAAATTTATCCTTTACAAGGGAGACCACTATCATCTGACAGTATGGTCGGATTGGGACGAGAATGTTTTTGTAGATACGAATGACGTATGGGACGATGGCGATCGTGTAGGTATTACTATCCCTCCAGACGGAATCCGGATAATTAATAATTAGAAATTAAAAGTAAAGAGGTGAATAAGTTATCAATCTTTTTTTCATCACGTAAGAGTTGGACCCTCCCTTACATTATCTTTTCGGCGATATTCGTTGTTATTCCGTTGCTTCTTATTGTGGTCTATGCATTTACCGATGACAGCGGACATCTTACATTAGAGAACTTTGAGAAGTTCTTTACTCACCATGAGGCGATCAACACTTTTGTATATTCCATCGGGATAGCTATCATAACAACACTTATTTGTATCCTTTTGGGATATCCGGCAGCCTGGATTCTGAGTAATGCCAAGTTGAACCGTTCCAAAACTTTGGTAGTCCTGTTTATCCTTCCTATGTGGGTTAATATTCTGGTGCGTACACTTGCTACTGTTGCCTTATTCGATTTTTTCAGTATGCCATTGGGAGAGGGAGCATTGATTTTCGGTATGGTGTACAACTTTATTCCTTTCATGATTTATCCTATTTACAATACGTTGCAGAAGATGGATCATAGTTATATTGAAGCGGCACAGGATCTGGGAGCCAATCCGGTTCAGGTGTTTCTCAAAGCTGTTCTGCCCTTGTCTATGCCGGGAGTGATGAGTGGTATTATGATGGTGTTTATGCCTACTATTTCTACTTTTGCCATTGCCGAGCTGCTGACGATGAACAATATAAAACTTTTCGGTACTACCATTCAGGAGAATATCAACAACAGTATGTGGAACTATGGTGCGGCTCTGTCTCTTATTATGTTGCTGCTGATTGCTGCTACCTCGTTGTTCAGTACGGATGATAAAGACAATTCTAACGAAGGAGGTGGGTTATGGTAAAGAAGATTCTTGCTCAAACCTATCTGTGGATATTGCTGTTACTGCTTTATTCGCCGATTGTGATTATTGTGATCTATTCATTTACCGAAGCCAAAGTTTTGGGAAACTGGACCGGATTTTCAACAAAACTCTACTCTTCTCTGTTTACAACCGGAACCCATCATTCGTTGATGAATGCGCTGATGAATACGGTTACTATCGCTTTGATAGCAGCCACAGCTTCTACTTTGTTAGGAAGTGTTACAGCTATCGGCATCTTTAATTTAAAGAATCGTGCCCGTAAAACCATCGGTTTTGTGAATAGTATTCCTATTCTGAACGGAGATATTATCACTGGTATATCTCTGTTCCTGCTGTTTGTTTCATTAGGTATCTCACAGGGTTATACAACTGTGGTACTGGCGCATATTACATTTTGTACTCCTTACGTGGTGCTCAGTGTGTTGCCACGCCTCAAACAGATGAATCCGAACCTTTACGAAGCCGCTCTTGATTTGGGAGCTACTCCGATGCAGGCATTACGTAAAGTGATTATTCCGGAGATTCGTCCGGGAATGATTAGTGGTTTCATGCTTGCACTGACGCTCTCGATTGATGATTTTGCAGTAACAGTGTTCACCATTGGTAACGAGGGGTTGGAGACGCTTTCTACTTATATTTATGCGGATGCCCGTAAGGGAGGGTTAACTCCGGAACTTCGTCCGCTTTCTACGATTATCTTCGTGGTAGTTCTTGCGTTATTGATTGTCATTAATCGCAGAGCAGGTACTTCCCGCACGGGGAGTAACGGAAAGCGGTGATGGAAGGATGAAATGGGGGTATACTATAAAAGAACTGTTTATGAAGAAAATTCTATCTATATTTATTTTATCGGGACTTCTCCTTACCGGTTGTTACAACACAGGTGAGCCACGCGGAAAGGTACTGAAGATATACAATTGGGCTGATTATATCGGAGAGGGTGTATTAGAAGATTTTCAGGCTTACTATAAGGAGCAGACCGGAGAAGACATCCGCATTGTTTATCAGACATTTGATATCAATGAGATAATGCTTACCAAGATTGAAAAAGGACACGAGGATTTTGATGTCGTTTGTCCTTCGGAGTATATCATTGAGCGTATGCTGAGGAAAGATTTGCTGTTGCCCATTGATACTGTTTTTGCTCATTCGCCCGATTATATGAACAATGTTTCTCCATATATCCGTGAACAGATAGCCAAACTTAGCCAGCCGGGACGTCCTGCCAATCAATATGCAGTTTGTTACATGTGGGGCACGGCAGGGATTCTTTATAACAAGGCTTTTGTTACCGAGCAGGAGGTAGACAGCTGGGAGTGTCTTTGGGATAAGAAATATGCCGGTAAAATTCTGATGAAAGATGCTTATCGTGATGCATACGGAACAGCTATCATCTACTCTCATGCTAAAGAGTTGGAAGAAGGAAAGGTGACTGTTGAACAACTGATGAACGATTATTCTCCTGAAGCGATGGCAATAGTAGAGAAATACCTCAAAGCGATGAAGCCTAACATTGCCGGCTGGGAGGCTGATTTCGGAAAAGAGATGATGACAAAAAATAAAGCCTGGATTAATATGACCTGGAGTGGTGATGCCATGTGGGCTATTGAAGAGGCTGAGGCAGTGGGAGTGGACCTTGATTATGTGGTCCCCAAAGAAGGTAGCAACATTTGGTATGATGGTTGGGTGATTCCGAAATATGCACGCAACCCGCAAGCTGCCAGCTATTTTATTAATTTCATGTGTCGTCCCGATATTGCTATTCGGAATATGGATGCCTGTGGATACGTAAGTTCCGTTGCTTCTTCCGAGATTATGGAAGAAAAAATAGATACGACGTTGACTTATTATTCCGACTTAAGCTATTTTTTTGGTCCCGGTGCAGATAGTATTCAGATCAATCGTATTCAATATCCGGACCGCAGTGTGGTAGAACGTTGTGCGATGATTCGTGACTTTGGTGATAAGACCAAAGAGGTGCTCGAGATATGGTCCCGTATTAAAGGAGACAATCTGGGAGTGGGTATTACCATTCTTATCTTTGTGGTGGTAGGTGTAATGAGTGGATGGATGATTTACAAACGCATACAGCGCTATCAGCGTAAGAAGTTACAGAGACGCCGCAGCCGTAGAAAGAAGAATCAGAAGTCGTTGTAATCTTATACATTACTCACCACAGAGTAACATGGAGTTCCACAGAGTTTAAATCTTTATTTAAACGCAGATGATCGCAGATTTTCGCAAAGGGAAACAAATGTATGATGAAGAACTACAGTCTTTTAATCTGCGTTCATTTGTGTTAATCTGCGTTTCATCAGATAAATACTACTCTGTGGAACTCCGCGTTATTCTGTGGTGAAATACACTCATAACTACACAGTCTTAATTGATTATCAATTTTTAATTAATTTGTTTGCAGCATTTCCCTCATGCGAGCGTCTAATGGATAAAACCAGACGCCGTATGAGGGAAATTTGCATCTATACTATTCTATGTCTATTCTGTTCTGTTACTCTCGTGGCGCAGGAAGTTCCGTTCGAAGGGCTTCATCTGGATGATTTGATTTTAGTCCCCGGCGAGCGTAAACCGGGGACTTTCAAATCTCCTCTGCCTGCTGCCAAGTTGCCGGACTTTGAGATTCTGCGCCTCGATAAACCTTTTGTTCCTCATTGGCCGCGTCCTTCTCTTCCCGGCATGACTCCGGTGCGTTTTTCACAGACGAATCAGCTTAGAAGCCTGTCTCTTTGGAAACCTTCCCGGCGATTAACCGTTCGTGGAGATTATTTCTCTTCAGCTTCTTTGCCGGTAGAAACTTACTCTGCATACAGTGCCCGGTCGGAAACTGAAGCCGATTATAAACTGACGAAAAAGCTATCGCTTTATCTTTCTACCAACTATATATCCGATAGGTATCACACACCGCGCAGTCTTTACACAATGGGAACAGGAGGAGGCGTTACTTACCGGTTTAACAATAAATTTCAGTTGAAAACAGGTGTTTATTATCAGTACAATACTGTTCTCAGGAAGTGGGAATGGATATATTTGACCGGTTTAATTTTTTGTTTTTGAGCTGTAATGGTAATACCTTCCCACCTTTTTTGCATTTATTTTTAAAGAAATTGCCTTTTTTTTTTCTAAATCCCCACTTAATGTCTATATTTACCACGTTTTAAAGATTTCTGATAAGTAAGATCGGTTCCTTCTCAATATTATTGCAGAGTTATTTATCTCCTTAACAAGACTTCTCTAACAAAATCATTTTATTATTTAAGAATTAATTATTTTTTTTCGATGAACATTTTTATTGCAGGATTGAGCTATAACATTAGCGATTCCGATTTAACAGAGTTGTTTGCAGAGTATGGAGAAGTAGCCTCAGCAAGAGTTATTTCTGACAGAGAGACTGGCCGTTCTAAAGGTTATGGTTTCGTAGAGATGGCAGATGAAGAAGCCGGTGATAAGGCTATTGCAGCATTGAACGAAGCAGAAATAGATGGCAGAAAGCTTGCTGTATCTGTAGCTCGTCCTAAGGAGGAGTCTGCTCCGCGTCGCAGCTATAATGGCGGTGGCAATCGTGGCGGTGGTTACGGTGGCGGTAATCGTGGCGGTGGCTACGGTGGCGGCCGTGACAGATATTAATCTGACGAAAAGCGGAAACGTTATGTACGCATAGTAAAAAGGCATTCAAAGATATTCTTTGGATGCCTTTCTTTTTATATATTTGTAGGATGAGAGTACTGTTTTTTTGATTACAAACTGAAGTCCGGCCCGGTGACAGAACGCAATGCCATACGCATTCTTGATATTTGCGGTTATCCGCAAGAGGTAATACAGGAAACATATGGGGTAGTAGGTCGGATTTCCGGACTTTAATTCTGCCTTCGGATGTGTGGAAAGGTCATCGTTACTTTGGTGTAGCTATTTATTTCTGAATCTATTGTTATCTTACCACCATACACTGATAATATCTTCATAGATAAGCTCAGGCCGATCCCTTGTCCTGTATACCCACGGGTGTTGCTTGCCCGGTAAAAGGAGTGGAAGATATGATGTATTTCTTCCTCCGGAATACCGATCCCGTAGTCTTTTATCTCAATGACCGGGCAATCTTCATGAATGCTTAAACTGACGTCTACCTGCTCTTTTGAGTACTTCCGGGCATTATCTATTATGTTTTGCAGGGCAATACGCAGCAGATAGAAGTTGGCTGTGATATGGACGCTTCCATCTGTCTCATTAGTGTTGAATGTCACCTGTGGATATTGCAGGCATAAGTCGCGCAGGAGCACAACGAGGTCTATCTTCTCCTTAGCGTTTTGCAATATATCTTCATCTTGGCGGGAGAGGAAAAGCAGGTGTTTTATCAGTTGGGTGATGCGTTTGCTTTCTGTGGAGATGCGTTGCAGCGAGTCTATATATTCCGTAGCAGAACGCTCTTTGAGCAGGCTGATTTCACATTCTCCCTGAATGGCGGTGAGCGGGTTATTCAGTTCATGCGAGGCATTGCTGATGAATGACTTTTCTGCCTGGAATGCAGTATCTATCCTGTCCAGCATTTCATTCAGAGTTCTGATAAGCTCGTCCAGTTCGTCTTTGTTATCGAAGGTTTTCATCCGTACATTCAGATTGTTTCCACGGATGCGTTTCAGCTCTTTGAGGATGTGTTGCAAAGGACGCAGAATACGGTTGGCATAAATTCTTCCGAGGAGATAGATGAGGCCGCAGCTTATCAGTAGAAGAAGTACGGCGAGCAGAAGGATATGCTTTTGAATCTCGTATCCATAGGTATTGTTTGCCATTACCAGAACAATAAAGTCGCCTTCATTGTCGGGGTAGTGGAGTGCGGCGCCTCTCAGCTTACCATAAACGAAGGAGACCGGGAGGTCTTTGAACAGGCGTGCCTGCTGGTTGCTGTCGAGGTATTTGTTCAGAGAATCGTTTACAGCCATCGGTACACTGTCCATATTCAGCAATATCTCTTGCGCCTGTGGCAGTAGCTCGTTGTACTTCTGCTGAATTTCGCGGTAACTGTATTCGTCTACCTCATCTTTTTCCCAATGTTTCTGAGCAGTCAGATAGGCTTTCTCTATCAGGTAAGAGTCATAGAGATGATTGATATACCGGGAGGTGAAAAAGTAGAATACCATGACCGCCGCAGTGATGGCTCCTACGGTGATGATGGTATAAAACAGTGCTATCCTGGATCCTATTTTCATCTTTTGTACCTCCCTACATCTTTTCTATTATTGTATTCCCATGATGTATCCCATTCCCACAACCGTATGAATGAGTTTCGTCTCGAAATCTTTATCTATCTTATTTCGCAGATAGTTTACGTAGACATCTACCACATTGGTGTTGGTATCGAAGTTCTTGTCCCACACATCTTTCAACAGCGTAAGGCGCGAGAGAACGGTGCCCTGGTGTGTCATAAAGTACTCTAAAAGGCGGTACTCCTTTACGGTGAGGTCAATGGTGAACTCTCCCCGCTGGGCACGACGGGTATTACAGTCCAATACAAGATCGTTGCAGGTGAGTTGTAATGCCGGGCTTTCTTTGCCCCGGCGGAGCAGTGCTTTGATACGGGCTTCCAATTCCTGAAAACTGAAAGGTTTTACCAGATAATCATCTGCTCCGGCATCGAGTCCCTTTACGATATCTTCGGTAGTACCTAATGCCGTGAGCATGACGACGGGGGTCTGATACCCTTCTCTCTGGCGATATTGCCTGCATAGATCCAATCCGTTTGTTCCGGGCATGATAATGTCCAGTATCAGCAAGTCGAATGCTTCATTCTGCAACAGTTCCCAGCCGGAAGTGCCGTCATGGGCTACGGTGACTGTATGCCCGAATTCCCGTAATCCGCGTTCGATGAACGAGGCAATGTTTATCTCATCTTCTACCAATAATATCTTTGCCATGAACGAGTTGTTTTAGTATTTTGCAAATATACGAGATTCACAACAGAGGACACAGGGGGTACGGCGTTTTTTCTTTTGAACCTTGTGATGTGAGGTCCCGTATGGAACGTAGGGTTTGTCACTGAGGTACCTTCCGTTTGTCGGTGGGGTGGATTATTTTACATGTACATCTAATACAGTACGACATGTGCATGTCGTACTGCTCCACATGTGCATGTCATGCTGCTTTACATGTACATGTAAAACATCCCTCCTCTATGACCTCCGGTAGGTTTGTCTACGAGGTACGTTCCTTTCCATACCTTCTGTGGTAAATCTGCTCATAACTTTCTCTGATTCAGGTTTCCCTCTTTATCATACAGCATCTTTTCGTATACCACTTCCACAATCAGCGGGAAAATGAAAAGGGCGAAGAAAGTAGCTCCTATCAGTCCGCCGATGATGACAATAGCCAAGGGGCGTTGTGATTCCGACCCGATACCATGACTCATAGCTGCCGGCATCAGGCCAATGGCTGCCATAGCTGCCGTCATCACTACCGGACGGATGCGGGAACGCATACTTGTCTGGATCGCTTCGGGCAGGGGGAGTCGTGCCTGTATGTTATGTTTGATATCCGAAATCATGATGACACCATTCTGAATGCAAATGCCGAACAAGGCAATAAACCCGATACCGGCCGAAATGGAGAAGTTAAAGTGCGTGATGAGCAATGCGATAATGCCACCAACAGCGGCGAAAGGTACATTCAACAGTACCAGTCCGGCATCCCGGGCGTTGGAGAACAACACAAACAGGATGATAAAAATGATGGCAATGCTTACCGGAACTACCTGTGAGAGCCGTTTCGTAGCCCTTTGCTGGTTTTCAAAGTCTCCTGTCCATTTCAGTGTATAGCCTTCGGGCAGATGTATGGAGGCATTCACTTTCTTCTGTGCTTCGGCTACGGCAGTTCCCATATCCCGTCCGCGTACGGAGAATTTCACGGCACAGAAGCGGGTGTGGTTATCACGGAATATCAGCAGAGGGCCGGTTATGGTCTTTATCTCTGCCAGTTCTTTGATGGGTATCATGGTACCGTTCATGGTGGGTACCAGTATCTTGCCTATCTCTTCTTCATTTTGGCGATATTCCGGTTTGTACCGCACCATGATGTTAAATTTGCGTTCGTCTTCGTAAAGCAATGAAGCCGACTTGCCTCCAATGGCCATTTCGATGATGGATTGTACATCTTCTTTGGCTACACCGTAGCGTGCCAGGCTCTGCTCATTCAATTCAATGCGCAGTTCCGGCTGCCCGATGTTACGGATGACACCCAAGTCTTCGATACCTTGCACGGTAGCGAGTATTTTGTCTATTTCTACTGCTATCTTCTCAGACTTGTACAAGTCTTTGCCGAATACTTTTACGGCGATAGACCCTTTGACACCCGAAGCGGCTTCTTCCACATTGTCCGTGATAGGTTGGGAAAAGTTGAAGTCGATGCCGGGATAGAGTGAGAGGTCATCCTGCATTTTATCTATCAGTTGCAGCTTGCTCAGCTTGCTTGCCCACTCCTTTTCCGGATAGATATCT
>QWCY01005991.1_pt1 | contig 11078 bp, 7 predicted proteins | sample 1972631 | NCBI WGS metagenome assembly QWCY01 (sample SAMN09866696, study PRJNA288562) | Human gut metagenome isolate pre1_stool, whole genome shotgun sequencing... | isolation source: gut | host: Homo sapiens | place: USA: California
GGATATTGTAGGCAGAAGTGGGTGCTTCAAGTTCAACTTATCTGCAAATTCAGTAATGAGAGGACGTGTAAACGCAATAAGGACGTTCAAGGGCTTAGTTGCGGATTTGAGGTTATAATTGATTTTAAAAGTAACTTTGCTTTATTTCTTATATCTTTGTTCTCTTTTTATCAATATGAGTTAACAACACAGTTCTCCTATATCTTTAGGTATTTTCATTCTTTTATTATGATAAAATCAACATTTATTTTTCATAGTTCAAAGTGTATTTTAAAAGGTGTGTTCTATAAATAATATTTATTCTAACTTTTTCGATACTTTTTAGATTGTCTTATGGAATTTAGAACAATTTAGACAGAGCCTATTTCTCTCAATTTTAAAACATATTCTTTTGTACCCTAAAAGGGCACCTTTTGCTCACCAAAACATGTCGTTTTGGTGAGCAAAACAATACATAAAAAAACAAAGTTATAACTGTTTAATCTTCAATAGATTACAAAATTGTTCAAATTTCCCTGTCTTTTTTTATTTAAAAGGTATAAATACTCACATTACAATATTACCATTGTTATTCACAAAAATCCACAACAAACAATAACAGTTGCTTTTTATCGTCAACTTTATAATCCATATATGGATAGTTGTATAAAAAATGGCTATTTTTTCAATAATAACAAAGAAAGACAAGTGGAAACGAAACATGTAAAACAAACAAGAAGATATAAATCATTGTCGCATTTGAAAGATGTTCTTACAATAATTTACCCACTTTTGAGTATTGCCCCAAATACCACATTGGCTTAATTTTGCATTTATAAAAACAACATACTGAATGAAGCGAACAAGGCCCATCATTTTTATATATTTTCTTTTTTTTGCCATCACAACTTTAGGGCAAAGTATAACGAGTGGGCTTGTTCTTGAATATGTAACAAATAAGCCTGTTATAGGTGCTGCCGTAACGTTTGAAAAAGGCAAAAACGTATTGGCTATTACAGACATGAACGGACGGTTTCAGGCTAAAAATATTCAAGGAAAATCAATTCGCATTAGCTATACTGGATTCAAACCTTTAGTCGTAAAAGCTCAAAACAATGCTACCTACTATTTAGTAGCTGACACAAATGCTTTAGCTGAAGTCGTGGTTACGGCACAAGAGTCGAGCGGACTGGCAGCTGCCTCCATCATAGGCAAGCAAGCTATGGAGCATTTACAGCCTTCAAGTTTCACTGATTTATTGGAATTGCTGCCTGGTGGACGTTCATCCGACCCTATGCTAAACACTCCCAATAGTATTCGTTTACGTGAGGCTACCCCCTATGGAAGTACAAATTACGGTACATCATCGCTGGGAACAAGTTTTGTAGTCGACGGTGTGCCTGTGTCGAACAATGCCAATAAACAATATATGGCAGGGGCATGGGACGCACAAGTAACCAATCGCACTTTTACAAATCAGGGGATCGACATGCGAACCATATCGACCGACGACATTGAAAAAGTGGAAGTAGTGCGTGGTATTCCGTCGGTTGAATATGGCGACCTGACCAGCGGTTTGATAAAAATAGAACGACGACATGGCGGGCATAACATGAATGCTCGCCTAAAAGCCGACATGAGTAGCAAATTGTTTTACATCGCCAAAGGAATTGAATTTGGAAAACAATGGACACTCAACCTCAGTGCCGACTATTTAAATGCCAATCACGACCCACGCAACACGTTGGAAAGCTATTCGCGTGTAACGCTTTCGGCTCGTGCCAACGCAATATGGAAGAAAGAAGCCTATCATATAAAGTGGGCAAACAACTTAGATTATGGAGGTTCGTTCGATGGAGAGAAGTTAGACCCCGATATTAACCAAGGTAGACGCGATACCTACAAATCGAGTTATAATCGTTTTGCATTCAATTCTTCATTAGACCTTACTTTCAAAAAGCAACAATGGCTAAAAAGTTTTTCCGCTACTCTTTCTACAAGCTATCAACACGATGTTGTTTCTCGTTTACGTCTGGTGCAGCTTTCACGTATGATGCCAGCCCTAACCACTACTACAGAGGGCGAACATACTGTTGAAATCCTGCCTTATACCTATTATGGCCAGCACGATGTAGATGGGAAACCCTTCAATTTGTTTATCCGAATGAATGCAAAATTGCAAATTCCAACCGACAGAATCGCCAATACGTTGCTCGTTGGTACCGATTTCTCACTGGATAAAAATTATGGCGAAGGACAAAAGTTCGACCCTTTAGCTCCACCCTATACAGGAACATCGGTCAGACCACGCAAACTTTCGCTCACACCAGCTATGAGTACGCTTGCTTTTTATGCCGAAGAACGCTTGCGACTACCAGTTGCTCGCCACACATTCGAGGTTAATGGTGGCGTCAGGGTGAGCCAAATGCTCAATCTGCCAACTACATACGCCATGCGCGGACAATGGTACGCTGACCCACGAGTAAATCTTGGTTGGTCGTTTCCACAATTCCACATTGGCAAATGGGCTACCAATATACGTCTGCAAGGAGGGGTTGGACAGCACACAAAGTTTCCAACTATGGATTATATTTATCCAGACCCACGCTATTTGGACATCATTCAGCTAAGTTACTATCACCCTAATGAGGCGCTGCGTACCATTAACGTTCGAACATTCGTGCTTGATGTAGCCAATAAAAACATTCAGCCAGCCCATAACTTTAAATGGGAAATAGGAACAGATATAGATGTTGCAGGCAACCACCTTTCGCTTACATTCTTTCATGAAGATATGAAATCGGGCTTTCGAGCCAATACCATCTATCGCCCCTATAGCTTTAAACAATTTGATACGTCTGGTATTGATACCAATAGCCTTATATCTCCACCAGATGTAAACAAACTTCCTTATACAATAGAACAGGAATTGTTTGGCAATACGGAATATACAAATGGTAGCAGAACATTAAAAAAAGGTTTGGAATATACTTTCTCTACTCCTCGTTTCAAGACTTTGCAAACTCGACTGACTATAAATGGTGCGTGGTTTAAAACCCTTTATCGCAACTCGCAGGTAGTAGCCTATCGTCCAACTGCCGTTTTAAATGGAAAACAAATACAATATGTGGGCTTATACCGAGATAATGATGGTTTGAAAACAGAAATGGCAAATACTAATTTTACTTTCGATACTAATATTCCTAAACTCCGTTTGGGATTTTCTCTGTCGGCTCAATGCCTTTGGTTTACCTCTTCTCAACGTTTACCATTAAGCAACGAACCAGAACAATATATGGCACCTGATGGAACTTTGCACGACTGGAAAGAAGAAGATACCAATGACACTTATTTGCGTTTCCTTGTTCGCGACCATACGGCAAAGGAATACATTAAATACACCGTGCCTTTCTCCATGAACCTGAATCTGAAAGTAACGAAAAAATTGCTGAACGACCGCTTGAATATTGCCATGTTCTGCAATCGAATGTTAGATTATACACCCGATTACAAACAAAACGAAATAACAATACGTCGTAGCGTGCGACCTTATTTCGGATTAGAAATAAACTTGAAATTATGAAAAAGTATGTCTTAATCATATTTTTTGCCATTGCAGCTTGTATTTTCACATCGTGCCATAACGATTCAGAAGAATATATGGCTGATATTACAATCGTTGTAAATAGTAAAGAAGCCATAAAAATAGACCAAGTTCAAGCTACTGCAACCATCACAAATTTGAATAGTAAGCAGGTCTTCAGCTCAACAAACTTTTATGGCAACACACTAACAGAAACGGTTTTGCGTGGAGCATACAAGATAGCACTTGACGGAATAATACGTTACATTGATAAAAATAACGAAATTAGAGTACGTCCCTTCCGCAGTACAACTGATTTTATTAATGTTGGGGGGAGCAATTGTGATCCTATCGTAATGCAAACTATATTTACCGATTAAATGAAATATCTTCGTTTTCTACATATTATATTGGGTATAATATGTGCAAGCTATGGTTCTGCACAAGATTCGGCACGCATAGAGCGGGCTACACAAACAAATGTAAGTTGGCAAAGAGCATGGGAAAATCCTGCAAATTATGGGAATGCTTTTCAATATAGCCATTCTGAACTTACACTTAATGGCGATTTGAAACACAGTACATCGCCTTTTATTCTTGAAAAGGGAAAGGGACACAGAACCATTGAAGCAAAAGTTGAATCTTATCTTCGCCTTGGGGAACTCACAACAGTATGGGGTAAAGCATCGTATCTTACAGGGCGCAATTTAGGAGTCAGCTGGAATTCGACTGCCGATTATGATTTGCTTGCACCATACATACTTGCCGATTCAACTGGAGGGGATACCGAACGTGAAAGATACCTCTTTTTAGGCGGTTATGCCACAAGTTTGGGACATTGGAACGTGGGTGCTGAACTGAAATTCCGTGCAGAACAAGAATGGAGAAAACAAGATCCACGCATGAAAGGTGTCGTCTCTGACTTGAGTTTAAAACTCGGTGCCGCCTATTTGTTAAATAATTACCGCATTGGAGTAGCCGCATTGGGAAACGTTTATAAACAACCAAACGATGTAGATATTTACAACGAATTGGGTGGAGTGCCAGAATACATCATGACAGGATTAGGAACATACTACAAACGCTTTTCGGGAACTAACACGGATATGAGTTATAAAGGAAAAGGCATAACCATTTTGCTTTCGGCAACTCCGGTTCGGGGACGTGGTTTCTTTGCTGATGCAACCTGTTCAAGGCAAAGTTACGAACGAATATCTGACGAATATAACTCACTTCCATTAACAACACTCCACAATAGCAAAGCTGCAATAAACATGGGGTACAATTTTCAAAAAGCAAAAAACATTTTTTCGATATATGGACATTACAATATTTTAAGTCAGCATGGTGTGGAACATATTGCAGGCGATGCTGTGTTAGGCGATTATCCTATTATTGCCAACCTCACAATGTATAAGCATTATGCAACAAAGGCTTATCTTGGTGCTATCTATATCGCGAAGAAGCAAACAGAATGGAGCATTGGGGCAAATGCTGGTTTTGTTTCTAATCGTTCAAAATATGTGTATCCACACAGAAAAATTGATGTTTCACATTTCTTCTGTGAGCTTTCAACACATATTTTACAACCTTTTGCCAAACAATGGCTATTAGATTGCGGTTTGACGGCTACATACTTTGGAAATAGTTACAATAAAATAGAAATGCCATACACTGATATTGAAACTTCATTTACGCAATATATCAATTATAATTATTCGCAATTGAAAAGCAACGGAACTGAAATAAAAGCAAATATACGCACCGATTATAAGTTAAAAACACCTCAATATGGTGTATTTGCAGAACTATCGGGAGGTATTATTGCTAATTCCGAACATACGCATAGTGCGGTAACAAGCCTAACATTAGGCTTTTCATTTTAAATTAATCAATTAGTAATAACTTTAAAAGAAAGAAAATGACAAAGAAAATTTTAATGAGCATAACATTGCTCCTTACCGTGTGTTTCTCTTTTGTGTCTTGTTCAGACGATAAAGATGACCCACAAACGCTTGAAACTTCGGCAAAAATTAATATTGAAATGCCTATGAACATTCAAGTAAAAGATTTTAAAAATGCTCTTGTCCTACTTACCAACAAGACAACAAAAACTGTTTATAGTGTAAAAGAATTTAGTAAGACTGAAAAAGGTTACACTGCAGAGATAAAGAATATTCCTGTTGGCACTTACTCTGTATTGGCACAAGGCATTTTAACTTACGAAGCTGGTGGCAAAGAGGTATCAATAGAAGTAAATACTACCAACGAAAATGTACAATTAGTAGAGAATAATTCTAACCAAATCAATCTTTTGCTCAATGTTACCACAGGAAAAGAAGGATTTGTTATATCTGAAATTTTCTTCCGTGGTACACAAACACCAAAAGGAAAGCCTTATTTTGCCGACCAATACATCAAAATTACCAACAATACAAGCAAACTAATGTATGCTGATAGTTTGGTTATCATGGAGTCTGCCTTTACCAATGGTGTAAAACGTAAGTATATCAAGGATTACAGAAACGAAGGTTTTGCTGCTGGTGCTATATATATGATTCCAGGTAGAGGTAAAGATGTACCTGTAAAACCTGGAGAAACATTGTTATTAGCGTTGAATGGGAAAAATCATAAGAGTGTAAATGCTAACTCTTTCGATTTGAGCAAAGCTGATTTTGAATTCTACGACATTTCAACCAACAATTATAAAGATGAGCAAAATGCCAATGTTAAAGATTTGGAACGCATATTTACCACTTCAGCATCTATCCTTGTGTTAAACATGAAAGGCAATAAAGCATACGCAATTGGTAAGATTCAAGGAACAATACAAGACTTTTTAAAGAATAATAATTATGACGCTCAATACAATAATAATGTTAATGGAAAATTAATGACACAAAAGGCTTACTTCCTTCCTTCGGCTTGGATTATTGATGCTGTCAATGTTGATATTAAAGATAATCCTCATGATTGGAACATTATCCCTGTTTCAATGGATAAGGGTTTCACTTATTGCAATGATAACGCTAAGGACAAGAGTGGTATCGGTACTGCCGTTGTACGCAAAATAATGAATGGAAAGTATGTTGATACTAACAATTCTACTGAAGACTTCATTCCAAAGGCAGCCCCAACTATGAAATAAAACTTACATTCCTCCTCTGACAGCATTGTTAGAGGGGGGATTTTTATAATTAAACATTATGAATAAACTTTTTTCAACACTTCTTGTTACACTCCTTTTACCGTTCTCTATAACAGCACAAACGGTAGAAGTAGACAATTCGTATAGGGTGGGCAAGTTAGAAAATGGACTTACTTATTATATAAAACACAATGCAAAGGAAAAGGGATTAGCCGATTTTTTTATTGCACAACGTGTCGGTTCAATTCTTGAAGAGCCTCGTCAACGTGGTTTAGCCCATTTTTTAGAACACATGGCATTTAATGGTACAAAGCATTTCCAAGGGAAAGGAAACTCATTGGGTATTGTGCCATGGTGTGAAACCATTGGGGTTAAATTCGGAACAAACCTTAACGCTTACACCAGCGTAGATCAAACGGTTTATAATATTTCGGCTGTGCCTGTTAAGCGAGAGGGTATCATAGACTCTACCTTACTCATTTTGCACGACTGGAGTCATTTCCTATTGCTCAACGATGACGAAATAGACAAAGAGCGTGGTGTAATTCATGAAGAATGGCGTACTCGTCGTGCAGGAATGGCTATTCAACGCATGATGGAACGTGTCATGCCAACGATATACAAGGGTACAAAATATGAAGATTGTCTCCCTATCGGCTCAATGGATATAGTGGATAATTTTCCTTATAAAGACTTACGAGACTATTATCAAAAGTGGTATCGTCCGGATTTACAAGCAATTATCATTGTTGGAGATATTGACGTTGATAAAATAGCACAAAAGATTCGCCATACATTTGCTGATATTCCAAAGCCAGAAGACCCAGCAGAACGCATTTACTATCCCGTTCCTGATAACGAAAAAATGATAGTTTCAATTGATAAAGATAGCGAACAACCCATTATGCTCGTTAATCTTTACATGAAACAGGCGGCTACTCCTGACAATGAAAAAAATCTTGTTATTACCCAACGCAAGAAATACTTAAGTTCCTTGATTGTCAATATGCTCAACAATCGACTAAACGATATAAAGAAACAAGCAATGCCTCCATTTCATAGTGCTTCGGTTGGCAATGGGCAATTCTTTATTTCAAAAACAAAAGATGCCTTTTCGGTGTCGTTCGGTTGTTTGCAAGAGAATGTAAAAGGGTCGTTCAATGCAGTTATTGGAGAAGTAGAACGCACTCGCCAACATGGGTTTACTGCAAGCGAACTGCAACGTGCAAAAACTACTTTCCTTAAAGGTGCAGAGCGTAGATATACAGAACGCAACGACCGCCGTAATCGTTCTTTAGTAAAATTGGCTTTGCAAAACTTTTTGAACAATGAACCTATCACATCACCAGAATATGATTACCAACTCATAAAACATTTTAACGCAGAAGTTACTCTTTCTGAAGTCAACCAAGAGGTAACTGAACTTATTACAAACACGAATCAAGTACTTACCGTTTATGCTCCTTTAAAGGCTGACTTCCCTATCGCAGATGAGGCTACATTCGAGCAATATGTACTTGATGCCCAAGCTAAAAAATATGAGCCTTACGCAGAAGAGATATTACAAGCTAAACTTATTGCCAAATTACCCAAGAAAGGAAAGATAAAAAAGGAAACAGATTGGGACAAGTTTGGTGTAAAGAAACTCGTACTAAGCAATGGCGTAGAGGTTTATGTTAAGAAAACCGATTTTGCTAAAGACGAAATCAATATGCGTTTCTTTGGTGAAGGTGGCACATCTTTATATCCTGATGCTGATGCAATAAACTTTCCTATGCTGTCGAGTGCCATTACTGACGCAGGTGTGGCCAACTTTGACAAGGTAAAATTAGACAGATTGCTGAGCGGAAAAGCTGTTCGCATAGCCCCAAGTATAGGAGTCGAAACACAAGCCATTAATGGCAATTCATCGGTGAAAGATTTTGAAACCATGATGCAACTTACTTATCTTTATTTTACAGCTCCTCGCAAAGATGAAGCAAAATTCAAAGGTAGCATAGAAACCATGCGTTCATTCCTTAAAAACCGAGAAGCCAATCCACAAGTAGCTTATAAAGATTCTGTTACGGCTATTCTTTACGGCAATCACCCTCGCCTGCAGCCTATGAAATGTAGTACGCTCGATCGTGTTTCTTACAATCGTATTTGGCAAATCTACAATGAACGTTTCAGCGATGCCTCTGGATTTAAAATGGTTTTGGTGGGCAATATCGATATGGAAACTTTACGTCCGCTGCTCTGCCAATACATAGCCACACTGCCAAGTAAGGGCAAACATAGCATAGCGAAAGATAGTTATCCGCAAGTACGCAATGTAAACGAAACGCATATCTTTAAAAAGAAGATGAACACACCTTCTACTTTGGTAAGCGTTTTCTATACTTTCGACGAAGCCTTTACTCCAAAAACCGACCTAACTCTCGATGTTTTCAAACGTGTTCTTACCATTGCTTACACCGACTCGGTGCGTGAAGAAAAAGGAGGAACTTATGGTGTGAGCGTACAAAGCGAGTTGGACAATACGGCAAAGCCACACGGATTCCTTAAAATAAGTTTCCGTACCGACCCTGCAAAATACGAAATGCTGATGCCTATCATTTATCAGCAAATAGAAAACATAGCCAACAACGGACCATTAATGTCAAGCATGGATAAGGTAAAGAAATATTTGCTTAAGGCATACAGTCAATCTATCAATACAAATGGCTATTGGGACTATGTCATCTACAATCGTTTGCGCCACAATGTCGATTTCTTTACAGGCTATGAAGACCTGGTGAAAAGTCTTACACCGCAAGATGTGCAACAAATAGCAAAAGATATTTTGAAATCGAATCGTAGAATAGAAATCACAATGATGTCTGAATAAATGCGTTCTTTTAATGAAAAATAGAACAATACCAATTTGATGGTTTCTAAAATATTGCTGCCTGGAAAACCTTTTATTAATTTCTAAAATAGGGCTGACACTCCTCACAAGGTGTCAGCCCTTTTGGTTACTATAACCCACTTAACTCGAACTAATGCAATTAATAGGGAAATTCCCCCATTGAATAGGGAAAATATCCTCTTTTGTGATTATATTTTTGCTACCTTTGCTAAAGATATTTAAGGTAAAGGTAATGAAAAAGGATATAATTGTTGCTGTGGCTGCGGTCTTTTTAGTCAGCTCTTGCGGTACATACACTGGTTCCGGTGCTTACACTGGAGGTTCATTGGGAAGTATTCTTGGTAGTGCAATCGGTGGAATTGCCGGTGGCGCTCGTGGCTCCGATGTTGGTACGATCATCGGTATGGCTGGGGGAGCGGTTCTCGGGGCCTCTATCGGCGCGCAAAAGGACAAACAAGATCAAGAACAAGTTCGCGAACATTACGAAAGAATACAACAGAACAAGGCGCGTGGCTATGATCCATACGCTAAGCAAGAGAAAGCAACAGAGACGCCTGTCACTGATGAGAGTGGGTTCGACTCATCTAACTCTGGCGATGATATTCTCTACGATTTCAACAGCAATGATTACACTGGCAATTACAGTGCCGCCGAGCCATCATCTAAAGTTCCGGCCGAGTCAAGTGTCGAAGATTTGGCCAGTGCCTATCAATATACGCCAAACATTGAAATCACCAATGCCCGGTTCGTTGACGACAATGAGGATGGGATGTTGTCCAGTGGCGAGGTTGGCAAGATTATCTTTGAAGTCATCAACCGTGGCGAACAAACGCTTTATGATGTTCTGCCCTCTGTTTTAGAGACCACCAACAACAAGCACATCACTATCAGCCCGTCCATTCATGTCGAAAGCATCGAACCTGGTGGCGGCATCCGTTACACCGCTCTTGTCAAAGCAGACAAAAGGCTCAAGGACGGTACTTCTGTTTTCGCACTGACCGTATTGCAAGGCTATAGAAGTATCAGCAAGGTCACAGAATTTACCATACCAACACGAAAATAAATTGACTCGAACTACATTTTTTGACTATTATGGGCAGGGGAACACCTGCCCTTTTTAGTGGCTGAATCTTCCATGAGGTAGGCAAAGACGTTGGATGACTTTGAAACAACATTGAGACTTCCTCTTATCTACAAGATTCAAGGAGGTTGCACCCACTCACACTTGATGTCATGCAACCTGTACTTGACCGTCGAGACGCTTATCTTGAACCGTACCGATATCAATGTTTCAGCCTGCACAATGAGCAATAGGCCTTCTTTTTTAATCTCAAAAATAAGTAGTGAATTGTTTGTTTCTTTTAAAAAGTTACAAAATGCGGGGAAATATATTATAAAAAGTTGTAAAATACGAAAAGATATATTATCTTTGCTGGCAAATTAAATACTGATAGAGATTTTAAATACCGATAGAGTTT
>QWCY01006217.1_pt1 | contig 11075 bp, 10 predicted proteins | sample 1972631 | NCBI WGS metagenome assembly QWCY01 (sample SAMN09866696, study PRJNA288562) | Human gut metagenome isolate pre1_stool, whole genome shotgun sequencing... | isolation source: gut | host: Homo sapiens | place: USA: California
CGTGGTGTCGGAGCCGGCCTTGACGCCCCGGCCCTCAATGGTCATCATATAGAGATGGTTGGCCGCCAGCGCGCCGCCGTTATTCAGGGAGGCAGCGGTGGTCTCGTCGATGAGGCCCGGATTGGAGGGTGACACGCAGGAGGCCGTCCCCACCCGGAGCATCACCTCACAGCCGATGTCCCCGGTGAGGACCTGTCCCTTGGAAAGGGTCACCACGGCGAATTCCACCCCGGACATTCCGCCCGCGCCCCCGGACTGCTGAAGAAGCTGGCTGTTCCGGGCAGCGATCTTCTGGTCTACCTTGGTCATGATCTGTCCCAGAAACACATCGTTCAGATAACTCAGTGTCACCAGCGGGTCGGAGGCGGAGCCGGGCTCCACCGCCAGGGAAACGCCGCTCATGGCAAGGCAGCTTACCAGTGTCAGCGCCGCCAGACGCAATGCCCATCTATTTTTCATATGTACCTCCGTTGTCTCTTGGCTCCCTCCCGATGGGCGTTTCCGCCCGCCGGGAGGCAGTATTCTGTCTCTTATACAAACTGGTCGTGGGGCAGTCCGAAGCTCACCGCGATGGCGGTGTCCACCTTCTCCATCACCTGCTCCTCCACATGGCCCATCCGTTCCCGCAGCCGCTTTTTGTCCAGCGTGCGCACCTGCTCCAGCAGGATGATGGAGTCCCGGTTCAGGCCGCAGCTCTCGTTCACCGGAAGGGCAATATGGGTCGGCAGGCGGGCCTTGCCCGTCTGCGAGGTGATCGCCGCCGCGATGACCGTAGGGCTGTATCGGTTGCCGGTGTCATTCTGAATGATCAGCACTGGACGGACGCCGCCCTGCTCGCTGCCCACCACCGGAGAGAGATCGGCATAGTAAATATCGCCGCGCTTGACACTCGTATCCACAAAGTTCACACTCCGCCGAAAGAAGTACCCGTCACCATTCGGTGAGGCCACTTTCATTCTCCCACGCAGCACCGGAATTTATACCACCGGGGCAAAATTCCGGTGTCCCGCCCCGTGTCATCCTATGCGCCTGGCGGAGTGCGGGTGCCTGCTCACAGCAGCCGCAGGCTCCGCTCGATCTCCTTGCCGTTTTCCATATACAGTCTGGGGACCCGCTTGCTCACCGCGCAGGGAAACAGGCGAAGCGCCGCCAGTGGCGGATGAAGCGAGCCTGTTTCGAGGAAGGCTCCCAATCAGCGGATACGCAGGATCTGCTGATTGGTTTGAGCCGACGGTGCATTCCCTCTTGGGTTATCTCCGCGCCAAGAGCCGCATTTGCGGCGGCGAACTGACCTGCTTACAGCAGTCTCAAGCTCCGCTCGATCTCCTTGCCGTTTTCCATATACAATCTGGGGACCCGCTTGCTCACCGCGCAGGTCAATTCGTAGGGGATCGTGTTCAGAATCGCCGCCAGCGTGTCTACGCTCTGGGTCTGGCCGAAGATCTCCACCGTATCCCCCACCTTTACCTCCGGCAGGTCCGTCAGGTCCACCATGCACATATCCATGCAGATGCGGCCCCGCTGCGGTGCCGGGCCATAGGCCGTCTGCACCGCCATGCGGTTGGAAAGCCCCCGGAAGAAGCCGTCGGCATAGCCGATGGGCAATACGCCCATACGGGTCTTTCCCTCCGTGCGGAAGGTCCGGCCATAGCTGACGGTGGTATCCGGGTCAAGGACCTTGATGGTGGACACGCAGGACTTCAGCCGCATCACCGGCCGCAGGCCCAGCCGCTCCGCGTCATCCCCCACGCCGTAAAGGGCGATGCCGGGGCGGACCATATCCAGATACATCTCCGGATAGCGGGTCAGGGCGCCGCTGTTGGCACAATGGCGGATGCGGAAGGTGCGGCCCTTGGCGGCCAGTGCGTCCAGCACATGGGTAAAGACGCCGAACTGCTCCCTCGTATACGCTTCATAGTCCGCGCCGTCCATATCAGAGACGGCGAAATGGGTGAAAATACCCTCCGGGTCCAGCCCCGGCAAGGCGCAGGACTCCGCGATGGCCTCCACGCCGGTTTCAAAATGCTCGCCCCGGACCAGAAAGCCCAGCCGGGACATACCGGTATCCACCTTGATGTGGACCCGCAGCGTGCCGCCGCACTTCACAGCCTCGGCGCTGTACGCCTCCGCCTTGGCCTTGGCGGACACCGCCTGAGTGATGTTGTATTCGATGAGCTGGGACACCATCTCCGGAGGGGTGTGCCCCAGGATCAGAATGGGCATGGTAATGCCGCCGTGGCGCAGTTCCCGGCCCTCGTCCAGACTGGACACTGCCAGATAGTCCGCCCCCAGCTGTTCCAGCTTCCGGGCCACCTGCACCGCACCGTGGCCGTAGGCGTCCGCCTTCACCACGCCCAGATACTTCACGCCGGGGCCGATCTTCTGCCGGGCCACATTGTAGTTGTGTTCCAAAGCATCCAGGTCGATTTCCGCCCAGGTGCGCCGTAAAATCGTATCCTCCAAGTTGATTCACCTGTCTTATGTGGATTTGCGGGGTCCTCCCCGCTGTTTTTACGAATTATCCGTTATTGTATCACAAAATCCGAATTTCGTAAACCGTACCGTCAAAATTGTTTCGCCGTCCACGGCGATCTCTCCGAGGAAAGGCGTTCCGTCCGCCTGACGAAGCCAGACGGTAGTCACGATGTCCGTGTCCGACGCACCGGTCTGGTCCAGCGCCAGCCGGGTACAGGGGACTCCCTCCCGGCTTTCGTCATTCTGTTCCAGCAGCCAGCCCTCCCGCAGAGCATACACGATCCGGGCCAGTGCCGTGGCGGGGCTGACGGCTTCCTCCGTCAACGTTCCGGCATCCAGGCAGAGATCGCCGTATTCCAGCGTCCAGCCATCCTCCCGGATGACCGCCCGGACGCCTGCCAGTTCCAGCGGCTCCAGCACCTCCACGGTGCTCTCCCCGCCCGGCACATAGGTACCGTGAAGCGTGGCGGACCATTCCAGCCCGGACTGTTCGCAGGTGACCTCCGCCGTCATTTCACAGCCGGACATCTCCTGATAGACCGACCGCAGGTCCGCCGCCGGCTCCGCTGTCTGTTTCCCGCAGCCGCACAGCAGCAGGCACAGGGCTATCATTGGTACGCAGTTTTCGATGCGCACCCTGTTTCCCTCCGTTATTCCAGAATTTCCCGGATGGCGTCAGGCAGTTTCCGGACCACGTCCTCCGGTGTGACGCTGTAAGCCGTCAGCTCCTGTTCCGCCAGATCCCCGGCGCGGCCGTGAAGCCAGACTCCCACCGCCGCAGCCCGGAGCGCGTCGGCCCGCTGGGCCATCAGGGAGGCGATGACGCCGGTCAGCACATCCCCGCTGCCACCCTTGGCCAATCCGCTGCCGCCGGTGGTGTTCACCAGAACGTCCCCCTCCGGCGACGCCGTGACGGTCCGGTGGCCTTTCAGCACCAGAACGCAGCCGTGGGCCATGGCGAAGTCCTGTGCCGCCCGTTCCCGGTCCCCACGGCTCAGATCGCCGCCGATCCGGGCGAACTCCACCTCATGGGGCGTCAGAACCGTGGGCCTGCCCCGGCGGGCATCCAGTAGATCTATATGCCCGGAAAGGGCGTTTATGCCGTCGGCGTCCAGCACCAGCGGTTTTTCCGTTTTCAGCAGCTCCCACACCAGACGGGCCGTCTCCCGGCCGCGGCCCAGCCCCGGCCCCAGTGCCAGCACGTCGCAGCCGTCCAGCTTTTCCAGAATTCGCGGAAGGGCCCTTCCCGCCAGCATACCGTTTTTCTCCGGCAGAGGAAAGGGCATGGCGGAGACACATTTGGCTGCCTCGATGGGCCATATGGTCTTTGGCACCCCCAGTGACACCAGCCCGCAGCCGGTCCGTACCGCCGCCGACGCGGTGAGATAGGGCGCGCCGGTGTAGCCCACCGCGCCGCCTACGATCAGCAGCTTTCCAAAGGTCCCTTTATGGCCGTCCAGCTGTCTCTGCGGCAGCGCCGGTTTCAAAAGATCCAATCCCACCGTCCGGATAAGCGTTGTCACTTCCATGGTCAGTCCCCCTTTTTCTATGCGATCCAGTCAGTTTGTATTTGAAAAAAGCAGGGAACATTGCTGTTCCCTGCTTTTCAATGCTCTTATTCGCCCTTGGCCGCTTCGATGATAAGCTTGGTGCACAGGGAATAGCCCAGCTTGCCGCTATCCAGTACCAGGTGGTAGTTATGGCTGTCGCCCCACTTTTTGCCGGTATAGTGGTTGTAATAGGTATGACGGCTGTTGTCCTTTTTGGCAATGATCTTCTGCAGCTCCGTCGCGTCCGTGCAGCCGGTAAGCTCGCTGGCCCGCACCGCCCGGTGCACCGCGTCGGCATGGATGAACACGTTCAGGCTCTCCATGCCCGCTTCCCGCAGGATCTCGTCAGCGCAGCGGCCAAGGATCACGCAGGGTCCCTCCTTGGCGAAATGGAGAATGACCGCCTTCTGCACATCGTGGATGGCATCCTGGGTGTCAGAAAAGGAGGCGTCCGCAAAGGAGCAGATGCTCTTGAAGAAGAAATTCGTGGAGGATACATCCTCCTGATCGTGCTCCACCATATCCGGATCAAATCCGCTGGTCTGGACTGTTGCCTTCAAAATATCCCGGTCATAGAACGGGATCCCCAGTTCCTTTGCCACCTGCTGGCCGATGGAATGGCCGCCTGCGCCGTATTCCCGGCTGATGGTAATGATCTTATCCATGGTACTCCCCCTCACAGGTCCCGTCTTTTGACAGGGCCGATACTGATTGTATGTTATCACATTTTCTGCTTGCGTGCAATAAATTTCTGCTTCTGGGCCGTTTTTCTCAGGTTTGTGCATTTCGCGCTTGCATTTCCCCTGTTTTTATGGTATACATTGGTATGTTATAAGCTGTGAAACGGGAAAATAACCTGAAACGCCGCCGCAGAGAGGGTCGGTCACCGGCTGCAAGCCGACCTGTGGACGCCTGGTTTGGTTCGCCCCGGAGCTTCCATGGAGACATGGCGGTCACCCTCCGTTATCAGGGCACAAGTGTGCGCTTCGGCGCGAATTTGGGTGGTACCGCGGAAGTGAGCCTTTCGTCCCAATGTGGGACGGAGGGCTTTTTTGTTTTCCGCCACCCCGATCCGATCATCCCATTCCATACAAAGGAGTTTTGCGTTTATGATGAAAGAACAACTGGAAGCCATCCGCAAGAGTGCGCTGGAAGCCATCGCCGGCACGAAGGCCGCGGCGGAACTGGACGCGCTGCGGGTGAAATACCTGGGCAAAAAGGGTGAGCTGACCGCCGTCCTCAAGCTGATGGGCAGTCTCTCTGCTGAGGAGCGCCCCGTCATGGGCCAGATGGCCAACGAAGTCCGGGCCGCTGTGGAAAAGGCCATCGAGTCTCAGTCCGCCATTTTGCAGAAGGCGGCGCTGGAAGCCAAGCTGAAGGCCGAGACCGTAGACGTCACCATCCCCGGCAAGGAGGTGGCTCTGGGCCACAAGCACCCCATGTACACCGTGCTGGACGAAATCAAGCAGGTGTTCCTTGACATGGGCTTTGAGATCATGGACGGCCCGGAGATCGAGCTGGAAAGCTACAACTTCACCAAGCTCAACGCCCCGGAGTCCCACCCCTCCCGTGACTGGACGGACACCTTCTATCTCACCGAGGATTCCAAGATCCTCCTGCGGACCCAGACCTCTCCCATGCAGATCCGGGCCATGGAGGAGCACGGCGTACCCATCCGCATGATCTCCCCCGGCCGGGTGTACCGCAAGGACGAGGTGGACGCCACCCACTCCCCCATGTTCCATCAGATCGAGGGTCTGGTGGTGGACAAGGGCGTGACCATGGCGGACCTGAAGGGCACACTGAACGCCGTCATCAAGGCCATCTACGGCGCCGATTCCGTCACCCGGTTCCGTCCCCACCACTTCCCCTTCACCGAGCCCTCCTGCGAGGTAGACATCCAGTGCCACAAGTGCGGCGGCAAGGGCTGCCCCACCTGCAAGGGCGAGGGCTGGATCGAAGTGCTGGGCGCCGGCATGGTGCACCCCAAGGTGCTGCGCAACTGCGGCATTGATCCGGACGAGTATTCCGGCTTCGCCTTCGGCATGGGTCTGGAACGCTTCGCCATGGGCCACTTCAAGATCAGCGACCTGCGGCTGATCTTCGAGAACGACGAACGGTTCCTGCAGCAGTTCTGACCATCCCCGCCAAAATGGCACAGCCATTTTGTGCGAATTTTGCAGAGTGCCGCAGCGCACTCGCCGCAAGCGGCTCGCACATTTGCACTCTGAGCGGTGTTTTTTGTGCCGTACACGCCGCCGCAAAAAACAATTACAACTGATGTTTGCCGTGGCAAACATGCATCGACCGTACATCGACTGCGGCGTACCACCAGTGAGCGGATCTCACTGGCGAGGGGATGCCTGATTCCCTTCGGAATAAAAGAGGAGGATAGACAATGATTCTTTCCCGTAAATGGTTAAATGAATTTGTAGATGTTTCCGACATCAGCGACCGGGAGTTTGACGAGGCCATGACCCTCTCCGGCTCCAAGGTGGAAACCGTCACGGCGCTGGATGAGTCCCTGAAAAACGTGGTGGTGGGCAAGATTTTGTCCATGGAAAAGCACCCGGACAGCGACCACATGTGGATCTGCCAGATCGACGTGGGACAGGCGGAGCCTACCCAGATCGTCACCGGCGCATGGAATATCCATGTGGGCGATCTGGTACCCGTGGCCCAGCACAAGTCCCTGCTCCCCAATGGCACGAAAATTGAAAAGGGCAAGCTCCGGGGCGTGGTGTCCAACGGGATGCTGTGCTCTCTGAAGGAGCTGAGCCTCACCGCCGAGCATGACTATCCCTACGCCGTCATCACCCCCGCCGCCCTGCTGAACGACTACAAGCCTCTGGACCCGGAGAAGCCCTCCATCCCCGCCGACATCAAGGCCGGTGACAAGGTGTTCGGCCCCGTGGTCTGCGGCAAGGTGCTGGAATGTGAGGCCCAGTCCTACGGCCTGTACCACACCACGCTGGACATCGGCGGCGCCACCGTCTCTCCCGACACTGCCTGCTCCAACCTCCATGCGGGCGATCTGGTGGCCTACAACACCAAGACCGATTCCATCTGCACGCTGGAGGATCTCCACGCGGAGCAGAAGGAGTTCCCCCACTGCATCGCCGATGGCATCTTCGTGCTGAATGAGGACGTAAAGCCCGGCGACGATATAGCTGTGGTCATCGGCGCGGACGATCATGTGGTGGAATTTGAGATCACCCCCAACCGGCCGGACTGTCTCAGCGTCATCGGCCTTGCACGGGAGGCCAGCGCCACCTTTGGCCGTCCCCTGAAGCTGCACACCCCTGAGGTGAAGGGCTGCGGCGGCTCCATTGCGGAGTTGGTGGACATCGACATTGAGGACGGCGATCTCTGCCCCCGGTACACTGCCCGGATGGTGAAAAACGTGAAGATCCAGCCCTCTCCCGCGTGGATGCGGGAACGGCTGCGGAACTCCGGTGTCCGCCCCATCAACAACATCGTGGACATCACCAACTATGTGATGCTGGAATACGGCCAGCCTATGCACGCCTTCGACTTCTCCTGCGTGGAGGGCAACCACATCATCGTCCGCACCGCCCGGGAGGGTGAGACCATTCAGACCCTGGACGGCAATCAGCGGAAGCTGACCACCTCTATGCTCTGCATCTGTGACGAGAACAAGCCCGTCTGCGTGGCCGGCGTCATGGGCGGTGCCAACAGCGAGATTGTGGGCGACACCGCCATGGTCCTCTTTGAGTCCGCCAACTTCAACGGCACCTCCGTCCACCGCACCGCCGCCGCTCTGAATATGCGCACCGACGCTTCCTCCCGCTATGAAAAGGGTCTGGACCCCATGAACACCCTGAAGGCCGTGGAGCGGGCCTGCGAGCTGGTGGAGCTGCTGGGCGCCGGTGAAGTGGTGGAGGGCGTGATGGACGTCATCGCCAAGGACTCCAACCCCGTCACCGTGAAGCTGGAGCCGGAGAAGGTCAACGGCCTGCTGGGCACCGACGTTTCCCGTGAGGAAATGGTACGGATCTTGGAGTCTCTGGACTTCAAGGTGGAGGGCGACACCATCCATGTTCCCTCCTGGCGGTCCGATGTGGAGCACTACTCCGACATCGCCGAGGAGGTAGCCCGGTTCTACGGCTACAACAACATCCCCGACACCCTCTCCAACGGTCTCACCGCCCGCCGTGGCCTCACGGATATCCAGCAGACGGAAAACCTGCTGGGCAGCGTGTGCCGCGCCGCCGGGTACGACGAGATCATCACCTACTCCTTCATCAGCCCCACCTATTATGATAAGATCGACCTGCCCAAGGATTCCCCCCTGCGGGATTCTCTGAAAATTCTGAACCCCTTGGGCGAGGACACCTCCATCATGCGCACTACCACCCTGCCCTCCATGCTGGAGATCCTGACCCGGAACTACAACTTCCGCAACAAGTCCGCCAAGCTCTACGAGCTGGGCCGGGTTTACTTCAAGCGGGCCGACGGCCTCGCCGACGAGCCCAAGGTCCTCACGTTGGGCGCTTACGGTGACAATATGGACTTCTTTGCCCTCAAGGGCGCCGTGGAGGCCGTTCTGAAGCAGCTGCGGATCGAAAACGTCCGGTTCCTGGCGGACAGCGAGAATCCCTCCTATCATCCCGGCCGCTGTGCCAAGGTTTTCAGTGGGGACCGTCTGCTAGGTGTCTTGGGCCAGGTCCATCCCCATGTGGCGGGCAACTACGGTGTGGACGCCGAGCTGTATGCCGCCGAGCTGCGGTTCGACGCGCTGTATGAAAACAAGGGGTCTAAGCCCCTCTACCAGCCCCTGCCCAAGTTCCCCGCCGTCACCCGGGACATTGCCGTGGTGTGCGACGCGGCTGTCACCGTGGGCGAGCTGGAGGATGCCATCCGCAAGGGGGCCAAGGGTCTTTTGAAGGACGCGGCCCTGTTCGACATCTACACCGGCACGGGCATTGCCCCCGGCAAGAAGAGCGTAGCCTTCAACCTGACCCTCCGCTCCGATGACCGGAGCCTCACCGCCGAAGAGGCGGATGCCGATGTGAAAAGCATCCTGACCGCTCTGGAGCAGGAATGCGGCGCGGTCCTACGGTAAGGCTTTCCAGCCCTTCGCCCCGCAGTGCGGGGACGCGGGACACCGCGTACAAGCGTTCCGCGCAGCGGAATCTTGGCGCAGGCGGGATTCATTTCCGCCGAGCATTTCGATCATTCATGGTTCCCACAGACTGGCTGGCCAGTCTGTGGGATGGCGGACGCTGACGTGAAGAGCATCCTGACCGCTCTGGAGCAGGAATGCGGCGCGGTCCTACGGTAAATCGAACAGTTCCCTGCAATCAAGGCGGTGAGGTTTCTCGCCGCCTTGATTTTATTACCATTCTGTTACATTTCCTTTTTTCCCTTTACTTCCCCCCGAAAACCGAGTATACTGATTACAGTTTCGAAGGAAAGGTGGTGTCCGTATGGATGACTATACCCGCAAATTCAGTATTGTGGACGATAAGGATGTGGAGATTTATAACATTCTGACCACAGTCTATCAGGCACTGGAGGAAAAGGGGTATAACCCCATCAATCAGATCGTTGGCTACATTCTCTCTGAGGACCCCACCTACATTACCAATCACATGGGCGCCCGCACCCTGATCCGCAAGCTGGACCGGGACGAGCTGCTGCAGGTTCTGGTAAAAAAATATCTGGGACAGTAAATCAGCCGATCAAAGCATGGAGACGTTGTCTCCATGCTTTTTTTATGTGTGTAAACTGCCGAAATATCTTGAAAAGCCGTTGTTTTGGACTGATGGAAAAGATTGCCGCCATTCCAACGTTGACAAATTGGATAAAAGATGTTACAATTTGGTTACAATTTTTCCAAGGGAGTGTTTGCATGTCTGAAACAAAAACAGAAGGCTTGATTTATAAGGGCCATCCTCTGCGGCGGATCGACAACCTGATCTACTACGGAACGATGGCTGATCCATATATCGTCATGATGCAGATTCTGGAGAGCAAAAAGGAAAACGGTCTGGATATGGCTACCAAGGTTTCCTTGCAGCTCCAGTCCACGAATCCCAATGTGAAGGCACGGGACCGCGTGGTCAAGAAGGGTGAAAAGAGCAGCCTGTATGAGGCGATGGATTTCGCTTCCATCTGGTTGGAGCGGGCGTTAGCCGGCAAGTAAGAACCCCCTACTCCCGCACTGACTGACACAAAGGAAAGGAAGCGTTTCAATGAAGCATCTGATGAAAAAGGCCGTGAAGGCCGCTGTTTTTGCTGCCCTCACCACTTTGGCGCTTACCGCCTTCGCCTCTGCCGAGGGAGAGATGGCCATTGGCGCCGGCTGCACCACCGGTACTTCCCTGCGTATGCGGTCCGAGCCCAACACCTCCTCCGCCATCGTCACCACGCTGAACAAGTCTGTGGCTGTGGCCCTGCTGGATGACAGCGTCCCCGGCTGGTACAAGATCAATTATAACGGCAGCACCGGCTATGTGTCCTCCGATTACCTTATCATCGATCAGGACAACATCTTCACCACCTACGGCCGCGTGCCCGAGGGCACTGTGAACGTCCGGGCCGCCGCCACCACCGAAAGCGAGAGCCTGGCCACCATCGACGCCGGCACCGTAGTCACCGTCAACGGTCTGGTAAACGGCTGGTATGACGTTACCTGCCGCTACCAGTGACAAGGGTTCCTCCATCGTGGAAACAGCTCTGAGCCATCTTGGCACCCGCTATGTGTACGGCGGCGCCTCCGCCGGCGGCTTCGACTGCTCCGGCTTCACTATGTACATTTATAAGCAGTTCGGCTATTCCCTGCCCCATTCCGCTACCAGCCAGTGGCTCAGCGGTCTGGGCACCAAGATCTACAGCATTTCCGAGCTGCAGCCCGGCGATCTGGTGTTCTTCAACGATCCCAGCCGCAATAAGGGTAAGGCCTGCTCCCACGCCGGTATCTACATTGGCAACGGCCAGCACGTGCACGCCTCTTCCTCCAGAAACGGCGGCGTCATCACCAGCGATCTGACCTCCGGCTACTACAATACATATTTCGTAGGCGGT
>QWCY01005994.1_pt1 | contig 11069 bp, 7 predicted proteins | sample 1972631 | NCBI WGS metagenome assembly QWCY01 (sample SAMN09866696, study PRJNA288562) | Human gut metagenome isolate pre1_stool, whole genome shotgun sequencing... | isolation source: gut | host: Homo sapiens | place: USA: California
GTCCGGCAAACTGGAGAGCACGCCCGAGCAGCCTACCATGACGGGCTACACCTTTGACGGCTGGTACACCGAGCCGGTGGGCGGCAGCAAGGTGACCACTTCCACCGTGTTCACCTCCGACGCTACCATCTACGCGCACTGGATCGCCAAGGCCGGTGCTTCCACCGTGCCGCAGCCCACCACCCAGCCCGCCGCGATTCAGTGGCAGAAGTATGTAGGGCCCGCACTGGTAGCCGGTGCCCTGCTTACCACCCTGCTGGTCTCCACCATGTTCTGAACAACGCTGTAAAACGCATTGATACCAATGAAGAAAGGGATCTTACCATGACTACTTCTACCATGAAACTGCCCGCCAGCTACGCCGTGATCGATGCCGAGGAGATGACCTATCTGGACGGCGGTGCAAGCAGCGCCTACCAGTCCTTCCTGGACGTTGGCAAGGTGTTCAACTACATCGCCCGCATCTTCTCCGGTGCAAGCTCCATCATCAACAACGTCAACGTCATCTACCAGTCCTTTGTCTCGCTGAACAGCCTGCTGACCAGCTTTGGCAAGTAAAAGGCTGACCCCAAAGTCTGCATACGGGAGCCGCGCTTTTTTTCGAAAAAGTGCGGCTCCCGTTTTTTCGTGCGCGCAGCAGTTCAGCACAGTAGTGTGCAAAACTTCACATCTCAAAATTATGAACAAACTTTTTAAGTTTTTGGGGTCTTGCAGTCGTTTTTGGGGAAAAATACACACAAAATATAAAAAAATGCGATATTTTTTCGGCGTTATCTCTTGATTTTGTGTCTGTTTTGTTATATTGTTGTTACATGGGATGTGGTAAAATAAGGTAGCTTGTAAAGGAGCGCTTCCGCGCCCTTTACCCCTCGCAAATCCTGTGGCGGCAAGCGCATTTTAAGCCGTTTTTGTTAAGTATTTTCGTAGTTTACGAAAACCTTTTCGCTGGCTTGTACTTTATAGTTTGGGAGTTTGGACATACATGGCAGATCGTGAACTGCGGCGGATGCACCGCGCTGAACTGATAGAGATTATTTATGCATTGAAGCAGAGCGAGGATCAGCTCAAGGCGCAGAACGCCGCGCTTACCGCGCAGCTGCAGGACCGGCAGCTCCGGCTGGAAAAGGCCGGCTCCATCGCGCAGGCTGCGCTGGAGCTGAACAACGTGTTCGCCGCCGCGCAGGCCGCCGCCGATGACTATCTGCACTCGGTGCAGGCCAACCTTGCAGACACCGACGCCGCCGCTGCCAACACCCTTTCGCAGGCGCGCAGCGAGGCCAAACGCATTCTGGAGCAGGCACAGGCAGACGCCGACAGCCTGAAGGCGCAGACCCGGCAGGAATGCAGCGCCATGGTAGAGCAGGCCGAGCAGGAGGTGCAGCAGCGCTGGCAGACATTTGACCGCAAGGCCAACGCGCTGCTGGACCAGTACCGCAGCGCCGACAGCCAGCCTTCGGAGGAAACATGAAAAAACGCGATATCCGGTTTGCTTCCATCCCCTCCACCGAGGAAGTAGCCGCAGAACGTGAACGTCTTGCGTACCAGAACCGCTACCAGCGGGTACTGCGCAGTACGGTCTATATATTGGTGGTGGTGGCCGCAGCGGCCGTGCTGCTGGCTACGCTGTTTTTACCGGTGCTTCAGGTCTCCGGCGACAGTATGAACCCTACATTAAAGGATAAGGACATTATCCTGCTGGTAAAATCCAACCACATTGAAAACGGTGAGTTATGTGGGTTTTACTGGCAGAACAAGCTTTTGCTCAAGCGCATCATCGGGCAGCCCGGTGATGTGATCGATATGGACGTGAACGGCGTGGTCTCGGTAAACGGCGAGGTGCTGGACGAGCCCTATGTGGACGCGCTGACCGTGGGCGAATGCGACATCCGGTTCCCCTATCAGGTGCCGGAAAACCGCTACTTCGTGCTGGGCGACCACCGCTCCACATCCATCGACAGCCGCAGCAGCGTGATAGGCTGCGTGGAAAAAAGTCAGATCATTGGCAGGGTGTTTTTAAGGGTATGGCCCCTGTCCAGTTTCTCGTTGATCCATTGAGCCCGGGAGGAGGTACTCTAAGTTATGAACGACATCCTTAAAACCTACAAGGAGCAGTTCCGCGAAAACCGGCACACGCTGCGGCGCTACACCGCATTTGTGCTGGCGCTTGCCATGATCACCACCCTGTTCGTCAACTGGCAGCTGCACGGCGTTGGCATCTCTATGACCGCGCAGTACCAGTGCGGCGAGGTGGAGCACGCCCACACGGCGGATTGCTACGACAAGGTGCTGATCTGCGGCTACACGGAAGGCCAGCTTGAAAATGCGGACGAAGTTGCCGCTGCCGAAGCTGCCGCCGCCAGTGCTGCCCAGAGCAGCGCCGAGGAAGAGATCATGCCGCTGGAGCTGGAGCCGCAGATCGAGTTTGTGCCCCACGAGCACACCGATGACTGCTATACCGAAGTGCAGACCCTGACCTGCATGGAGGAAGAGCACGTCCACGATGATGACTGCTACGACCCCGAGGACGGCACCCTGATCTGTGAAAAATTTGAGCATACCCACGATGAAAGCTGCTACACCACCGAGTACGAGCTGACCTGCGGCCTGGAAGAGGGCGAGCTTGTGGAGCAGGTGGTAGAGCCCACCCAGACCGCCGAGCTGGTGGCCATGGCGGTGGCAGAGCCTGTGGCGCTGGAGCCGGTGGTGGACACTGTGGAGCCCATCTACCACCACCACACCGACGCCTGCTACGAGGAAGTGCTGGTGTGCCCCCTGCCGGAGCATCACCACACCGTAAGCTGCCTGAGCGATACCTCTGCCGACCTTGAGACCCCCGAGGAGTGGCAGGCCGCCAACGCCGATGCCGTGATCACCGGCGAGTGGAACGAGGATCTGCTCAGCGTGGCAAAGACCCAGTTGGGCTACGAGCAGAGCGAGAAAAACTTCGAGATCGACCCGGCGGACGGCGTGACCCTGCGCTACTACTCCCGCTACGGTCAGTCCTACGGCAATGCCTACGGCGAGTGGGACGTGATGTTCCTTGCCTACTGCCTGAAGTACGCTGAGATTCCCCAAAGCGCCATCCCGCAGGAGGCCAGCGTGCTTGCCCTGCGCAGCTCCATGAGCGGCATGGACTGGCTGCTGGAAGAGGACGGCAGCGCCGCCCAGCCCGGCGACATCGTTATTTATAATAAGTACGTCACCCGCACCGTGGCTGTGGACAGCAGCGCCGACAGTGCAGAGCCGGATCTGGACGACCTGTTCAGCGTGGATGCAGAGTTTGAAAACAGCGCAGAGCTTGAGGACTCCGGCGTTTCTGCGCTGGATGCAGCCCCCAGTGCTGACGACAGCACCGGCGCACAGGATACCGCAGCCACCTCCGGCACGCAGGACACTGTGCTCACCCCCGAGCCCGTTGACCCGCAGCCGGAGCAGCCCGCCGAAAAGCCGGTGGACAGCGCTGACACCGCTGCATCCAGCACCGTGACCTCTGTGTCCGGCGCGGACACCCTTGCCCCCAGCGTGGTATCCCCCGCTGCTGAGCCGCAGACCACCACTGTGACCGACGCTTTGCCCGTGGAGACCGTGGGCATCGTGAGCAGTGTTGACAAGGATGCCGACACGCTGACCGTTATTTCCGGCGACGTGGACGGCAAGGTGGCTGAGGTAACACTGTTCAACACCGAGGTCGTGGGTGTGGTGGATGTTGCCGCCGCTCAATACGCCGACACATACGGCGGCCAGCTGCCTACCATCTCCACCAGCCGTCCGAACCGTGCGCCTGCGGCGTCGACGGCGGGAGCAACAACTCCGGTGGAAACCTCAGATTTCCACGATTTTACAAATGATATCACCTCTGCAAAATTGCAGTACCGCGGAAGCCAGTGGGAAAATTGGAGCGATATCACAGCAGACTCCTACATTGATGAGTATGCCGAAATCAATGCTCTTCTGGATTATACACTCCCCGCCGGAACACTGTCCGATACGAAAAATACCATCAAATATACTTTACCTGATGCTTTAAAGAATTTTAAAGAGGCCGGCTATGTACGCGATACCAGTAGTGGCAAGACTATTGGTGTTGGCAAAATAGAAAACGGTGTCGTTTCCATTACGTTCTACGATGCGTATGTAGAGATGAATGCCAAGGGTTCTCCGATTTATGGTTCCGTGGCTTTCGATGGTAAGGCTTCCGAGATGGAAATAACTTACGATCAGGAAACAACCATCAAGTTCAACGAAAGCCACTCCAGCACGATCATCATTAAGAAAGATTCCAAGACATACGGCGATCTTCACACCCAAAAGTCTATCATCGACTCTGACCTTGCAAATGGTACTGTAAAGTATACCGTAAAAGTATGGAGTACCTATGGTACAGCTGGTCATCCTGTTACGTTAGATGACATTATGACCAACATTCAGCTGGATACGACAAAGGGCATCACGGTCACAAAAAACACTTATACTTCTGTTGATAGCTCTAGTCTCACCTATACGCCTGGCAACAAGGGCTTTACCGGCACGTTGCCCGCGCTTGGCGAGGATGAGTATTACGAGCTGACCTATTGGGGTATGCTTCCTTCTGATTTGAAGGGCGGCAACGTTACCACGACCAATCAGATCCATGTTGAATCGACAAACTCTAAGGGCGAAAAGATCGACAGCGACTCCTCGGTAAACTTCAACTTTAACACCGTGAAAAAGACGGGCGTCAAAAATGATGATGACACCATCTCTTGGACGGTTACGCTGAACGAAAACCACGCCGAGATGAAGGGCTGGACGCTGAGTGATGAACTGAACGGTAGCGACTATAAAGGCACTGTTCACTTTGAAACCTCAACGGGTGCTTCGTTTGACGATGCGCTGCCTTACAAATTTGGCACTAACTCCGCTGATACGGACACCACCGCAAGCTACACCATCACCTATAAAACCCCGGGCGACCACGACTATAACACTTCACAGGTCAAGAACAAGGTCACCCTGAAAGACGACCACGACAACGAAAAGGGTTCTTCCGAATACGATGTTGAGGTTGGCAGCAAGGATGCCTATTTCAAGGACGGTAAGGGTGTTATAGAAAATACTGACGGTACTTTGACCCTTAACTGGCATATCAAGTTGATCATCGACAAGGATTATGCTGCCGGGTGGAAATGGTACGATCAGGCATCCTGTTACAACGCGCAGTATTTCACGCCCAAGCAGCGTCAGGATCTGTATGCCGAACTCGATCGTGTTCTCAACGGTCATTATTATGAGGTCAGCGACGCTTATGGAAACAAAAAAACTGACAACTATACCGGAACCTGGGATACGATTGGTATCATTGGAACAAAGCCGCTGACCAAAGGCACTGTTTTAGAGTTTGATTTTTCCACCACGATCAAACGGCCTGATAAAAAAACGGATTTCAAGAACCAGTGCTACTTCAACAGTACAGCCTTTGACGGCACGAATACCTACCGCCCCAACGGCAATGCAATTGTAAAGAAGTACGACAAAGCTACCGGTAGTGCTGACAATAGCAGCCATGATTACCATGACATCAGCGGTAAGCTGCAATGGACAATTGAAGTGACCCTGACCGAAGCTTTCAAGAATGCTGAAAAAGCCGGGCTGACGCATATCAATATTACCGATACGCTCCCCGCCGGTGTCACGCTTGATGATATCGATATTAGCGGCGAAGGTCATTGGGGTAAAAACGGTAATATCACCAAGACGAGCAATAGTTGGACGTTTCCTACTTGGGTTCACAATCCCGGAAACCGTCAAGGTCCTGATCTCACTGCTACGCTCTCCACGCTTTCTGACGGTAAACAGAGCGTTGACATTGAGGTACCGGTAGAGCTTCTTAGCGTGATGGAGCAGGATCAAAAAATCTTAGTTTATATCTATGCCAACATCACAGAAAATCCAGAACTATGGAAGAGCTCGCAAAAGAACTTTACCAACGAGGTCAAGGTGACCGACAGCACCTCGAAGGATTGGGGTTCGGCCTCGCAGACGCAGGAGATCACTTACAACAACCTGCACGATGCCGTGCAAAAGAGCGGTGTACAGGTTGATGAGAGTGACGCCCAAAATACGATCGAGTATTCGGTCATTGTCAATCCCGATGGTAAAGTAATTCTGAATAACCCCAATATCAAGCTGACGCTTATTGATGAACTCACATACGGTTATAACCCTTGGCATGATAAGCAGGTCACATCGTTGGTGCCTTCCAGCGTTGCTGTGTATGCATACGATGCAACTGCTTCTAACAAGCGTGGGCAGCCGTTGTCCGTTTCGGAGTATTCGTATTTGTACGAAACCATTGGGTATGATAGCAATCAGCAAGGAAGCCGTACCAACCGGCTGACCTTCACCCTGCCAAACGCTACGCCGCTTGTAGTGGTTTATCGCTACAACACATCTGTTACAACGGGCAACAGCATTGAGCTTAGCAACACCGCCACCTTGAAGGCCGAAGACACAAAGATCACCTCCGTTACCGATAAGACGACCGTTAAGATTTCCAGTTCCTCGTTTAACGCAAATGTTAAAGGTATCCTTGCTTACAAGGTAGATAAAGACAATAACGCTGTGTATCTGCCCGGTGCTAAGTTCAGCCTTTATGCATGGCAAAGTAACGATACTTGGACGCTGGTGAGCGATGATATCATCACGAATGCAAATGGTGAACTGGTTGACAGTCAGGGGAGAAACTTGTCTCTTATCATGACCGATAAGAATAAGAACGTTCAAGTGCACAATCAGGCATTCAAGCTTGTGGAAACGCAGGCTCCTTCCGGTTATATCTTTGACCCCAACAATGCCTACTACTTCTATATCCCGGATACGGATGAGAAACTTTATCCGAAGAATCTTCCCACTGACCTGAGTGCTTATCATATAGTAACTGCCGGAGGATACCTCTATCTTACCAATGAGAAAACTCAGGTCTACGAACTCCCCTCTACCGGCGGGTCCGGTACACTCCCGTACACAGCCGTGGGCGGCACAATGATGCTGTCTGCGCTGGCATATAGCTTTATCCACCGCAAGCGCAGACGCGAAGGGAGGGCAGATGACTAAACTGCACTTCCCTGCCGGACGCCCGGAGCTTAAACCCCGCCCGCCCAGCGCAAAGTTTACGCGATAGTCCGAACAAAACCACACCCCTCCCCCCCCCTGTGCAAAATGCAGGGGCGGCAAGGGGCAGAAAAAAGAAAGGGGCTTTTTCCATGAAAAAAGCAATGAAGAAACTCATGGCTGCGCTGCTGGCAGTTGCTATGGTTTGCGCCATGGCGATCCCGGCGTTTGCAGATGGCACTGGCAGCAACACGCTTACGATCAATGGTAAAACGGCAGGTCATACCTATGAAGCCTATCAGGTGTTTACCGGCGATTTGAAAGGCAAGGTTCTGAGTAACATCGATTGGGGTAACGGCGTTATTGGCGATGACATTCGTAATGATCCTGACTTGCCTTCCTCTCTGAAAGGTCTCTCTTCTGCGGCTGCACTTGCTGCCGAGCTCGCCAAACTGTCCTCTAGCTCTGACGATGTCAACACTTTTGCCGAGGTCGTCAGCAAGCACCTCACTGCAAATAAGTACACTTCTACTGAAGCTGGTATGACTTATACCATTAACAACCTGCCCGATGGCTACTACTTCATCAAGGACGCAACTGCTTCTGCTTCTATGCCTGCTGGTGCAACCTACAGCCGTTATATGCTGAACATTGTGCAGAGCCTTACCATCGAAGCAAAGGACACCACTGTCACGCTCGACAAGCAGATCAGGCACAATGAGACCGGTGATTGGGGTGTTGTTGGCGACAACCAGATCGGTGATACCGTTGAGTTCCGCACTATTACCACTGTTCCTGATACTACCGGTTACACTGACTACACCTATGAGATTCACGATACCATGTCCCCGGAGCTGACCTCTAACGTCAAGACCAAGTCTGACATTACCATTAAAGTCAATGATACCACTGTGCTGGACGCTGCTTACTACAGCGTTACGGTTGATCCTACCAATAGCAATAAATTTACCGTTTTTGTTGATATCATCCAAGCCATTAAAGATAATAAGTTTGCCGTTGGCAATAAGCTCTACACTTATTATACCGGCGTTCTGAATGAAAATGCCAAGGTATACCCTGACGGTCCTCAGCAAAACGAAGCTCATCTGGTGTACAGCAACAATCCTAACGACGGTGGTACTGGCAAGACTCCTGATCAGACGGTCTATGACTGGACGTTCAAGGTCGATATGACCAAGGTTGACGGCAATGATAAGACCAAAACGCTGGAAGGCGCAGTGTTCGTTCTTTCCGAGAAGAGCGGTTTGGATCTGGAGCCCGGCAAGGACGGTACTCCCACTGAAAATCTGGACAAACTGATCAAGCTCGTAGATAACCATAATGGCACTTATACAGTTGCCAATACCAATACCACTACTACTTATACCATGACTACCCCTACAGACGGTAAGATTTCCATCAAGGGTCTTGATGACGAGAAAGAATATTACCTGTACGAGACCAAAGCACCCGGTGGTTATAATGTTCTGACCGCTCCGGTGAAGATCAAGATTACTAATAACACCTACAATGCTATCGGTAATCAAATTGTCAATCAGCCGAATGTTGAAGTCAACGGACGTAATGCTTATAGCGGTGTGGGCTTTGAGGTTGAGAACAATGTCGGCACTACCCTGCCCGGCACCGGCGGCATCGGCACCACCATCTTCTATGTGATCGGCGGCGGCCTGATGGTTGCTGCAGCCATCCTGCTCATTACCAAAAAGCGCATGGAGAACCACTAAGCTCTCCTTTTCCCCTGCACAGAGCGGGGCTGTAAAGCCCCCTGCTCTGGTCCTGAAACTATAACGTTAGGGAGTAGCCCATGAAAAAGAACAAAAGCACCATTATACTGATCCTCGTCTTTTTCGTGGGTCTATCCGTGATGTTATACCCCACCATCAGCGATTATGTCAACCAGCGCAACCAGTCCCGCGCGGTGGCAAGCTACGCGCAGGACGTGGACAACATGACCGATGCGGATTACAGCGGATACTTTGACGCCGCCGATGCCTTTAACGCACAGGTAGCCGCCAACGAGTACGCGCTCTACCGCCCGGATCAGCTTACCGGCTACGCCGACACGCTGGATATTACCGGCACGGGCATTATGGGTTACATCACCATCTCCAAAATAGGCGTGGAGCTGCCCATCTACCACGGCACCAGCGACAGCGTATTGCAGATTGCCGCAGGCCATTTGGAGGGCACCAGCCTGCCGGTGGGCGGCGCGTCCACCCACGCGGTCATCTCGGCGCACCGCGGCCTGCCCAGCGCAAAGCTGTTTACCAACCTTGACCAGCTGGAAGTGGGCGATACCTTTACCATCACCGTGCTGGATCGGGTGCTCACCTACGAGGTGGACAAAATTTCCATCGTGCTGCCCACCGAGACCGACGAGCTGAAGATCGCCGAAGGCAAGGATTACGTCACCCTGATGACCTGCACCCCCTACGGCATCAACACCCACCGCCTGCTGGTACGCGGCCACCGCGTGGAGACCCCGGATCAGTACAAGCACATCCGTGTTACTGCCGAAGCGCTCAAGATAGAGCCTATCATCGTTGCGCCCGTCATGGCGCTGCCCATGCTGCTGATCCTGCTGATCGGTATGCTGCTTTCCACACGCAAACGCAAGAAAACAAGAGGTGAAGAACATGAAAAGCATTGATCTGCGTCATCGTCTGGCGGCTGTGCTGCTGGCTGTGTGCCTTGTGGTATGCTGCGCCCTGCCGGCCTTTGCCACCAGTGCCAGCCTTGTGTCCGGGCGGCTGGGCTCGCTCCACGTCCGTCTGTACGACACCCACAACGATGTGCCCCTGCGCGGCGGCGAGCTGACCTTGTATCAGGTTGCCGCCGTCAAGCGCACCGGCGGCAACCTGTCCTACGCCTATACCGGCGATTTTACGGGCTGCGGCGTGCCGCTGGGCGACCTTTCCGACAGCACGCTGGCTGACCAGCTGGCAAAGTATCTGCCCACCGTGCCCACCGTTGCCGCCCAGCAGAACGTTGACGAGGAAGGCTACGCCGACTTTACCAAGCTGCCGCAGGGGCTGTATCTGGTCATGCAGACCGAGGCTTCCCACGGCTACGAAGCCATCAAGCCCTTCCTTGTGTCCATTCCCCTGCCGGATGGCGACAGCTGGATCTACGATGTGGACGCCACCCCCAAGGTAGGCGCTACCATCCCGGATACGCCGGAGACCCCGCCGGACACCCCCGAAACGCCCCCAGACACCCCTGACACTCCCCCGGATACGCCGGACACGCCGCCGGACACCCCCGACCTTCCGGAGCAGCCGGACACCCCGGATACGCCGGTGAGCCCCGGCACACCGGATAACCCGGTAAGTCCCGGCAACCCGGACAATCCCGTAAGCCCCGAGAACCCGGATAACCCGGTCTCCCCTTCCAACCCGGATAAGCCCGTTCTGCCCCAGACTGGTCAGCTGAACTGGCCTGTGCCGGTGCTGGCCTGCAGCGGTGTGCTGCTGTTTGCCGTCGGCTGGGTGCTGAACCGTCAGGGCAAAAAGGAACACTGAACCCTACTCCCTTCCAGCACGGCGCGCCGTGCCCTCTCCCCCGCAAGGGGGAGTTTTTTTGTTGGGGGAAAACTCCCCCAGTCTCGCGTTCGCTCGACAGCCCCCTCTGAGATGGGGCCTTTGGCATGGCGGCAAAGCTTCCGGCGCAACCGCAAAGTGTCCGGCAGCGCCAGAGGCTCCCTCCCCGAGGGAGCTGGCAAACCCGCAGGGTTTGACTGAGGGAGTTACACACGCAAAAGAGCCGCTGTACGTTCTGTACAGCGGCTCTTGATTTATGCAGTCCGTATTATGTTTTACTGCTGCTGGGCAGCCTTTTTGGCTTCCAGTGCCAGAATGGCATCGCGGCGGCTCAGGTTGATGCGGCCCTGCTGGTCGATGTCGGTCACCTTGACCACGATGGCATCGCCCACGGCAACCACGTCCTCTACCCGCTCCACG
>QWCY01006000.1_pt1 | contig 11057 bp, 10 predicted proteins | sample 1972631 | NCBI WGS metagenome assembly QWCY01 (sample SAMN09866696, study PRJNA288562) | Human gut metagenome isolate pre1_stool, whole genome shotgun sequencing... | isolation source: gut | host: Homo sapiens | place: USA: California
CGCTACGTCACGTTACTTAATGTCTCTGAAATACGAGACATAAGTAACGACGAGCGCAAAGTCCCTTTCAAAAATGATGATTACCTTGCTTCCGGGACTGCGAGTTTCCGAAGGGCATGTAAATCAATCATCAGAGACAACAAAATCTAGAAATCACAAAAAACGAAAATGCGGCAAGGCAATTACTATAGTTCACTGCCGGCAGAAATCACTATGTTGTGACTGCAAAATACTTAGTATTCTTTGACATAATAAGCAATATGTGGTTGTGGAGGCTTTGAGGTATGGGAAGTTGGCGTATATAGGCAGCTAACTCATAGATACTACGGTGAGAATGTCATTCTGTACGAAAAAGCGGACAGTAACGCCAGCGAACTCGAATGCATAGATGCGTTCCGGATCGTTTTGGTAAGAAGGGCGAGGATCTTGTGCCAGCACTTTTTCCAGAGAAAGAAGCTTTTCGGCAGGCAATACTTGGCCCGCATTGTCCGGAAGTATTACGCGCAGCAAATGAACTTCTACGCTGTCTGTAAAACCACCCGTAGCCAGCGGTTTACAGTCGGCATACGGAAGATATGGTTTTATATCATAGATCGGGGTGCGGTCCATGAGATCGGCACCCGTTATTTCCAGGATTGGTCCATCTTCTTTTGAAAAAATAATGTCCTGTAATTCTACACAGGAAAGCGCCAGTGAATTTGGTCGAAATGGAGATCTCGTTGCAAATACTCCCATGCGCTTATTGCCGCCAAGTTTGGGCGGACGAACGGTAGGTGACCATTCCCCACGCATTGTTTCTGAAAATTCCCAGATCAGCCATAAATGAGAAAAATCTTCCAAGCCGCGGATCGCATCGCGATTGCGGTATTCCGGTTCAAATATGATACGGCTGCGTAACTCCGGAACCAGACCGCTCTGTCGTGGAATGCCAAACTTTCCCGGAAAATCAGAGTGTATCCGGGCAATCGGATGAATTTCCATGTTTTCCTCCTGTCACTGATATCAATTATTCAAAATGTCGCTGATATCTTTTGTTCAAAATGTCACTGATATCTTTTGCTCAAAATGTCGCTGATATCAATTATTCAAAACGTCACTGATATCTTTTGCTCAAAATGTCGCTGATATCTTTTGCTCAAAATGTCACTAATATCAATTATTCAAAATGTCACTGATATCATTTATCATTTCATCATCTTTCAGGCGGAAAAGAAATTCCACGCGACGAGATGCATTTTGATCTTCTTTGCCATCCTTATCCAATATAGGATTGCTAAAGGACTTGCCGTTTGCCGTCACAATTTTGCGTAGTTTCGTGATCTTGGCAGTCGACAGCACTTTCTTGTTTTCATCCAAGCAGAAAGTTGCGACAGACAAGGCCCTTTTTTGGGACAGCTCCAGATTATATAAATAATCTCCCTGTGTATCTGTATGTCCTTCAATAATAATCTCTGAGATATAATCATTAAATTGCTTGTCTGTTAATACGCCAATATACTTTGGTAAAAACTTTTGCAGCAATTCCTCACCCGACGCTTTCAACGCAAATTGTCCGGAATCAAACAAAATGCTTGAGTCAAGCGCGATGGATCCGGTCTTTTCATCGACTTTCACACTGAGATCCGTACCGTCAAACTCTTTCTTGAGAGCCTCGATCAGTTCCGTTCGAATACCGATCAATTTGTCTAACTGTTCCTGTTGCTCCTGCAGTTGTTCCTGTTGGCTTTGAACCAAAGCCTGCTGCTGCTTTAATTCCTCTTGTTTTTGTTCGTAACGTCTTTGCGATTGCAGCATTGTAAACGAAATGATCAACACAAAGATCAACAAAAGAGCAGCCATCATATCGGAATAGGAAAGCCAATAACTGGTTTCCTCCAAATGTCTTTTCTTTTTTCTGCGCATAATAAACCTCTTTTCTGTACGCGGAACCGAGTGGTGTTACTGTCTGAGTGCCCGAGCAATCTTATCAGCTACTTCATCACTAAATTTCTCCATCATCTTCTCTGTCTGCATCATTTGCAAAGCTTGATAATCCAAGAAAATATTTGCCGCATTATTTTGTGCACGGGGTGCGACATATTTATGGTAACTGTCCAAAAAATCGTCCATGGCATTATAAGCATCTTCTAAGTTTTTCTTGTAAACAAAGTTAAATACCAAAGAAAATACCATACCATAAATAGATGTGTGGAACGCGATCTTGATACCATTCATCAACTGCGGAATGCTGTCCGTAATTGCGGACGCACTGCCGGTATTAAAATTCTGAAGACCAAACGACAGACCGATAAAAGTACCCAAAATACCAAGACCGGTCATTACGCCGGGAACAATGCTGATCAATCCACATTTCATTACGCTGTCAATGTAATATTCATTCAGATAATCATCAATATCGCATTGGGCACTTCGCTCTAACATCGTTAATCTTCTGCGCTCCTCGCAATATTCACGAAAACGTGTATCTGCCAATTTGTTACCAAAGAGCTTTGGATTATCTTTATAATCATCCCACAAATAATCGCCTTTGCGTTTGAAGTCAGTCTGAAAGTTGCGTGCCGCAAGATGCAGGCTAGCCATCATCCGATTAGCAGGCATGAAACAATGTGTCGTAGAATACAAAATAATCCCGCCGACAATTAAAAACATTCCAATATTAATGATAATGTTGGCGATATCAAGACCCGAACCCGTAAACACGTTCAGATATACGGCCAAAGCCAGCATAATAAAATATACAGGGAATAAAATCCCCTCACTACCAAAAGATTTCATAGGTACCCTCCAATGTTTGCTTTGCTGCAAAAGACCAGCGACCATCCCCCTGTTCTAAAGAAACCGGGCGTATATCAAAAGCTGATGCCTTGCAGTCGTATAATGTAACGTGTGCCCGATGGCACAACATATATACTATACAAAGTTTGGGGGAGAAAGTCAAAAGGTGGGCGGGGTGGTGCACTGCATATGAGAGGATTTCGTAAAATAGAAAATGTTATGTTATCTATTACGATAAAAGAAAGGATGAAAAGCAAAGGGCACTAATTAGTTGCCCGGAATGCAACCGGGAAATTTCGGATACCGTAAGAAAATGTCCGAATTGTGGATACAAAATCAAAAATCACCGATCCAAAAAAGAACTTAAATTATTGAAAAATACGATTTAGTACGTTTTATGGGACAATAAATGTGCTATAATAGTGGCATGTCATAAAAGAATGTGTAGAGAATCCACACTAAGACAAGTAATGTTAAATTTTGTACCAAGAAATCTACGATAGGTATGCGTATAAGAGATGGGAGGGTAAATGGCAAAACGACCGAATCAAAGGCTAAAATTGTTGTATTTAGCAAAGATTATGCTTCGACTGACGGATGATGAACATGGTTTACAGGTAGAGCAGATTATCAATGAGTTGGCCAAGTATGACATTGCGGCAGAGAGAAAGAGTATATATTCTGATTTAGAAGCTCTGCAATTGTTTGGAATTGATATTGAAAAAAAGCACATAGGACGATATGTATATTATTGTGTAGGAAATCGAAATTTGGAATTGGCAGAATTGAAACTTTTGGTAGACGCAGTACAGTCTTCTAAATTTATCACAGAGAAGAAATCCAGCCAGCTTATAGAAAAACTGGAACGTTACGTTAGTCAATACGAAGCGAAACAGTTAAATCAACAGGTATATGTTCACGGTCGGATAAAAACCATGAACGAAAGTATCTACTATAATGTAGATGAAATACATAATGCAATTACAGCAGACGTAATGATTTCATTTCAATATTTTCAGTGGAATTTGAAAAAGGAGATGGAGCCAAGACACGAAGGAGAGAGATACATAATATCTCCGTGGGGGCTGATTTGGGATAATGAGAATTATTATATGGTAGGATATGACGCAAAGGCTGAGCTTGTCAAGCATTTTCGAGTCGACAAGATGTTACGTATTCAACCGATGAAATGCAAAAGAAAAGGTCAAAAGTTATTTCCACAGGGAAATATAGCAAACTACGCAGAGAAGCATTTTGGAATGTTTTCGGGAAAAGAGGAATCGGTCACGCTGCTTTGTCAAAATGGGTTTATAGGTGTGATCGTAGATAGATTTGGAAGAGACGTTAAAATTCGCCCGGTGGATGAGGATCACTTTCAAGCAAAAGTTGAAGTGGTTGTCAGTAATAATTTTTTTGGATGGGTGTTAGGATTAGGAGAAGGGGTTAAGATTACTGCACCGCAGGAAGTTGTCAGTGAACTACAAAAGGAAATTCAAAGAATGAGGAGACAATATTTTGCGGATGATCTGGAAATGGAATTGGCTATGAAGGATAACAAGTGCTGATTCTTAGATTGAAGTGATGGGGAGGAGATGATCTGGTATGAACAAGCAACAAAAAAACTCGCCGAGGCGAGTTCCTAAAGTTCAATTAAATCACACACTGTGATGCCCAAAGGCGATTTGAATAAATTTTTATTTGAACTTATGATGTAGTTAATACGTATGGTACTTAACTGACATCAATAATAAAGCATAAACTACGACATGTCAAGAGAAAAAGGAGGATTTTATGAAAAAATTTGAAGAGTACTATATTGGATTGGATATGGGAACCGGTTCTGTAGGATGGGCAGTGACGGATTCAGCGTACAATATTATCAAACGTCATGGTAAGGCATTATGGGGAATTCGCCTGTTTGAGTCTGCTAAGACAGCCGAAGAAAGAAGAATCTTTCGAACGTCCCGAAGAAGAACAGAGCGCCGTAAAAATCGATTACATTTATTGCAGGAAATCTTTGCGGAAGAGATTAGCAAGAAAGACATGGGATTCTATCAGCGGATGAAAGAGAGTAAGTATTGGCATGAGGATAAGAAAGACATCAATGGAAACATGCCGGAGCTGCCGTATGCACTGTTTGCAGATGATGGATTTACAGATAAAGACTATTATAAGAAATATCCGACAATTTTTCACTTGCGCTATGCGTTGGCAACGAATACAACAGATAAGCCCGATATTCGATTGCTTTATTTGGCATTGCATCACATTATTAAGCATAGAGGACATTTTCTGTTTGAGGGCAAGAAATTATCAGAAGTAAAAGAATTTTCAACAGCGATTGAGGCATTAGTGCAGCAGGCTGAAGAACAAGAGATTGATCTGAAATCTTTGACGCAAGAAGAAGTGTTGACTCAATTGGAACACATTATGAGTGATGCTCAATGCACAAAATCAGATAAAAAGACGCAGGTCAGCAAGCTCATAGTAGGAACAGATAAGCAGAAGCAAAAACAGGAGAAAGCGATAGCAGCTTTAATTACGGGTTGCACCGTAAAGCTAAGTGATATTTTTGCTGATCCGGAGTTGGATAAAGAAGAAATCTCGAAAATATGCTTTTCTGATAATGGTTATGAAGAAAAAGAGGTAGAAATAGAGTCTGTATTGGCGGATCGATTTTTGCTTATAGCAGCAGCAAAGGGTGTGTATGATTGGACGGTATTGCATGATATACTGGGGGATGCGCGCTTTTTGTCGGAAGCAAAAGTTAAAACCTATGAGAAACACCGTGATGATCTGCGGAAAGTGAAGCAGCTTCTTCGGATGGATAAAGAAGTTTACGAGGCTGTTTTTGGTGTGTCTGAGAAAAATGAGGCAAATTATAGTGCTTATATTGGCATGGCAAAGAAAAATGGAAAAAAACAGCCGATTGAGAAAAAATGTTCACAGGAAGATTTTTATAAATTCTTAAAAAAGCAGCTGGATCGTCTGTCTGTGGATGAAATGGGGCAAGAGATAATCGATGAGTTAAAAGCAGAGATGGATCTTGGAACATTATTTCCTAAACAAATGATTCGCGATAATGGAGTTATTCCTTATCAATTGCATGAGAATGAATTGAATGCAATATTGGACAACGCACAGAAATTCTATCCGTTTTTGTTGGAGAAAGATCAAGATGGTTATACACCAGTGGAAAAAATACAAAAGATATTCCGCTTCCGCATTCCGTACTACGTAGGACCTTTGAACACGGCGCATCAAGATAAAGGTGGTCATAGCTGGTCTGTACGTAAAAAGGAAGGCAAAATTTATCCATGGAATTTTTCAGAAATGATTGACGAGGAAGAAAGTGCAACGAAATTTATTGAACGCATGACGAATAAATGCACGTATCTGATCGGAGAGGATGTTTTGCCGAAGGAATCATTGTTGTATGCGAAATTCAATGTATTGAACGAGCTAAATAATCTGCGCATTGATGGGGAACTGATAGCTCCGGAACTTAAGCAGGATATTTATAATAATGTTTTCAAGAAATACCAACGTGTAACAGGGAAAAAGGTCAAGGATTACCTTAGAATCAACGGCGTAATTTCTAAAGAACAAGAACTATCCGGATTTGATCAGAATTTTAAGAGTTCGTTGAAAGCGTATCATGATTTTAAGCAGATCGTTGGAACGGGGGTCCTTTCGGAAAGTGAACAGGAGGATATCGTCAGAGATATTACGCTATTTGCAGATTCTCAAAAGATGTTGAAACAGCGTATTCATAGAAAATATCCGATGTTGTCTGACAAACAGATTGCTCAGCTTGCCAACAAAAAATATGCAGGGTGGGGCAGATTGTCGCGCACCTTTTTGGAAAATATTGAATCAGTCAATAAAGAGACTGGTGAAGTAATGAATATCATCACTGCGCTTTGGGAAACGAATGAGAACTTAATGAAACTTTTAAGTGGAAAATACGATTATACAAAGCAGATTGAGCAATGGAATGCCGGACAGATGAAAAAAGGAGAGATAGAATATCAAGACATTGAAGAGCTTTATGTGTCTCCTGCAGTAAAGCGCCCAATTTGGCAAACTATAAAAATTGTAAGGGAAATTACAAATATAATGGGTGGTGCACCAAAACGCATTTTTGTCGAGGTTGCAAGAGAGCCCGGTGAAAAAGGCGTGAGAAAAGTTTCTAGAAGAAACCAGTTGTTGGATCTTTACAAAGCCTGCAAAAAGGAAGCACCGGAATTATACGACCGTCTGGCAAATAAGGAGTCTGACAATGCATTGCGCAGTGACAAACTTTTCTTATATTATTCGCAGATGGGAAGATGTATGTATTCCGGAGATGCCATTGATTTGGATGAGTTATTCACAAACCGATATGATATTGATCATATATATCCACAATCGAAGGTTATGGACGATAGTATAGACAACCGCGTATTGGTCAAAAGAGATTTAAATAGCAAAAAGACAGATACATTCCCGGTCTCTGAGGAATACCGAAAAGCAGGAAAAGCATTATGGAGCACGCTGTTGAAAAAGGGATTGATCTCTAAAGAAAAATATAAGAGATTGACAAGAACAGAGCCATTTGGTGAAGATGAGTTGGCTGGTTTTATTGCCAGACAATTAGTGGAGACACGTCAGAGTACCAAAGCAGTTGCGCATTTATTGGAAGAGGCATATCCTGATGCCGAAATCGTTTATGCAAAAGCTCGTGCAGTTAGTGAATTCCGGCATAAATTTGACATGATCAAAGTGCGTGAGGTGAATGATTTCCATCATGCCAAAGATGCCTATTTGAATATTGTTGTCGGCAACACATACTATGTAAAATTTACAAAGGATGCGGCTTGGTTTGTGCGCAACAATCCGGGACGTACATACAACTTAAAGAAAATGTTTGAGAATGAAACGGTAAAACGTGGAAATGAAACAGCATGGATTCCTGGAGATAACGGGACAATATGTACTGTGAAGAAATGGATGCGAAAGAATAATGTTTTATTCACCAGAAGAGCATACGAAGTGAAAGGAGGGCTTTTTGATCAAAATATTTTGAAGAAAGGGAAAGGACAGATACCGATCAAGGGAGGTGCCGATGAGAGACTCCAGTCGATTGAGAAATATGGAGCGTATAATAAGGCGAGTGGTGCTTATTTTATGCTGGTGGAATCCGATGGTAAGAAGGGAGAGAGAAAGAGAACGATTGAGTTCGTGCCGGTATATTTGGCGAAAAGCTTAGAGGAATCTGTGGAGCTTCGTAGACGATATTGCGAGGAGGAACTCGGTCTTGTGAATCCAGACGTGCGAATACTTAAGATAAAGATTAATACGCTATTTGACGTGGATGGGTTTAAGATGCATTTGTCGGGAAGAACAGGAAAGCAATTATTATTTAAGGGAGCAAATCAACTGGTTTTGAGCGAAGAGTTGCAGTTGATAGTAAAGAAGATAGGCAAATATTGTGCCGACTATAAAGAGAATAAAGAGGCTGTCCTATCCGAAAAAAGTGAAGTGACACAAGAAGTCTTGGAAGAGCTCTATGATGAATTTCTGCATAAGCTAAGAAATAGCTTGTATGGGCATAGGCTGTCAGCGCAAATAGAAAAGATAGAAAAAGGAAAAGAGATTTTTCAATCTATGAGCAATGAGCAGAAATGTCTGATATTAATGGAAATTCTACATTTATTTCAATGTGCCAGTCAAGCTGCAAATTTGCAATTAATAGATGGACCGGGGAAGGCGGGAATATTGGTGCTTAATAATGATATATCAAAATTAGAAGATATAAAAATCATCAACCAATCAATTACAGGTTTCTATGAACAAGTGATTGATCTAAAAACGATATGAGTTGGCGGATTGTTGTCGTGCATAACACGGCAAAGTTGGATTTGCAATTGCAATATTTAGTGGTACGAAGTGAGATGAAAACGCAGAAGATACATATTTCAGAAATAGCACTTCTGCTTGTGGAAGCTACTTCTGTATCGCTGACAGTTGGATTGTTGGCGGAATTAACGAGACAGAAGGTGAAAGTGATATTTTGTGACCATAAGCGAAATCCATCCTCGGAGTTGATTTCGTATTATGGCTCACATGATACAAGCAATAAAATCCGTACACAAATTACGTGGCCACAGTCTGTGAAGGAAGCCGTGTGGACGGAAATTGTTCGTGAGAAAATAAATAAGCAGGCGGAATTCTTGCTGGAAAGGGGGAAGAATACGGAAGCTGCGCTGCTGAGAGACTATGTTCAACAGATACAATGGAATGATGCCACTAATCGTGAAGGTCATGCTGCAAAAGTATATTTTAACGCATTGTTTGGCATGGATTTCTCACGGAGTCAAGATTGCCCGATTAACGCAGCATTGAATTATGGATATTCACTGATGCTTTCTGCAATTAATCGTGAAATTGTAATGAATGGATACATTACGCAGCTGGGGTTATTCCATGATAATATGTTTAACCAATTTAATTTGGGTTCAGATCTAATGGAGCCGTATCGTGTGCTTGTCGATCGAAAGGTATGTGAAATGAAACCAATAGAATTTGAGCATGAACAAAAAATGAAATTAGTTGCTTTGCTAAATGAAGAAGTAATAATGGAAGGCAAACATTTTGTCATCCTAAATGCGATCAAGCAATATGTTAAGAGTGTATTCGATGCTTTGAATGAGTCGGACATTGCGCAGCTTTCCTTTTATTCTTATGAGTTATAGGTACATGAGAGTGATAGTAATGTTCGACCTTCCTGTACTATCAAGTGCGCAGCGACGAGAATATACGAGATTTCGGAAATATTTGCTGAAGAGTGGGTTTGTCATGCAGCAGGAGTCAATCTATAGCAAGTTAGCATTAAATACCAGCATAGCTCAAAGGATTGAAGATAATGTTCGCAAAAACAAACCTCCTGAAGGGTTGGTGCAAATGTTGACGATTACCGAAAAACAGTATGGTCGAATGGAACTTTTGGTCGGGGAAGTTACAAGTGAAGTGATTCAGAGTGATGAACGGTTAATTATACTGTAATCACGGTAAAAGAGGGGAGGGGGATGTTTGAAATTAACACATCCGGATGTTCATTTCGATATAGAATTTGGAAAGGCTGATTCTCTGATACCAGTGTGTGTTGTAGAATCGCCGGTAAGATGGCGGGAGATTCAAAAGGAATTAATATTTCAGCAAAGTGGTGATAGCGGTAACTGGGTATTGTCGGAAGGTGATAAAGAATTAAAAATCAGCAAAGTCATGGAAATGATATTTAATCCATTGCAGCTAGATGTTAATCAAAGAAAGCTGGTTACTGCCTTTTTGAAATCTTTTGCAGAAAAAGCAGTGAACGAAATGCATTGGAGAGAGGGGCAGGAGCTAAACACACATATCCAAACATTCTTTGGTAATCTAGAGGTGGAGTATTCGTTTGAGTTCAGTATCAATGAGGAACTTGATTATTCGAGTTTGGCGAAAGCTATGGGTATTCAATTAGTTACTGAATATGAAACGGACTTGGAGCGGTTATTGCAATATTGTATATTGCTCCAGGAATTGATAAAGCCAAAATTATTAATATTCTGGAATTTAAGACAATACTTTTCTGCTGAAGAAATGAAATTATTGTATTCAGAAGTGTGCTGTCGAGAATGGAATGTTTTATTAATGGAACATTATATTGACAGTAGAATAGATGGTGAGAAGTGGTATATTATTGATAAGGATAACTGTGAAATCTATTGAAAAAAGAGAAAGATCTCGTTATACTATTATTTAGATAAGTGTGTTTGAGCACAGCAGAGATACATTTTATGTTAGTGATGGCATTTCATTTTCTAATTTGAGGTTTGAGAATGATGTAGAAATGTATGGTGCTCAAACAGAAACAGGAAGTAAAGAAATCCGTTCATTGTTTGAGAATGATGTAGAAATGTATGGTGCTCAAACGTTTTCGTGCTATAATTTCTCTGTGATCTTGTTTGAGAATGATGTAGAAATGTATGGTGCTCAAACGGGTGAAAGTGGGGTATATGATGTTGGTGGTTTGAGAATGATGTAGAAATGTATGGTGCTCAAACGGCAGAGGTTTATCCTAGGTCTAAACATATGTTTGAGAATGATGTAGAAATGTATGGTGCTCAAACGAGAGAAAACGACATGCGAAAGATCGCGGAGTTTGAGAATGATGTAGAAATGTATGGTGCTCAAACAAAGACTGGAAGAGTGGAAGGAAACCAAAGTTTGAGAATGATGTAGAAATGTATGGTGCTCAA
>QWCY01006004.1_pt1 | contig 11046 bp, 3 predicted proteins | sample 1972631 | NCBI WGS metagenome assembly QWCY01 (sample SAMN09866696, study PRJNA288562) | Human gut metagenome isolate pre1_stool, whole genome shotgun sequencing... | isolation source: gut | host: Homo sapiens | place: USA: California
AGGCCGCCCCAGCCTCTGCCGGAGCTCTGGGCCGAAGCCGCGGCCGCCGCTGCGACGGCCGCAAGCAATAGAATCACTCTCTTCATCGTGTTTTCACATTTATCGGCGTCCGAACGTTACCGTCCGCCGGAGTTACGATAGCTGCCGCCCGAAGAGGTCGTTCCCGAACCGCCGCGCGAGCCGCCTCCGGAACTTCCCGACGACGAACCGCCCCGGCTGTAAGGCGACGAACTGCCGCTGTTATAGCTGCCGCCGCGGTTGTAGGTGCTGCCGCCGGAATTGCGGTAGGTATCGTCGTAACGGCTTCCGCGCGACGGGCTGCCCGAATCGTAGCGGCTCCTCGACGAACCGCCGCTGTTGTTGGAGCGCACGCCGAAATTGTTCCGGCGGTTGCTGCCGCTGCCCCGCAGCGATCCCGACGACGGGCTTCCGAAACGCGATCCCACGCCGTAGCGGGTTCCCGAAGGCGAGGTGTAAGGATTGGGCCGCCGCACGATATTCGAATGATAGGGGCGTCCGTGTCCTCCCCATCCCGGACCGGGATAATAGTGGTGTCCGCCGTGCCATCCGGGCCCCCAGCCCCATCCGGGATGGTACCAGGGATCGTACCACGAGCTGTACCACGGCCCCCACGGGCCGTACCAGGGATTGTACCACGAATTCCATCCGAAGCTCCAGCCCCAGCTGCCGATCGAGAAGCTGGGCCCCCACGGACGGTTCCAGCCCCAGTACCACGGATCGCCGTAGATCACCGTTCCCCACGATCCGAACATCGACGTAATGTACTTGGGTTCGACCCACACCTGATCGCCCGAGATCACGATGTTGTAGAACGCCGGATCGTAGGCCGAAGCGTAGCTGAACGCGCTGCTGTAACGCGCGTCGAGGTAGCTCGACGGCATCTTGTAGTTCGGCGACTCGAAGCCGCGCAGACGGCGCGCATAGGCGCTTTCGTAGTCGTCGGCCAGCACGCTTTGATAGGGATTCGCATCCGCAGCCTGATATTCGTAATAGTTGTTCTCGGCAGCCGCGGCCTCCGCCTCGGCGATCTTCGCCTCCCATTCGGCCCTGCGGGCTTCGGCGGCAGCACGCTGCGCCTCGGCCTCGGCCTGCTTCCTGCGGGCGATCTGCGTCTTGTCATGCACGGCGTAGAGGTCGTCGGAGGCATATCCCGCCGAAGCGTAATATGCCGACGTGCAGCCGGCCAGACCGGCGGAGAGCAAGACGGTTCCGATCAAAATTCTCAACTTTTTCATAGCGCACAAGGGTATTGTTTGCGTTAGTCTCTGATCTAAAAACGAAAACCATACCGTTTTTAGTATCATTTCATTCTTATAAACGGCCCCGCGCGGGAAATACTGCGCACGCGAGGGGGATTCCCGCCATCAAAGATAGGAATTATATCCGGAAAAGCGCGCCTCGGCGGGGCCTCCGGAGCTTTTTTTCAACGGATCGCAATTTTTTCCGCATGAAAATAGGCGGAAATAAAAAATATGTCTATATTTGCAGTCCCAAAACAGCGGTTTTGGGATCAAGGAGAGATGCCGGAGTGGTCGATCGGGCCGCACTCGAAATGCGGTGTACGGGCAACTGTACCGGGGGTTCGAATCCCTCTCTCTCCGCAGAAGCGAAGATCGCCGGGTTGCAAGCGTGGCTTGCAACTCTTTTTTGTTTCCGGTGTCGCAAAATTTCGGGGCCGAACGGCCCGAATTAAAAAAAATTATGCTATATTTGCAATAAATAATTAAAGGTTAAGGCAAACCTTTATGCCATGAGGTAAACTTGCGACTATTACTAATATAAATGTAATAGGTTTTTCATCGGTATAGATTTTGTCTGAAACCTGTGTTTTGCCCCTGCATTTCGGTGCAGGCGGCATGCACGGGCGCAAGGGCAGTTACCGGTGAAGGCTCGCAAGGCCAACCTCATGGGACTGTACCTGCGTTCCGTGCTTTTTTATGCCCGGACCGGAACGCAGAACCGGACATCGGGCGAATTGGGTGCGGGATATTCGAATTCTTCATGTTTGCAGGTTAAAAGCGTCACAATGCATTTTTACCTTTGTCCCGCACCCGTTTTTTCGATCTCGTAATTTCAACGGGCTCTCCGCCGCACGATCCGGTGCGGCATCCGGACGAAACCCGGTAGAACCGTCTGCGATCCCGGCCGCAATTCGAAAGTCCCAAGACACGCAATATGACGGCGGCCGGGGATCGCTTTCCGACGGCCGCTGCGGCAAGGGCCGCAGTCCCGCGCGTCACTCGGACGCATACTTCTTCGGAAGCACGCCGAACTGCTTCTGGAAGCATTTGGCGAAATAGGACGTGGAACTGAATCCCACCATATAGCAGACCTCGTTGATGTGGTAACGCTTGTCCCGGAGCAGCCGGGCCGCGGTTTTCAGCCGTTCGAGCCGCAGATAGTCGTTCGGGGTCATGTTCAGCACGCCTTTGATCTTGCGGTAGAAGCTCGCACGGCTCATGTGCACCATCTCGGCGATGTCGTTGATCTTGAACTCGGGATCGCTGAGGTTGGCCTGGATGATCTCTTGCAGCCGGACGATGAAATCGGTGTCCACCGAGGAGGTCGCCACGGTATTGGCCAGCACCAGCGGATTTTTCGAGAAAGCCTCGCTCAGCATCTGCCGGCTCTTGATGAGGTTGGCGATCACCGACAGCAGGTAATCCGACGAAAAAGGCTTCTCGACATAGGCGTCGGCCCCGGCGTCCATGCCCGAGATCTTCGAACGGAGGTTCGTCTTCGCCGACAGCAGGATCAGGGGGATATGGCTGTAACGCAGGTCGGTTTTCACCTGCCGGCAAAACTCGATGCCGTCCATCTTGGGCATCATGATATCGCTGATGATCACATTGACGTAGTTCTTCTCCAGCAGCTCCAGCGCTTCGACGCCGTTCCCGGCCGTGAGCACCGAGTAGCTTTCCGACACCTGCCGCCGGATGAAGGCGCACATCTCGGGGTTGTCCTCGACGACCAGCACGCTGTAAGCCTCCCAGCCGGGATCGCCGCGCTCGTCGGAGATGCTCTCGGCATCCTCCGCCGATACGGTCTCCACGACCGCCTCCGCCTCCTGCCGGCAGAGCGGAACGGTCAGCACGAACACGTTCAGTTCCGTGTCGGCCTCCATCGCCAGCGTGCCGTGGTGCAGTTCGGCCAGCGAGCGCGACAGCGCCAGCCCGATTCCCGTTCCGGTCGATTCCTCCTTGCGGGTATGGCGGAAGAACGGGGCGAAAATGGCCTCGCGCATCTCCGGAGGCACGACCTCGCCGTCGTTGGTCACCGTGACCCGGAACGCATCGCCCGCCACCGACAGCCCGACGCGGATCATCGTCTCGGAATATTTCAGGGCGTTGTTCATCAGGTTGCTCAGAATCTTGGTGAAAGCCTCCCGATCGACCTGCGCATGAATCGCCCCTTCGCCCGGGTCCAGTTCGAAGGTCTTGTGCTGCTGCTTGGCCGAGGAGCTGAAACGGTAGAACGTCTCTTCGACGATATCCGTCACGTTCTGCCGCGTCAGGTTGAGCGACAGACGCTCTTTCTCGATCTTCTGGAAATCCAGCAGCTGATTCGTGAGGTCCAGCAGACGGTTGGTGTTGCGGTCCATGACGATCAGGTCCTCGGCCATGCTCCGGTCCGTCATCTGGCGGCCGAGGATGTTCTCCAACGGCCCTTTGATGAGCGTCAGCGGCGTGCGGATCTCGTGGGCGATGTTGGTGAAGAAGCTGATCTTGGCATTGTACAGCTCGCGTTCCTTTTCGCGCTCGAAAGCCTGGATGTGCTGCTGCTGGCGGCGGACGTTGCGGCGCGTATAGTAAATCCGGATCAGCACGAGCGCCCCCAGGGCAAGCAGCCCGTAGACGACATAGGCCGCCGCAGAGAGGTAGAACGGCGGCGAAACCTCGATGAAAAGACGCTTCTCCGCCTCCGGGCCGGCATGGTCCGACCCCGCCGGGAGACGCACCCGGAAGCTGTATTTGCCGTAGGGGATTTTCGAATAGGTGATCGTGGCGCTCCCGGGCGTGCACTGCCGCCACTGGTCGTCGAAGCCTTCGAGCTTATAGAGCAGGCGGCTGGTCTGCGGCTCGCGGTAGCTCAGGGCGGCGATCTGCAACGACAGGGAGTTCTGGTCGTGTTTCAGGCGGATCGAATCCGAACAGATGATGCTCTTGCGCAGCGGAGAGTTGCGGCCCCCGACGGCGACTTTCTCGTCGAGCAGCGAGAAATCGGTGATGTAGATGGGCGGCACGTAGTCGGTCTTGCGGCCGAGGAGCGTCTCGGGGTTGAAGGAGATCAGCCCCTCGATACAGCCGAAATAGATGGTCCCGTCCGGGGATTTGTACCCCGACTTGTAGTTGAACTGATTGCTCAGCAGACGGTCGGTCACGGTGTAGACCTGCCGGACACGGCCCGCCCGGGGATCGAACAGCGCCAGCCCCCGGTCGGTCGTGATCCAGAAATAGCCGCGGTCGTCCTCGATGATCTGGAAAACGACATCGCTGGGCATTCCGTCGGAGGAGGTGTAGCGGACGAAGGTGTTCCCGGCGGGGTCGAAGCGGCAGAAGCCCGAACCCTCGGTGGTGAGCCATATCCGGCGGCCGCTGTCCTCGAAAATGCCCGTGATGTTGTCGTAGGGAAGCGAGTCGGGATCGTCGTCATCGTGCAGGAACTGCGTCCAAACGTCGTTGCGCGCGTCGTAACGGTAGACGCCGTTGGAGGAGGTCCCCACCCACAGATTCCCGTTCGAATCCTCCCGGATGTCGCGGACCATCTTGCCGCCGTTGATCTCCGGGACGTAAAGGAAACGGTCCGTCTCGCGGTTGTAATACTGGAGTCCGTGCATGGTTCCCACGTAGATGCGCCCGCCGTTGGTCTTGTAGAGGGCGAAAACATAGTTGCTGAACAGCCGCCCCGGCTTGTTGTCGTTGTCGTATTTGCGGATGCGGCCCGTCCGGGTGTCGATCACCCGGATGCCTTTCGAGAAGGTGCTCACCCAGAGGTCGTCCCCGTCCATCAGCAGTCCGTGGACGTTGGAGAACTCCCGGCTCGGGGCGAAGAAGCCGAACGAACCCGTCGCCGGATCGAACGTGTAGAGCCCGGCATCCTCCGTGCCGATCCAGAGCCGCCCGTCGCTGCCGGGGCAGATTTCCCGCACGCGGCGGCCCTGAAGGCTGTGCGGATCGTCGGTGTGGTAATATTTTTCGAAATCGGAGTTCCGCTGGGGCAGGTAATTGATGCCCCCGAAGAACGAACCGATCCACAACCCGCCCTCGCGGTCCTTGCAAAGCGAATACACGGCGTTGTCGGAGAGCGAATAGGGATCGTACGGGGAGCTTTTCAGATGCTGGTAACGCCGGGTGCGGACGTTGTAGACGACGATGCCCGACTCGGTTCCGATCCACAGTTCTTCGGGCGAATACGGCAGGATATGGCGCACGAACAGCGGCGCATCGGGGTTATCCGACAGCCGCAGGCGGGTAACCGTTCCGGAAACGAGGTCCACCTTCGCCACGCCGCGCTCCTCCAGCCCGAGGTACATCTCGTTGTAGTCGCTCAGACAGATGAAGGAGATGATGTCCTGGGGATAAATCTCCCGCCCGTCGGCGTCGAGGAACGGTTTCACGGTCCGGAACAGGTCCTCGGTGCAGTAAAGCCCGCCGCCGTAGCCGGCGAACCAGATGACCCCGTTCTTATCGGAAGCGAGGCTGCGCAGCGGCTTCCGCGGCTTGTAGCGGCGTTCGACCTCACGGGTCTGCGGATCGTAGCAGAAAACGTCGCCGTTCTCCACGACGATCCAGACGCGGCCCTCCCGGTCGCAGTCGAGAATCGAAATGGGCTTGGTGACCGGCTTCCCGTCGGCAGCGTAGAGCGGCACGCCGGAGAAATGCTCCGTCTCGGGATCGTAGATATAAAGCCCCGAGTCGGTGCCGACCCAAATCCGGTGGTCGTGATCCTGGACGAGACATTTGATCAGGCTGTTCCCCAGTCCGGTCGTGAGACGGGGATCGTGCATGAAGGTCTTGAACGATTTCCCGTCGTAACGGCACAGGCCGTCCTTCGTGCCGAACCACATGAAGCCCTTGTCATCCTGAATGATCGAGGTGACCGTATTCTGCGACAATCCGTCGTTGATGTCCAGCCGGTCGAAATGGATCGACTGCGCACGGAGCGGAAAAACGCCGCAACAAAACGCCAGGACAAGCGGATAAAATTTTCCCATACGAAGTTCAGGTTAGCAGAACAAATATAATTAAATTTATATCACCGAAAAACACCCCGCAGACCCTGCGACAAAAGAGTTCGTTTACACAACACGTTGACGAACAACGATTTGCAAAAACAAAACAATCCGTTCACACCGGACAAGAGACAAAATTGAGATAATTCTTGCGTTAATAGCGACTATATTTTCTTGCGCCCCGTTTTCCCTTTCATATCTTTGTTTTAGCTAAAAAACCCGACTTAAAACGGCACGCCCCGGATGGCTGCCGGACCGAAAGCAACCGATGAAAAAGTGCATTTCCATTCTGTTCGCCTGCTGTGCGATCGCCGGTGAGACCGCTGCCATGGAGGGCAGCCTTTCGCAACGGATCACGCTGAAAACCCCGGGCAACCGCGCCGTGACCTACAACCTCCGCGAAACCGCTGAGGGGGGGGGAATTTTAGAAGCTGACCGACGGCTGCCGCTGACCGTCCGACGGCAAAAAACCGAAACCGACGACGAAATCAGAATCGTCCTCACGCTGACAGCGGAGGATCTCCTATATTATAATGTAGAGCAGTCTTTCCATACGGGCCTCGCCCACGAGAACTGCCTCTTCTACATGCCCGGATTCTGGTACCGCAAGAACCTACGGTCGCCCGAATCGGCCCCTTCGTTCCGCACCGGCGACAGCTGGCAGGTGCGCGAAGACCGTCTGAGCACGCCCCTCACGGGTATTTACGACGAACGATCGGGCACCTACTACACGGTGCTCCGCACCGACACGCCCGACTGCGAGGCGCTCGCCTGCCACAACTACGGCGAGGTGATCCTCTCGGGCAAAACGTCGCTGGGCTTCACGGGATTCCGCAATGCGGACGCACACGCCGCGCTGGTCTTCGGCTTCCCCTACTGCGAAGCCCCGAAATCCTACGTCCGCAAACTGACTCTCGCCCCGGCCGTCCGGGCATTCGAAAAGTTGGAGAAGGGCGAGACGCGCCGCCTGACATGGACCATCCGCAAGGGCGCCAGCCCCTCCTACTCGTCGTTCGTGGCCGAGGTGTGGAACGCCTCCTTCGACACGCTCGATCCCCGGCCCGTCAGCCCGCGCCACACCCCCGACGAAGCCAAGGCCATTCTGTCCGAATACTTCTCCCGCAGCTACGTCGGGAAATACCCGCTGAAATTCACCTCCGGCGTGGAGCTCCGCACGGCCGACTGCGAAAGCACGGACATCGCCGAAGTGGGATTCGTGGGCCGCGTGCTGCTCAACGCCTTCAACGCGCTGGAATACGCCGAAGCGAACGGCCGCGAACAGCTCGCGGCAGAGGCCCGGTCGATCTTCGACAGCTACCTGCGATACGGATTCACGCCGGGCGGCCTGATCCGCGAGGTGGTCGATTTCAAACGTGAGCGCGAAGCCGACGTGTACAGCATCCGCCGCCAGTCGGAGGGCCTCTACGCCCTGCTGAACTACCTCGACTACGAAAAACGGCACGGCCGCAGCCATCCCCGGTGGGAGGCCCGCATCCGGACCCTGCTGGAGAAATTCCGCACGCTCCAGAATCCCGACGGCAGTTTCCCCCGCAAATTCCACGACAACCTGACCGTCGTGGACGCCTCCGGCGGCAGCACGCCTTCGGCCACGCTGCCCCTGACGATGGCCTGCGCCTATTTCGGGGACGAGGCGTACCGCCGGAGCGCCGTACGCACGGCCGACTATCTCGAAAAGAACCTCATCTCCAAGGCCGACTACTTCTCCTCGACGCTCGACGCCAACTGCGAGGATAAAGAGGCTTCGCTCTACGCCGCAACGGCGATGTACTACCTGACATTCATTTCCGAGGGCGCCGAACGGCAGCGCTACGTCGATCTGTGCCGCGAGGCGGCCTATTTCGCCCTCTCGTGGTACTACCTCTGGGACGTGCCTTTCGCGCAGGGGCAGATGCTCGGCGACGTAGGCTTCCGCTCGCGCGGCTGGGGCAACGTGTCGGTGGAGAACAACCATGTCGATGTCTTCATCTTCGAATTCGCCACGGTGCTCGATTTCCTGGCCGACACGTGCGGCGAACCCCGTTTCGCCCGCATGAGCGCCGTGATTCGGAGTTCGATGCTCCAGCTGATGCCCGCCGAGGGGTCGATGTTCGGGATCGCCCGCACGGGCTACTACCCCGAGGTCGTGCAGCACACCGCCTGGGACTACGGCAAGAACGGCAAAGGCTTCTACAACGACATCTTCGCACCGGGATGGACCGTGGCGTCGCTCTGGCAGATGCTCACCCCCGACCGCGTCACGAAATTTTTCGCCAACCGATAAACCACGGGCAAATGACACGAATTCTACTGCTTCTCATTCTTCTCGCACCGCTCGCCGCACCGGCGCAGAGCGCCCTGAAAGAACGCGAGACGATCTGCACCCTGACCTCGAAGGAGGGCCACGGCGGGCAGTTCGACTGGAAAATGAAACGTGCCGACGAAGTGGGCGTACGCTCCGAGGAGGTCTCCTCCGCCGAGCTCCCGACCGAAGGGTGGCTGCCGGCGGTGGTCCCGGGAACGGTGCTCAACTCGCTGGTGCACGACGGCATATACCCCGAACCGTACTACGGACTCAACAACAAACTGGAATCGAACCTCATTCCCGACCTCTACCGCGCCGGACGGGATTTCTACACCTACTGGTTCCGGACGGAGTTCCGGCTCGACCGGAAGGAGTGCGGCGGCAGGAAGGTCTGGCTGCAAGCCGACGGCATCAACTACCGCGCGGAAATCTGGCTCAACGGCAGCATGGTGGGCAGCACGGCCGGCATGTTCCTGCAACGTGTGATCGACATCACCGACAAGGTCACGTTCGACCGGGAGAACGTCCTGGCCGTGAAGGTCTACCCCGTGGATATGCCCGGCACGATACGCCCCAAGGGCGGCAAGTCGTTCGGCGCCAACGGGGAGTTCCAGAACGGCGGCAACGGCGAGATCGGCCGCAACGTCACCCAGCTGATGACCGTCGGGTGGGACTTCTTCTACCTCGACGGCATCCGCGACCGCAACACCGGCATCTGGCGCGACATCTCGCTCTTCACCACCGGACGCGTGCGGCTGGCCCACCCGTTCGTGAAATCCGAGTTGTCGAAACCCGGCTACGACGTGGCGCGCCAGACCGTTTCGGTCGAGGTGACCTATCCCGACTACATCCCGCAGAACACCTGGCGGAAAGCCAAAGTCAGCGGCGAGATCCGCGGCGAAGGCATCCGCTTCGAAAAGGAGGTGTCGCTCTACCGCGGCGAGGTGAAGGAGGTGGTCTTCACCCCCGAGGAGTTCCCGCAGTTAGTGATCCGCAACCCGCGCCTGTGGTGGCCGCTGAACAAGGGGAAACAGGAGCTCTACGACCTGACGCTGAAAGTCGAGTTCGACGGCCGGGTCAGCGATTCGATCTCGACGCGCTTCGGCATCCGTGAGATCGCCTCGACGACCGACACGCCGGACAAGTCGCGCACGTTCAGCGTCAACGGCCGGCCGCTCTTCGTCCGGGGCACCAACTGGCTGCCGGAAGCCATGCTCCGCACGTCGGACGAACGCACCCGGGCCGAACTGCGCTACACGGCCCAGTCGGGCGTGAACCTCATCCGCTTCTGGGGCGGCGGCATCACCGAATCGGACTACTTCTTCCAGCTCTGCGACTCGCTGGGCATCCTCGTCTGGCAGGAGTTCTGGATGACGGGCGACACCAACCACCCCAACGATCCGGGCGTCTACTATTCGAACGTGGTCTCCACGGTGAAGCGCATCCGCAACCACCCCTCGCTGGCCTACTACGTCTCCTCGAACGAGAGCACCGAGATGCCGCAGATGGAACGTCTGCTCGAAAGGCTCGACGGCACGCGCGGCTATCAGATGCAGTCGGAGTGCGGCGGCATCCACGACGGCAGCCCCTACAAGCAGGTCAACATCATGAGCCACTACGAGGACAAAGCCTCCCCGCGCGGCAGCCGCGTCTACGGGTTCAACCCCGAATACGGCGCCCCGTGCCTGCCGACGGTCGAGTGCCTGCGCGAAATGATGGACGAAAAGGACCTGTGGCCCGTCAACAAGGCGGTCTGGGACTACTCCGACGGCAACGGCTTCCACCTCATGTCAACGCTCTACACCGACATGACCAACGAATACGGACCTTCGCAAAGCATCGAGGAGTTCGCCGAAAAAGCGCAGTTCCTCGGCGCCATGAACTACAAAAGCATCTGGGAGGTCTGGAACTACAACAAGTTCGGCTACGGCGACCGCTACACGTCGGGATTCCTCTACTGGTACCACAATTCGGCCGTGCGCCAGGTCGCCGGACGCATGTGGGACTGGTCGCTCGAACCCACCGCGGCGCTCTACGCCGCGCAGAACGCCTGCGAACCCCTCCATCCGCAGTTCGACTACCTGAAAAACACGGTGTCGGTGGTCAATGACCACTACCGCGCATACCGCGGCTACCGGGTCACGGCCGAGGTCTACGACCTCGACATGCGGCGCATCGACTCGCAGTCGGCGGCGGTCGATCTTCCCGAAGACGGCGTTGCGAACGACGTGCTGACGCTGGACTTCTCGGCGTCGAAGACCCCCGTGCAGTTCATCAAGCTGCGACTCTTCGACGAACGCGGCAAGCAGGCAGGCAGCAACTTCTACTGGCGCTCGGACAACGAATACAAGGGTGCCAACACGCTCACCGGTCCGGCGACGGCGGGATTCCAGTCGCTCGGCGAACTGGCCCGGACCCGCGTCGCCGCGTCGTACGAAACCTCGGTGGAGGACGGATACCACTACATCGACCTCCGGCTGAAAAACACCGG
>QWCY01007809.1_pt1 | contig 11046 bp, 7 predicted proteins | sample 1972631 | NCBI WGS metagenome assembly QWCY01 (sample SAMN09866696, study PRJNA288562) | Human gut metagenome isolate pre1_stool, whole genome shotgun sequencing... | isolation source: gut | host: Homo sapiens | place: USA: California
GCATCTGCGGGTGGGAGCCACCAAAACCATAGGAGAATATGTTCTCGTGCCAACGGTACGCCAATTCCTAAAAAAGAAAATCACCAGATTGATCTGCTGGTCGACAATACCGAAACATTGCTTGCTATGCTCGAACGAGGAGAATTGGACTTTGCAATAATTGAAGGCGTGTTCGATAAAGAAAAGTATCCGCACCGCCTCTATAAAAAAGAGAGCTTTTTGGGCATATGCAGCCGTCGTCATTCTTTTGCAGGCAGAACCGTTTCTCTTGAGGAAGTTCTTCAGGAAAGCCTGCTTGTGCGTGAGAAAGGTTCCGGAACACACATGCTTCAGAAACAAGCCGTGGCCGCAAGAGGTTATTCACTGGACAGCTTCAGTCGGCATTCGTCCATCAGTAATTTTTCTATTATTTGCGACTTGGTTGCAATGGATCATTTGATTACTTTTGCATATGAACCAATTAGCCACTGCCGAAATGACTTGGCAACATTTAGAGTGGAGGACATGGAGATCACTGGTGAATTCAATCTTGTTTATATTAACCGTTCGGTTGCAGAACCTAAAGCCGATCTATTTCTTGCAACCTGCTAAAGCTCTGATTTGTCAGATAGTTTCTAATAGAAAAACGAAAGCTCGGTGTTGCACCCACCGAGCCTTTTTTGCTTTATAGGAAATTTCTCAAATCGTCAGAAATAGTGTATAATGGGCTGGAAATAAAAAATGACATAACAAAAGAGCGAAGGGGGCTTCGCCATGACGTTGTTTATGAAGTTTTTTGTTTTGGTTTAGGTTAGCTGAACTATCTGACTATGGAGAAAGAATTATTATGAACATGGATTTATCCATATTTATTTCCCGTCTTTCTGCGAAAGCCACCAATGCGCCATGAAACGTGTTGGTTACCTTCACTTTCTATTTTTGTTCCCTTCTGATATGATGGTTCCATAAGACTGACACACTACAGAACACGTGGAGGTGAGTGGCGGGGCTGTATAGCGGCAACCTCGCATATTTATATGTTGTCGGTCATCCGTTAAGGCATCAATGAGTGGCGCATAACTGTAGCCCGGAAACTTATCTCTTCCGAAGTCGACTCGATCTCGCCGGATGACCAGTCACTGTCCGTTTTATCATTATGCTATCAGGAGGTAGTTACTTGTCTTTTAAAATTTTTAAATTTAACTGCTGTGGACTTGATGTCCACAAAACATGGATTTATGCCTGTATCGGTATCACGGATTCCAATAATCGTACAGAGTATAAGCAGGCTCGCTTTTCTTCCTTTTCTAAAGGTTTGCATCAGCTGTGTGTCTGGCTTGCTAAATACAACTGTAACGATGTCTGTATGGAATCTACCGGCAAGTATTGGATCCCTGTTTTCAATATCTTAGAGCAACACAAAATCCGGGTTACTCTATCCCATCCGAAATACACCAAACCCATGAAAGGAAACAAGACCGACCGCAAAGATGCCAAATGGATCGGTGATCTATACATGTGCGGCATGGTGAAACCTTCTTTTATTCCACCTGCTGACATCAGAGAACTCAGGGATCTCGTAAGATACCGTTTCAAACTCACCTGTATGATTACCGGTGAGAAGAATCGTGCCCAAAATTGTCTTACTGTTTCCAATCTGAAGCTTGATGATGTCTTTTCTGATGTATTCGGGAAATCTTCCCGTTCCATTACGGAACAGATTTTGCAGCACCCTGGGGAAAAATTTGATGTGTCACCCTTTGTTGACAGCCGCTGTAAAACTCCAATAGAAGAAATTCAGGCGGCCGTTGATGGTAATATCTCGAAAGAACAGGCTGTAAAGCTCAGACAGTGCCTTGATCACATAGACGAACTTCAAAAGCACATTTCAGAAGTAGAACAGGAAATCCTTCGTTTCAGTGATAAATACGAGGCTGCTTTAAACTTAATAAGAACGGTTCCTGGATTCGATAAGAATCCAATGACTGCAATTCAGGTGCTTTCAGAGATTGGTGGTGATATGCCTGTCTTCCCCACAGCAAAACACCTCGTCTCCTGTGCTGGATGTTGTTCCCGAAATGATAAGAGCGACCGTAAAATCAAATCCACTCGGATTTCCTGTGCTGGTTCTTATTTTAAACCAGTTCTGGTACAGATTGCAAATGCTTTAATCAAATCGAAGAAACATTTTGAATTTACCACCCGCTATAAGCGTATCAAAACACGTCGCGGCCACAAGAAAGCCATTATTGCACGCTGCCGTATGATCCTGACCGCTATCTGGCACATACTCACAGATTTAAAACCTTATACATCCGATGGTTTTCTTGAATCACGTCCTGTGAAAAAAGAAAAAGTTCTTACAACTTCACAGGCACTTAATCTTCTAAGGCAACGAGGGTATCTCATTAAAGATGAGCCTTCGCCGGTCTCCTAATTAGGTGTTGCGTTTATATATTCAATTTTCAAAACCAGCTAATCTGGTGGTTTGTTTGCTATACCCTCTATTTCGTGGCTGTTCTCTACTTATTTGTTTCAAACTTCACTTTTGGTTCTTGGCGAACTCTTGTATCATACACAAAATCTTCAAAAATTACAATAATCTTGAAATAGTGTTATATTTCTTGGAATTTTATTATATCTTATTTTGGAACTTTTTCTTATAATAACATCATCAAGAAAAACAAAGACAAGTAATCATAAAAGGAGGATTCAATTAGAAAGGAGATAAGTCATCCGGAAAAGTTTATTATCTGAACTTTAAACCAGAGCAGGCTGACCAGTGGGTAGAACTTGCAAAAGAGTATACAGATGAGACGGGTGTTCAGGTTGATGTACAGACAGCAGCATCAGGAACTTACGAGTCACAGTTGAAATCAGAGATGGCAAAAGATGAGGCACCAACATTGTTCCAGGTAAACGGACCGGTTGGACTTGCTACATGGAAAAATTATTGCTATGACCTTTCAGACAGCGATGTTTATAAAGATGTCGAGTCTGACGATTATATATTAAAAGATGGCGACGCAGTAGACGGAATCGCTTATGTTATTGAGACTTATGGTCTGATCTACAACAAAGCTCTTCTGAACAAATACTTCGAATTGCCGGATGCAAGTATCAAATCAATTGATGATCTGAATAACTTCCAGGCACTTAAGACAGTTGCAGAAGAGATTCAGGCACACAAAGATGATCTTGGAGTAGAAGGAGCTTTTACTTCAGCAGGAATGGATTCTTCCTCTGACTGGAGATTCAAGACACACCTTGCAAATCTTCCAATCTACTATGAGTATAAGGCAGACGGAATTGACAGCACAGATGCAATCAAAGGAACATACCTTGACAACTACAAACAGATCTGGGATCTGTATCTGAACAACTCTACATGTGAACCATCTATGATTTCTTCTAAGACAGGAGATGACGCAGCAAGTGAATTTGCACTTGGTGAAGCAGTATTCTATCAGAATGGTACATGGGCTTACAATGATATCAAAGATAATGAAGTAGCAGATGAAGATATGGGAATGCTTCCAATCTACATCGGAGTTGATGGAGAAGAAAATCAGGGACTTTGTACAGGATCTGAGAACTACTGGTGTGTAAATAAGAACGCTTCAGAAGAAGACATTCAGGCAACACTTGATTTTATGAAATGGGTAGTTGAGAGCGATGAAGGTCGTGACATGCTGGCTAACGAGATGGGATTTGTAACACCGTTCACAACATTCTCAGATTACCTTCCGGACAACCCGCTTGTAAAAGCAAATGCTGAGTATACAAAGGCAGGAAAGACACCAGTAAGCTGGAACTTTACAACAATGCCATCTGAGAACTGGAAAAACAATCTTGGTGGAGCTCTTCTGAACTATGCACAGGGTACAGGCGCATGGGATAGTGTACAGACAGCATTTGTTGATGGATGGGCTGAAGAATACGCAGCAGCAAACGAATAAAAAAGACTTTTCACAGGATAGGCAGATAAAAAGGCTGTGAAATAGAGAAGAAGATCAAACAGCCTGCCAACGAGCATACCGGGGCAGGCTGAAATTATGTAATTAGAATTGTGAAAAGCAAAGGCGCAGAAAGGCTTTTTACAGAAAAGAAAGACAGGAGGAGAAGAACATGCAAAAAGCAATAAAGAGATATTTTCCGGTATTTGTATTGCCGACGCTGATTGCATTCACGATAGGTTTCCTTGCACCGTTTGTGTTAGGCGTATATCTTTCGTTCTGCAAGTTCACAACGGTGACAGACGCTAAATTTATTGGACTTAGCAACTATGCAAAGATCCTTGGAGACGGAGATTTTCTTCACTCTCTTTGGTTTACCGCATTATTTACAATTGTGACAGTATTATTGATCAACATTTTTGCATTTGCGGTAGCAATGCTTTTGACAAAGAATATCAAGGGAACCAATATTTTCCGTACTGTATTTTTTATGCCGAACCTGATCGGTGGTATTGTACTTGGGTATGTATGGCAGCTGTTATTAAATGGTATTCTGGCACATTTCCAGAAAACACTTACATATTCTTCAAAATATGGTTTCTGGGGATTGGTTATCCTGATGCTCTGGCAGCAGGTTGGATACATGATGATCATCTACATCTCAGGAATCCAGAATATTCCTGGAGAGCTGATCGAGGCAGCACAGATTGATGGAGCGAATAAAGTACAGCTTTTAAGATATGTTACAATTCCGATGGTTATGCCATCCATTACAATCTGTACTTTCCTGACACTTACAAACGGATTTAAACTTTTCGACCAGAACCTTGCATTGACAAACGGTGGACCGGACAAGATGTCAGAAATGCTTGCCCTGAATATCTATTATACATTCTATGGAAGAACTGGCTGGGAAGGTGTAGGACAGGCGAAAGCAGTTATCTTCTTTATTATCGTAGGAGTGATTGCATTGATCCAGAATAAACTGACAACATCAAAGGAGGTGCAGCAGTAATGAATAAAAAAGTAAAACATGGTACATTATTAACCGTTATTTTTACACTACTCAGCCTGCTGTATCTGTATCCGATCATACTGGTATTTATCAACTCCTTTAAGAAAAAAGTCTATATCAGTAAAGCACCGTTCGAGATACCGACCGGAAAGATGTATGTCGGATTAGAGAACTATATCCGTGGTATTAAGCAGACACGGCTGATTCAGGCATTTGGATGGAGTTTATTTATCACAATCTTATCTGTAGCAGTGATTATCTTATGTTGCTCCATGTGTGCATGGTATATCTGCCGCGTGAAGACAAAATTTACAAAGATCTTTTACATGCTTTGCCTGTTTGCAATGATCGTGCCATTCCAGATGGAAATGTTTACATTATCCAAGATCGCAAATATGCTTCATATGGGAAATCCGTGGGGACTGGTTGTGATCTACCTTGGATTTGGTGCAGGACTTTCCGTCTTTATGTTTACCGGGTTCATGAAATCCATTCCATTGGAGATTGAAGAGGCTGCAATGATTGATGGATGCACACCAATCCAGACATTCTTCAAAATTGTACTTCCGATTGCAAAGCCGACTTGCGTAACAGTTACAATTCTTCAGGCAATGTGGATTTGGAACGACTACCTGCTTCCATCACTTGTACTGGATCAGAGAAAATATAAGACAGTGCCGATGGCAGTTCAGTATCTGAAAGGTGGATACGGTTCTGTAGATATGGGAGCAATGATGGGAACTCTGGTTCTTGCAATTGTGCCGATTATCATCTTCTACCTGTTCTGCCAGAGATATATTATCGAAGGCGTTGTAGCCGGAGCGGTTAAAGGCTAGTGTGGACATTGTCTAAAAAATGAATTAAAATAGAATTATAAAAATTAAAAAAAGACAGCAGAGAGTGAGTGAACATTCCCTGCTGTTTTCGGACGTTATAAAAGGAATAGTGAAAATGTAAAGTGAACGTGTGGGAGGAGTGGGGAAATGATTACAATATTGATCGTGGATGATGAAAAACTGGAGCGAAGGGGAATCCGCTTTCTGTTAAAGAGGGAGGAAGGAGAATTCCAGATCCTAGAAGCAACGAATGGAAAGGATGCACTGGGAGTATTAGAATCAAACCATGTGGATATTTTATTTTCGGATGTAAAGATGCCTTATATGAATGGACTGGAGCTGACGAAAGCAGTGAGAGAAGATCATCCGGATATGGAAATCGTGATCTTCAGCGGATATAATGATTTCTCTTATGCAAGAGAAGCATTGCGGTATGGAGTTGTGGACTATGTTCTGAAGCCGGTTGATCCGGAGGAATTCCATAAGACTTTTCAACGAGTGATGGAAAATATTTCTTCTAAGATAGAGAAAAAAGAGCAGCAGGAAAAGAAAGAAGATTATCTGAAAAAATACTTTTTACTGAAATATCTGTATGGGGGAAAAGAGGAAGATTTTGTTCAGTTTAAGAAACTTACAGATGGAATGGAAGATGGTCTGTCCCAATTTACCCGTATGGTTCTTGTCAGTGCCTCAAATGGATTCTTCGAAACGGAAGAGGAACATTTCCTGATGAGCCTGAAGGAAGAGGTGCAGAGAGAGTTTCATTATGTGAATCTGAATTCGAACGAATCCATCTTTTTGTTCACGGAAAAATATGCAGATTATCATGGAATCGTAGAGAAAATGTACCGTTTTTTTGCGCACCAGTTTGACAGTGAATGTTATTTTGCAGTCAGTGAGGAAATCGAAGATGGAAAAAATCTGGCAGAGGAATTTAAGGTGCTAGAAGGAATGTTAGAAGAGCAGTTCTATCAGCCACGTCAGCATCTGTTTTTCCACGGGGAGAAGCAGGAAGAGAAGAAAGCTGATCCGGCAGAAGATTCTGAAATCATGGAACAGATTACGAAAGATATTCAATATAAAGATCTGCCACATCTCCGTCAGGATTTTCAGAGACTGGAAGAAAAATATCGTGCACATAAGCAATTTTCGGATATGTATGTAAAGTTTGTATTTTCTGGAATTATGAAAGAATTGCTCGACCAGATGGAAGGGCTGGATGAAAAGATGCTTTCAAAGAGAGTGGATCGATTATATCGTTGCAGAAACCTTAATGATGTGATTGCTATAGTAGAAGAAGTACTTCAGGAATATGAACATTGCATGCAAGAGCAGGAAGATGGGTTCCGATCAGAAGTTACAACCGTGAAGGGATATATTTATCACCATTATAAGGAAAAGGATCTGGGAGCAGAGACACTTTCCGCAATGGTTTTTCTGTCACCGGGATATTTAAGTGCTGTATTTAAAGAAGAAACAGGGATGACACTGAACCGTTTTATCCGTGAAGTGCGAATGAATAAAGCAAAAGAGCTTTTAGAGACAACGAATATGAAAATCTCCCAAATTGCGAAAGAAGTAGGATTTTCCAATAACTCATACTTCTGCAGAAGTTTCAGAGAGTTTTTCGGAGATACACCGGAAGCATGCAGGAAAGGAATAGCGGCGGATGAAAAAACAAATACGGAAGTTGATCCATCGATTTGAAAATCTGAAATTTCGTAAAAAACTGTCTGTTTTGATGCTGATTGCAGGACTGGTTCCGGTAGGATTCCTTGCTTTTTCCATGCAGTATGGCATGATGAATCAATTGCGAGAGAAGGAACAGTACAATCTGGAGAAAATGTTGGAACAGTCAGTGAGTTCGATTGAGAATCAGTCTCAGATCTATAAGAACTTGGTTGATTATCTGTCTTATTCTCAAAATCTCAGGAATATTTTTGATGTGGAGACAGAGTCGGATTATGAGAAGTATTTGAAATATGTGAAGGTGGCTGATCCACTGTTGCAGATGCCGACGATCTATCACAAAGAGATCCAGAGCATTACATTATATTCTGACAATATAGAAGTGCCACATGGAGATACACTTCTTCCAATGTCGGAAGCGGAGAATCAACAGTGGTATTCCAGGTTGAATGAGGGAACATTAATGCAGTGGAGCATCACTCGCGGTGTGAATAAATCAATCATTGCCAGTCGGAAATTCTATGACAATGATACGATCAAAGCGGTGTTGGAGATGCGTCTGGATTATGAAAAAGTTCTTGAACCATTCATGAGCCAGCTTACAGATAATACAGGAGGCATGATTCAGGATGATAATGGAAATATTGTCTATGCCGAGTGTTCTATGGATAAGAAATATCGTCCGAAGGATATTGAGAGTCCGAAAGATATCAGTGAGAATTATTATCTGGTACAGCGGACAATGAAGGATACAGGATGGAATTTCTATATCTATCGTCCAAAGGCAGTAAGTGAAAACGCAATCCATAAGCTTTTGCTCAAAAATATTCCGATTATTTTGATCAGTGTTCTTCTTCTGAGTTTTCTGGGATATGTTTTTTCTCTCCGTATGGTATCGCAGTTGGAGTTATTGACTGAAAATATGAACCTGATCAATATGGGACTTCGTAAAGTTACCGTGCAGAGTAAATCCAAAGACGAGGTGGGTGTGCTGATCCGGTCATTTCGGCGCATGATGGATCAGATGAACCATTTGATCTCAGAAGTATATGAGAGTAAGATCCAGCTTCAGAACAGTGAGATGAGAGCACTGCAGGCACAGATCAATCCGCATTTCCTTTATAATTCGCTTTCAATCATCAACTGGAAAGCAATTGAAGCGGGGGAGGATGAAATCAGTCATGTGACATTGGCACTGTCTACTTATTATCGGACAAGCCTAAATCGTGGTGAAACAATGACTACAGTGGCAAAAGAAATTGATAACATCCGTGCATATCTCAAAATCCAACTTGTTATGCATGATAACGAGTTCCGTGTGGTTGAACAGATTTCGGATGGTCTTAATGATTATCTGATACCGAAGTTGATCCTGCAGCCACTTGCAGAAAATGCAATCGATCATGGAATTGATGTGTCAGATAATGAGAATCCGACGTTGTGGCTGACGATTCGTGAAGAGGCTGAGCACATTTTCTTTGAAATCAGGGACAATGGTGCGGGAATGACGCAGGAGAAGGCGGATCAGATTCTGACATATCAGTCCTCCGGTTATGGTGTGCGAAATGTCTGTGACAGAATCCATGTCCTTTATGGAGAAAAAGGTGAGATGAAGATAGAAAGTACTCCAGGAAAAGGAACGCGGGTCTTTATCCGAATTCCGAAGAACACGGAGGCGAAGGTGTTATGAAAAACGATATGAAAAAGCGAATTCTATCAGCCCAGCTTGCATTAATTTTATTGCTGATGCTTTGGTGCGGAACCTATTTGGAGACGAAGGAAAGTCAAAGACAGATGGAACAGTTAGAAGCATCCCAAAGTGAGTCTGGTGCAAGCAATGCAGTTGAAGTGAAAAGAAAGCTGATGTATAAAGCGATGCATACACCACTTGGGAAATATCCTGAGACTGTTACCTATACACTTGGCAAGATTGCAGGGGCGAATAATTCGAATCTTCCTGTAGGAGATACGTACGAAAATAATGCATATACGAGATATTTGAAGAAAATACTTAATATTCAGAATGAAGATGTCTTTGAATTGCAGGATGGCAATACTTATGAAGAGGCGGTCAATGTAGCGATTGAAGATCGTGATATTCCAGACGTGCTTGTTGTGAAGGGAAGAGATAACCTGCTCCGCCTGATTGAAGCAGGCCTGATCGAAGAACTTACAGAAACGTATGAAGAGTGTACGACAGATACGATCAAAGAAATGTATGAAAGTTATGGAGATTCTCTTTTACAGTCTGCAACCGTGGATGGAAAGCTATATGCATTTCCGAATACGGTGATTGACGATGGAACTCCGCTTCTTTGGCTGCGGAAAGACTGGATTGAGAAGTTGGGATTAAAGGAACCGGAAACAGTAGGAGAAGCGTTGGAAGTGATCCGGGCATTTGTAGAACAGGATGCAGCAGGAGACGGTCAGACAATCGGCCTTGCCTGTAGTACAGACGTGGTTGCCGGTGCGGATCAGACTTATGGAGTGGATGCAACTTTTATACATGCCGGTGCAATGCCATGTCACTGGATCCTGGATAAAAATGGAAATGTAGTTTATGGGTCAGTAACACAGGAAACAAAAGAAGCGCTTTTGAAACTTCACAATCTATATGAGGATGAGATACTCGACCAGAGATTCCTGCTGCGAAAGACGGAAAACATAGATGATTTGTTAAAAACCGGACATTGCGGTGCTATCTGTGGACGCTGGTGGGCTCCGAATAACCCGTTGAGTGCAGCATATAATGTCGATTCAAATGCAGAGTGGAAACCGTATCTTTTAGACAAAGAACAGGTAAATGAGACGCAGAAGATATCAGTTTTTGAATCGTATGACCAGTGGATGTATGTGGTGGTGCGTAAAGGATATGAGCATCCGGAAATTGTAGCAAAGTATGTGAGTGCGATTTTTGATCAGTCTAGATATGCAAATGATAGTGCGGCAAGAGAAGTGAATGATTATTTTTCTATTAATGTAGATCCGACGGCCCGGCCACTGAATATTAATGTGGATTATGAGGATGCACTTTACCGTACGACAGAACATATTCAGGCAGCACTGGATAAGACGCTTGATGTATCAGAGCTTAGCGGTTTGGAAAAGTCTTATTTTAATACATGCAAATCTTACTTGAATGGACAGCTGACAACCGCGAATGGATGGGCGGCGTATGCGTCAAGAATTCAGGCTGTGGGGGAACTGCAGAAGGCAGGAATAACAAGTACATCGACATTGCCTCTGGAAAATGTAAATGCAGAAATTCCGCAGGAATTACAGGAACTGGAACAGGAAGCATTTCTTCAGATCATTAGTGGGGAGAAACCAGTGGATTACTTTGATACTTTTGTGGTAGAATGGTATGCAAACGGTGGAAAAGTGCTGACCGAACGGGTGCAGAACGCCTATGAAAGTGGAAAGAACTAAAAAGAATGGATATTAATCAGAGACTGACAGAAGAATTAAAGAAACAGATTCTGGCAGCGGAAACGCTTGTGGCAGTAGAAGACCTGTATCGCCCATATCGTCCAAAGCGCCGCACACGTGCGACAATCGCGAAGGAGAAAGG
>QWCY01006006.1_pt1 | contig 11045 bp, 8 predicted proteins | sample 1972631 | NCBI WGS metagenome assembly QWCY01 (sample SAMN09866696, study PRJNA288562) | Human gut metagenome isolate pre1_stool, whole genome shotgun sequencing... | isolation source: gut | host: Homo sapiens | place: USA: California
AAATATAAAGCCATAATTAACTTTGTAAAAGAAAGATATGAAGCAGGACAGCCAGTTCTAATAGGTACAATTGCCATAGAAACAAGTGAATTAATTAGTGATTTACTAACAAAGGCAAAAATACCACATGAAACATTAAATGCAAAAAATCATGCTCGCGAAGCAGAAATAATTTCTAAAATCGGACAACATAAATCTGTTACAATCGCAACAAACATGGCTGGACGTGGTACAGACATTAAGTTATCAGACGAAATAAAAGCTCTAGGTGGACTTTGCGTAGTTGGTACAGAAAGACATGAATCACGCCGTATTGATAATCAGTTAAGAGGACGTTCCGGACGTCAAGGAGATCCAGGATATACACAATTCTTTGTATCTATGGAAGATGACCTAATGGTTCGTTTTGGTTCTGATAGAATTAAAACTATGATGCAAAACATGGGATTTGGTGATAATGCTATCCAAAGTAAAATTATTACTAACTCTTTAGGTACTGCCCAAGCAAGAGTTGAAGGTAACAACTTTGATATTCGTAAAAATATTCTACAATACGATGATGTTATGAATAATCAAAGAGAGATAATATATGAAAAAAGAAATAAAATATTAGACAGTGAATCTATTCATGAAGATATTTTAGATACATTCCGTCATCATATTGAGGACTTGGTTAATTCACATTTAGTAATTGATGGGGAAATTAATGACGACGACATTGATGAAATAACAGAATTTGCCAATGAAAACTTATTAGTTAAAGACATAAAAAAATCATCATTAAAGAATAAGAGCGCAGAAGATATTATAAATAAGTTATACCAGCAAGTTGTTGATGAATATCAAGAAAAAATATCAATTTTACCAGAAGAGGTAACTAACGAATTTGAAAAAGCTATTTCTCTACAGGTAATTGATAATTATTGGATGGAACATATCAATACAATGTCACATTTAAGAGAAGGAATATACTTACGTGGATATGCACAAGTTGATCCTTTACATGCGTATACTATGGAGGGATTCGATATGTTTGATAAGATGTTACAAAACATTGACAAAGACACAACTGTATTCCTACTAAAAGCAGAAATAAGACAAAATATCGAAAGAAAACCAGCTGCAGAAACAAAAAAGATGAGCACCAACAAAGATGATTCATCAGATAAATCAAAAAAGAAACCAGTAAAATCTAAAAAAGTTGGTAGAAACGACCTTTGTCCATGTGGCTCTGGTAAAAAGTACAAACAATGCTGTGGTAAATAGCTTGTTTTATAAGGTTTCATGAGTTTGACAATAGTCAAAAAAGGGCAAAAAATTATGTGCATAAATTAAAAAAAGCCTGTATTATAAGGGAAAGCACACATTAATAGAAACTAGCGTCCGAGCTAGTTTTTATTCTCTTTTCTAAAGATTTTTAGAAGGAAGATTTATAACACAAGTACATCTGACAAAAAGAGGAAACCTATTTCAAAATAGGTTTGAAATTGCTCCACAAGGTGAAACAAGAAAGTATATTAATAAGTCTGGATTTAAGACAAAACAAGAAGCTCATGAAACCGGTATGAAAGCATATAACGAATATTCAAATGCTGGTCATTCTTTCAAACTATATACAATGTCATTTGCTGATTATTTAGATTATTGGAAGAAAACTTATTGTGAGGTTATTTAAGGTATAATACAATACAAGTATATAAAAATATTATAAAAAATTATCTGAAAATTAACATTAATTACATTCTAATGTAATAAGAGACCAAGATTTATTCTTAGTCCTCATATAATTTATGATATAATGAAGTAGGTGGTTTTATGTCTAAAGTTTCTAATGTTATAACTATGTTAGAATTGCTACAATCAGGAAGAAAATATAGTATTAATGAACTTTCTAATAAACTCGAAGTTTCAGAAAGAATGATTAGAGTATACAAAGAAGATTTAGAAAAATCTGGAATATATATAGACACAATAATGGGCCCATATGGGGGCTATGTATTAAACCAATCGGTTCGTATGCCTATTAGAAAATTTAAAATGAAAGATGCAAAATTATTAGATAAGTACATTGCAAATGAAAAAAACACAGACATAAAAGAAGAACTTATATTACTTCAGGATAAAATTAAAGGTATATACATAGGAAGTAATCAAGAAGAAAAAGAATTAAATTTAAAAGCTGAAGCCGGTAAGAAGTATAATTTATTAACAAGAGCTATAAAAGAAAAGAGAAAAGTTAAAATATTATATTATTCTTACGGTAAAGGTGAAAATGAAAGAATAATTGATCCAGCAGAAATGTTTTTATTTCAAGATGGTTGGTACTGCGCAGCTTTCTGTGAAAAGAAACAAGACATTAGGCATTTTGAATTAAAAAGAATAATAAAGTACGAATTATTAGATGAAAAATATGAGTAGACGAAATATTACCTCCTTTTGAGTTATATTGAACTTGAAAGGAGATTTTTTATGGAAAAAAACATGAAAGTTAATTTTGATTTTTTAAAAGCAAGGGTGATAGATTCATTAGACAACACTGACTTAGAATTTATTAGAAATGAATTATCTAAATTAAGTGAACCAACATTATTTAATGGTGTTGGAGGATCAAGTGTAGTTAGTGAATTCGGTGCAAAAGTTATTAATACTAAAAATGGTGTAATTTCAGTAAATAGTGAACCAAGAGATTTTTTATACAGAAACAATGGTGCATTTAGAAATGTAGTAGCATGTAGTTATAGTGGAAATAATTATGGAGTAGAATTAGCCTTTTTAAAAGGCCTAAGAAAATACTTGTTATCTAACAATTCATTTGATGATAGTGGTGTAACTTATTTAAAATATAGTACTACCATTGATAAAGAAAGAAGTTATATATCACTTGGTGCAACATTGATTCCTGTAAGTATATTAATGAACTATTATTTAGGTGGACAAAACACTCCGATGTTAGATTGTATAGAAGAATCATCATTCAATTTTGATTTAGAAAGTGATGTCTATGAAATATTCAGTGGCTATGATACCAGTACCGCATCAAAATACTTAGAATCTACAATGGTTGAATCTGGTATTGGAATACCAATAGTTCATGATAAGTATTCTTATTGTCATGGAAGAAGTACACTTGGTATTAATTATAATGGTATAGCGATTTATTATAATAGGAATACTGAATTTGATCTAATGATGTTGGAAGAACTTAAAAAGTATTATAGTATGACCATCACTATTGATTCTAAATTTAAAGATCAAATACTAGATGATTTTCAGATGCTTATCCAAAGTATGTATCTAACAAAGTATATTGCAGAGAAAAAGTTAAAAGATTTATCCAAAGTAGAATACTCACCAATAGTAAAAAAATTGTATAAATATAGTGGTCAAATTTAAGCACACTAATTTGTCTTTTTATCAAAAAATAGCTCTAAATAAGGAATGAAGCCATTTTGTAGCCACTTTAATTAATACATAAGTAAAAATTTATTATGATTTCATGGTACAATTGCATATCATATCAGTTAGACACAGTATATATGATAAGCCGAAAGATGAAAAAGGAAGATGGTATATCGGAAGCATCAAGGAAGATTGCAACTGATGCATTTGATAAACTATTATAAAGTCTTCTATTTTAGTATTTTTTCTCTTTATGTTCAGTATGGTGCTTATTTTTTAATAGTTATAAATAATTTATCCACATTTTTGTGGAAATTTTGAAAAATAAATTATCCGCAATATTGTGCAAAAAAAATCTACTATATATTAATTAGTGGATTTTTTTAAAGTATTTACAAAGAAAAAGTATTTATGAGTTTAGATCATAAGACAGTAGATGATAAATGAAATATTATAATATATTCATATATGGAATATAAGTTTAGATTTAATATAAAAAAACAAGAATTGATTTTCTTGTTTTAAACTATTTTACTATTATTTTATTATTATTTTTAAATTTGATATTATCAACATCGGATTTAATTAATTGTTTACCAATATTTGGTTCATAATACATATAGTAATTATCTTTAGTATCATCTAACGAGTTATGATAAAAGGTAACTTCATTAATGGCATAGTATGGATTTAAACGACGATTTAATTCAGCAATTTTAATTTCTTCTGCTAAAACTAAATTACCTATTTTTTCACTACTTATTAAGCCTTTTTTAATCTGTTCTAAAATAGCAATATTCTCATTTTTATTTAAGTATTCATAATATCTATCATAAACTAGTTCTTCTAAGTATTTAATATAATCTGATGGAGCTTTAAAGTATTTTCTTTTTAAGATATTTTGTTTATATGAAAATAAATCAGCATATACGGTTTGCATCACGATGTTTCCACGAACTTGTGCTGGAAGGGCTTTTATAAACTTATAATAGTAGGCAAAGATTTCATATCCGTCCATATTATTTGGTATTTCTAGTTTATATAAATATTTTCTTGCTGCCTCTAGAAATTTTAATAGTTCTTTTTGGTCATTAAATCTGCGATATCTTTGATGAAAAAGTTCATTAGAATCAAGTAATTTATTTACTAAATATCCACCAGCAGAGTCTATATAACCTAAACTAATATCCAAATCTTCATTGTCTCTTCTATATTCATATATTTCTTTGGCAATTTTAATAGTGTCTTTAGTTTGATAACAACTAAAAACTTGACTTAGCTTTAAACCACTATATTTTTGGGGTAATATGTAGAATCCAGTTGTTTCACTTATTGATTTAGCATTACTAAGATCAATGGAATTTCCAATGTAATCAGTTGCATCAGCAATAATTATTTCACCATTATGTAAATCAGTTTCACACCATCTATGATCCTGATTATCAAATTGCATTATTTTAGTTTCAATTCCAAAATAGTTTAGAATATATGCATATAGCTCTGACCACTGGCTACATACAACATATGAAAATAATTTAGCGTTTTTTACATCAATGGGAGTATTAACGATAATTTTTTTCTGTTCAGGAGGAACTAAAGTATATGAAATATCATAGTATAGGTTACGAGCTAACTCAATATATACACATCTGGCGATTAATTTTGGGTCAGTTAATCTTTTAGATTTAACTTTATTAATTACATAATCAGTCAAGCTGTCAGTAACTAGATCCATAGGGATTTTGCTATCTTTAGGATTCTTTTCAGTATTTCTACTTATAATTAATTTTAACTTGTTTTCAATATCTCTAATTATTTTATCAAAGCCATCTTTATCGATAGTTTTTAACCTTTTTAAGTAATTTTCAGCCATTAATGTTTGATTTGATAAATCATTTCCATGATTTGAATCTACATTACATGCATAAATAAAATCTAGCATTTTTTTTAACTCTAATTCAATTTTCATAATTTATCTCCCCCTTTAATTACGCGTATTATAACACTTTTGTTCGCTTTTGTCAAATAAAAAAGAGCACAACTTGTGCTCATCTATATACAGAGGATCTTCACACTTATTAGTGAACCTTCCTCATTTATATATTATGCAGTAAAATACAAATTATACATAAATTATATGTTGTTTATATTTTTAAAATATGTATATAATAATACTAGAAAGTTGGGATAAAATGGAAAAAAGCGAATTAAAAAGAGAATTAACCAAGATAAATGATGAAGTAAAAGATTTATGGAGGTCACTTTGACATTGATCAGAAAAAGGAAGAAATAAAAGAAAGAGATACTAAAATAAATGAATCGACCTTTTGGCAAGATCAAAAGAAGGCAGAACAATTCATCAAAGAAACATCAGAGATAAAAAACACTGTTAATTCTTTAGAAAGTTTAAAAAAAGATATAGACGATACCATTGAATTATTAAATCTTCTTGAATTGGAAAGTGATGAAGAGTTAGAAAAACAAATTAATACTGACTTCGAAACATTAAGAAGAAGAACTGAAGAGTTAAAATTACTTCTTCTTTTGAATGGTCCATATGATAAAAATGATTGTATTCTAGAAATTCATAGTGGCGCCGGTGGAACAGAAGCTTGCGATTGGGCAGATATGTTATATAGAATGTATACTAGATACTGTGAAAAAAAAGGCTTTAAATTAGTTGTATTAGATGTTCAAACAGGAGAAGAGGCAGGAATAAAAAGTTGTTCGATTGAGGTAAAAGGTCACAATGCCTATGGTTATTTAAAAAATGAAAAAGGCGTTCATAGGCTAGTAAGACTCTCTCCATTTGATTCAAATAATAGACGCCATACATCCTTTGCATCTGTTGAAGTAACTCCTAAAATAGATAATAATATTTCCATTGACATAAATGAAAAAGACCTAAAAATAGATGTTTATCGCTCTAGCGGATGTGGTGGACAGGGTGTAAACACCACAGACTCCGCAGTTAGAATTACTCATTTACCAACAAAAATAGTTGTTACATGTCAAAATGAAAGAAGTCAAATTCAAAATAAAGAAACTGCAATGAACGTTTTAAAAAGCAAGTTATTATTATTAGAAGAAGAAAAAAAGAAAAAAGAATTAGATAATCTAAGAGGACAAAGTTCAAATATAGAATTTGGTTCCCAGATTAGAAGTTATGTTATGCATCCATATTCAATGGTAAAAGATCATAGAACAAATACAGAAACAAGTAATGTATCAAAAGTACTAGATGGCGATATAGATATCTTTATCGAAAGTAATTTAAAAAGGGGAAAATAAAATGAAAAATACTACTACCAGCGAAGTAATTAAAAAGATATACTCAAAGAAAAAGATAAAAAGATTTATTGAATTATGTCTTGGTGCTCTTTTAGTAGCGCTATCATTTAACATCTTTTGTCTTCCTAATAATTTAGTATCTGGTGGTATAAGCGGTTTATCAATTATTACTGAAAGTTTATTTAATTTAACTCCTTCCGTTGTAATATTAGTAATTGATATGCTCTTGGTAGTATTAAGTTACTTTTTACTAGGCAAAGAAAAAACTTTTTATTCTCTAATAGGGAGTCTTTTATTTCCCCTTTTTGTTCAATTAACCACACCTGTGGTTCAATATATATCACTTGGTGAAATTCCAACTCTTCTTGCTACTATATTCGCAGGTATAATTCAAGGTGCTGGAGCAGGACTAATTTATAAAGCAGGATACACATTAGGCGGCACCGATATTATTAATCAAATACTATCAAAATACTTTAAAATGAGTTTAGGAAACGCCATGTACTTTAGTGATGGGATAATTATTCTTTTAAGTGGTATCGTTTTTGGTTTAAACAAAATTATGTATGGAATAATACTGTTATATATAATTAGTTATATTACGGATAAAGTAATAATAGGTATATCTGAAAGTAAAGCTTTCTATATCATCACAAAAAAACCAAAAGAAATCAAAAATTACATCATTAATGATTTACATCACAGTGTTACAGAGTTTAAGGCAGAAGGAGGTTATTCGGAAAAACAAGAATATGTATTGATGACGGTCCTACCAACTAAAGAATGCTTTAAATTTAAAGATGGTATTATGCAAATAGATAATGAAACATTTTTTGTAGTAACAGATGCTTATGAAGTTGTAGGAGGACAATAATGAAAAACAAAAAGATAAAAAAAGAAGTTCTCAAGAGTTCAAATCAAAGTATCCAAAAAAGATACCTTCAAATGATTATTTCCCTTTTCTTTTCAGCAATAATATATAACTTTTTAATCGAGCCAGCCAGAATTACAACCGGCGGTGTCAACGGGATAGCGCTTATCCTAAAATACATTAGTCATATAACTCCCGCTGTAACAATATTTATTGTTTCAGCTATACTACTAGTTTTTAGTTATATATTTCTAGGTAAAGAAAGAACTAAAGGAACGCTCGTCGCAACAATTGTTTATCCCTTATTTGTTTACCTAACTAACTTTCTTTCCCCACTAATGCAAATTGATATGAATGATCTTTTAGTAATTTCAATATTTATTGGATTCGCTGGAGGAGTTTGTAATGGTCTACTTTATAAAACTGGCTTTAGTAATGGCGGACTTCCTATAATTAGTCAAATAATATATGATAAGTTTAAAATCCCAATTGGTAAAACTAATTTTGTCATTAATACAATTATCGTTTTAATAGGAGGATACTACTTCGGAATTACAATGATTATGTATGCCGTTATAATTAATTATATAAATAGTCTTGTTGTCGATAAAATACTATTGGGTGTTTCTAAAAATAAATCGATATATATCGTGACAGATAAAGCTGAAAAAATAAAGCAATTTATTATGGAAGAAATGAATCATACTGTTACAGTATTTGATGTTGAAGGAGCCTATACTAATACCAAAAGGGAAATACTACTAACAGTAATTCCAAGTAAGGAATACTTTGAGATAACAGAAAGCATTGAATTACTTGATCCTAACATATTTTATGTTGTAAGTGATGCCTATGAAGTTAAAGGTGCTAAATAAGGAATAACTAAGTTATTCTTTTCTTTTGCCAATATTTTCAAAAAACTTATCATATCTTTTCTTGTCGAAAAAAGTATGTTATAATCTAAATACTAAGGTGGTAGATAAAGTGGATATTATACGTTTAAAAAATGTTAAAAAACAATATAAAAATGGTGTTACCGCTATTCATGACTTAAATCTTTCTATTGAAAAGGGCTCATTTGTCTTTGTTATAGGAGATAGTGGAAGTGGTAAAAGTACATTGATGAAGTTACTATATAGAGAAGAAAAACCTACAAGTGGTCAAATTGTTGTAGGAGGCATTAATGTTGCTAAATTACGAAACAATAAAGTCTATAAACTTCGAAGAAAATTAGGAATTGTCTTCCAAGATTATAGATTGCTTCCTAAATTAACAGTTTATGAAAATGTTGCTTTTGCAATGGAAGTTATAGGAGCAACAAAACAAACTATTAGGATAAAAGTTTTAAAAGCTTTGGAAGTTGTAGGATTAAAAAACAAAGTACATAATTATCCTAGCCAGTTATCTGGTGGTGAACAACAAAGAGTTGCGATAGCTAGAGCCATTGTTAATAATCCTAAAATGCTATTATGCGATGAGCCTACAGGTAACCTAGATCCAACAATGAGTATGGAAATAATGAATGTTCTTGATGATATTAATAAGACTTGGGGAACAACAATAATAGTTGTAACTCATGATAAAGCCATTGTTAATAAGATGAAGAAACAAGTTATTACTCTAAAAGAGGGAAGATTAGTAAATAATAAAGAGAAAGGAACATATGATAATGAAGTTGCTTAGAATGTTAGGAAGAAGCATCAGAGATGCTTTTAAAAGTGTTTTCCGTAATTTTAGTCTTTCACTAGCTTCAATATCATGTATTGCAATTACACTGATTATAGTAGCTGTTTCAATAGTAGTTTCCTTTAATGTTGAAAATTTTACACAAGAGATTGAAAGAGATTTAACCATAGTTGTATTTGTAGATAATGATGCTACACAAGAAGAAGTAAATAATGTAAAACAAGAATTAGAAAAAATTAATGAAATTAACAAAAAAGAAATAGTTTATAAAGATAAAAATAGTATTAAAAATGATATGGCCAAAGAATCAGAGGTTTTTAACACAGTCATGGCTGAATGGGATGAAAAAGATAATCCATTAAAAGATACCTTCCAAGTAAAAGTCAAAAATGCCGAAAAGATAGGTGTTACTGCTGATAAAATTAAAAAGATAAAAAAAGTATCCGTAGTTAGATATGGTGAAGGAATGGTTGAAAAGATGATTTCATCTTTCGAGACTATCAAAAAAATCACTTATATTGCAGTAATCGCTTTAATTTTAGTTACTATATTCCTAATAATTAATACAATAAAGCTAACAATCTTTTCTAGAAAAAGAGAAATTAGCATCATGCGTCTAGTTGGTGCTAGTAACTTTACTATAAAAACTCCATTTATTATTGAAGGAATGATTTTAGGAATGCTTGGTTCACTATTACCAATAGGTCTTATTATATTTGGTTATCCAGCCCTTTATGATAAATTAGGAGGATATGTCTTCTCACCACTAGTAAAATTAATCGGCAGTGCTTCATTTGTTTATACCACATCATTAATAGTTCTAGTAATAGGTATTATTGTTGGAATGATGGGTAGTGCAAGTGCTGTTAGAAAATATTTAAAAGTTTAATAGCTAGAAAAGGAGTTTATATGAAAAAAATTAGAATGATAGTATGTTTTCTTATAATAATTTGCCTAGTTATAACAACCAAAAATGTTCATGCTGTAACATTAAAAGAATATGAAGACAAAGTAGCTCAATACACAGCAGAATTAAAGGAAAAAGAAGCAAAAAAAGCCAAGAGTGAAGCAGAAGTTGCAGAGGTTAAGAAAAATATTCAAAACATTGAAAATCAAATTACTCAAACCGAAAAGGAAATAAGTAACCTACAAGCAGAAATTGAAAAAAGCAACCAAGAAATCATTAAGAAAAGTACAGAAAGTAAAAAGGTTATGGAATACTATCAAATAGCCAATGGTAACAATGCGTATTTAGAATATGCTTTTGGAGCAGAGACTATAACTGATATGATTTATCGTATGTCAATTGTTGAACAATTAACTGAATACAATGATAAAATCATGAAAGAATTAAAACAGTTAATTGCCGAAAATAATAAAAAGAAAACTCAACTTTCCAGTAAAAAAGAGGAATTAAAAACATTAAAAACTAAACTTGAAAGTGAAAAAGAAAGAATAGAACAAGAAATAAAATCAATAGAAGGAATTATACCATCAGTACAGGGACAAATTAACCTATATCAATCTAGAGTTAACTATTATAAGAAAAAAGGTTGTAAGTCAAGTGATGTCATAGGGGTTACTTGTGATGTTCCTAAAAAAGTAACTACAGGAGGAAACAGAAATAATAACGGATCAAATGTTGGAACCGGACCACTTATTAATGGTTCATTCCGTTTTCCAGTAGATGGTGGCTCTATTAGCTGGGGCTATGGTGGAGCTCATAAGGGAATTGATATTACTAAAAACAGAACATGTGGAGCACAAATTCACCCTATAGCGGCAGGAAGAGTTTACT
>QWCY01006010.1_pt1 | contig 11041 bp, 4 predicted proteins | sample 1972631 | NCBI WGS metagenome assembly QWCY01 (sample SAMN09866696, study PRJNA288562) | Human gut metagenome isolate pre1_stool, whole genome shotgun sequencing... | isolation source: gut | host: Homo sapiens | place: USA: California
TGGTATTATATTATGAGAAAGATAAATGAATAGATTAATTGCTACATACAAGGGGCATTATAAAGCCCTCTTTTACTTAGGACTTCCCATCGTTATCGGCCAGATGGGTGTCATTGTTCTCGGATTTGCCGATACTCTGATGGTGGGACACCACAGTACGGCCGAGTTGGCTGCTGCTTCTTTCACCAACAATCTTTTCACACTTTGCATTATTTTCAGTACCGGTTTCTCTTATGGACTGACGCCTGTAGTGGGTGAGTTCTACGGTAACCGTCGTTTCATGGAGGCCGGACAAGCTTTGCGCTCAAGTCTGCTTGCCAATGTGTTGGTAGCGCTGTTGCTGACACTTATTATGACTGTCGTCTATTTCTGTGTGGAATATATGGGGCAACCCGAGGAACTGATTCCGCTGATAAAGCCTTATTTTCTGGTTCTACTTGCATCCTTGGTGTTCGTCATGCTGTTCAATGGCTTTAAGCAGTTTACAGATGGCATTACTCAAACACAGACTGCCATGTGGGTGCTTCTTGGTGGAAATACATTGAATATCATTGGTAACTATATACTGATTTACGGAAAGTTTGGTTTTCCGGAATTGGGGTTGTTGGGCGCGGGTATCAGTACCCTGTTCTCGCGTATTGTTATGGTCATTGTTTTTGCACTGGTTATTTTCCGTAGTCGCAGATTCTTAAGATATAAGGCGGGGTTCTTCCGCCTGGGATGGTCAAAACAAATGTTCAGGAAATTGAATGGACTTGGGTGGCCTGTCGGTTTGCAGATGGGCATGGAGACGGCGTCATTCAGCCTCAGTACGATTATGGTCGGTTGGCTGGGAACTATTGCTTTGGCGTCGCATCAGATTATGCTTACTATTTCTCAGTTCACCTTTATGATGTTTTATGGGATGGGGGCGGCGATTGCCGTTCGCGTCAGTAACTTCAAGGGGCAGAGTGATATGGTGAATGTCCGCCGTTCGGCATATGCCGGCTTTCACCTGATTATGGCAATGGCAGTGGTGCTTCTGAGTATTGTGTTTCTGTTGCGCAATCAGGTCGGGGGCTGGTTTACGGATAGCGTGGAGGTTTCTGCCATGGTATCTTCTTTGTTCTTTCCATTCCTGGTTTACCAGTTTGGTGACGGATTGCAAATCAGTTTTGCCAATGCCCTGCGTGGTATCGCAGACGTAAAACCGATGATGTTCATTGCATTTATTTCCTATTTTGTTATATCTTTGCCTGTAGGATACTTATGTGGTTTCGTGCTGGGTTGGGGTACGGTCGGCGTATGGATGGCTTTCCCATTCGGACTGACGAGCGCAGGTATTATGCTTTGGCTGCGTTTCCGTTATAAAGCAAGATGAAGGAAAGTGATACTATAACCCTATCACTATTATAATATAAATTATGAATAATGTCTCCAAGAAGAAGATAGCTGCCGGTTATGTGGTTCTGTTGGCAGTCTTGCTTTATTCCCTGTTCTTCGTGCACCGGGAAATGGAGAACCTTATGAGCTCGGATAATAGCGATATCCTGCGTACGGATAGTCTGATAGGGCTTTTGCGGGAAAAAGATGCTAATACGGTCCGCTTGCTGCGTACGCTGAGCGAAGCCAATGACAGCATGATTTCCGCTCGGGAGGTGGAGCAGATTATAGCTGAGCAGGATACCATTATCACCCAACAGCGTGTGCAACGTCGTGTTACTGCCCGTCGTGATACCGTTGTGACACAACCTAAGAAGAAGGGTTTCTTCCGCCGTCTGGGGGAAGTTTTCGTTCCACCACGCAAAGATTCTGCTATTCAGGTACAAACTACCCTTGAAGTTGCTACGGATACTGTGCTTGATGCTTATAATCCTGTTGATTCACTGCACGCGAAATTGCGTACCGTTGCCCAGCAAAAGAAAGCAACTAATAGTGTGATACAGCGCCGTAAGCGAACTCTGCAACGCCTTGATCATGCGCTGAGTGCCCGTATTGATAGTCTTTTGAAGGGATATGAACAGGAAACTCTGCTGCGTGCCCGTGAAGAGGCCGAGTATCAGAAAGCAGTGCGTCATCGTTCTGCTACGATTATTTCTGGTATTGCTGCGGGGGCTGTTGTGTTGTCCGTTATCTTTCTTGTTATGATCTGGCGGGATGTTACTCGTAGTAACCGTTATCGGCGTCAGTTGGAAGAAGCTAACCGCTTCGCCGAAGAGTTGCTTGCCTCTCGCGAAAAGCTGATGCTTGCCATTACCCACGATTTCAAAGCTCCCTTAGGTTCTATCATGGGGTATGCAGATTTGCTCTCCCGGCTCACTGTTGACGGACGGCAACGTTTCTATCTTGACAATATGAAAACCTCCTCAGAGCATCTGCTGAAACTGGTTACCGATTTGCTCGATTTTCATCGCCTCGACTTGCACAAAGCTGAGATAAACCGTGTTACTTTCCATCCTGCACGCCTGCTGGAAGAAATATACGTCAGCTTTGAACCGTTGACTTCTGCCAAAGGATTGTCTTTGAAATGTGAGATAGACCCCGAACTGAAAGGAACCTTCATCAGTGACCCTTTACGCTTGCGCCAGATTGTCAATAACTTGCTTTCCAATGCAGTGAAGTTCACTTCGGAAGGTGGCATTACACTGACTGCCAGTTTTGTGCCGAAGGGTGATTCGGTTTTCTCCGGAAATCACTTGAAGCTTTCTGTTATCGATACGGGAAAGGGAATGGAACCCGGTGACCGTGAACGTATCTTCCAGGAATTTACCCGTTTGCCGGGAGCACAGGGAGAGGAGGGATTCGGCTTGGGATTATCTATTGTCCGTATGCTGGTGCAACTACTTGAAGGACGTATCGAAGTGGATAGTGTACTTGGAAAGGGGAGTACGTTTACGTTGCGGGTACCTTTGTATCCGGTGGCTTTGAATGATACTTCCGAGGTGAATGAACAGAATAATGCGAATTCATCCTCTTTACCTGCTCAAACTCCTGCTTTGCATATCCTCTTGATTGATGACGACCGTATCCAACTCACTCTCACTTCTGCTATGCTTGCACAGAGTGGCATCACTTCTGTTTCTTGTCTGCAATTGGATGAATTACTGGAAGCTCTCCGTACCGATACTTTCGATGTATTGCTTACCGATGTGCAAATGCCCGCCATGAATGGTTTCGACTTACTGAACCTGTTACGTGCTTCGAATATTCCGCAAGCTAAGACTATACCCGTGATTGCTGTGACTGCCCGTAGTGATATGCAACGTGAAGAGTTTCTGAAACATGGTTTTGCCGGAAGCTTGCACAAACCATTTATGGTGAATGAACTGTTTGCAGAATTGGATATTGAAAAGAGAGAAACAGGTCTTGTTACTCCACAGAATCATGTAGAAATGGATGCTGTACAGACGGATAGGATTGCAACTGAAGCAGTTCCTGTTTCTGCATTAAATTTCTCTGCTCTCACTGCTTTCTCAGGTGATGATCCTGATGCGGCAAAATCTATTCTGGAAAGTTTTGTCACAGAAACACGTCTGAATGCTGATCGCTTGCGACAGGCATTAGATGCTGAAGATACAGATGGCATAGCTGCCATGGGGCATAAGATGCTTCCTCTGTTTACTTTACTGGGAGCCGATGAACTTGTTGCTTTATTGAAAGAGCTTGAAGACTCACGCGGGCAAGTATTCAGTGAAAAGATAAAAGAGAAATCCTTCTCAGTACTCGCTCTGATTGAAGATGTCGTGGCACAGGTAGAGGAATAAATAGCCTTTTTCTCTTCTGCATCAACCAAATGTCGTTAGAATTTGTTTACTTTGTAACGATTTAAACACTGACTATCGATTGACGTCCTAATGAAAAGAAAATGGTTGAAATGGGTAATGTGGATACTACTTACCCCTATCATATTATTTGTAGTACTGATGGTATTGTTTTATATCCCTCCTGTACAGAGCCTGATACGGAAGCAAGCCACTGCCATTGCATCCGAAGCAACGGGTATGGATATATCTGTTGACCGCATCGACCTCCGCTTTCCGCTGAACTTGCTGGTACGCGGTGTGCAGGTCATTCAGCCTATACAGGCAGATAAACAAATGCCTTCTGCTCTCGGTGACTCCCTTGCCGTGAAACAGGTTTCCGATACCCTACTGACACTGGAAAGCCTGAACGTGCGCGTGCAGGCATGGCCGCTGATACGCGGACAAGTAGAAGTGGACGAGGTTACTGTGAACGGAGTTTTCCTGAACTCTGCCGATTTGATAGAGGGTATCCGCATACGTGGTGTGCTGGGGCGTTTCTTTCTTGAAAGCCATGGTGTAGACCTGAAGAAAGAAGATGCTGTCATCAACCGTGTGGAGCTGAGTGATACTCATATGCTTGTTGTGATGAACGACACTACCACTACCGAACCGGATACCACGACTACCGCCCTTAACTGGAAAGTGGCTTTACACAAGTTAGCATTGAAGAACGTTTCTGTTGATTTGCAAATGCCGCTGGATTCCATGCGTCTTGCTGCCCGTCTGGGTGATGCAGAGGTTGATGATGCGGTTGCTGACCTGGGCGGACAGATGTACGGTCTGAAGAAATTTGAATTGAGCAGTACTACAGTAAACTATGATACGGGTAGCCAATTGCTCAGTGCTATTAATAACTTGATAGATACCGATAGTCTTGCGGCTACCGATAGCACCGGTGTGAAACCTGCCTCGGGCTTCGATGCTTCGCACATCGCTTTGCGGGATATTCGCATTGGGGTGGACTCCGTGCTTTATCATGGACGGAATATCAATGCTGTTATCTGGGAATTCTCCATGAACGAACGTTCCGGGCTGAGCATCACTTCACTGACGGGACGCGTATTTGCTGATTCCACTGTTATTCAGGTGCCTTCTTTAAAATTGCTTACCCCACACAGTGAAATGGATTTCACCGCCCAGACTTATTGGGAATTGGTAGAAATTCCCACTTCCGGACGACTTTCTGCCCGTTTCAATGCCCGCATCGGCAAGCAGGATGTAATGCTCTTTGCAGGTGATTTGCCTGATACATTTAAGGAGGCGTATCCTTTCCGTCCCCTTACTATCCGTGCCGGTACGGAAGGCAACTTCAAGCAGATGCAGATTTCCCGCTTCAATATCGACCTGCCGGGTGCTTTCACCTTGAATGGTGGAGGCGAGATTTGGAACCTCACCGACAGTTTGACGCGCAATGGAAGTATTGACTTTGATATCCGGACACAGAACTTGAATTTCCTTACCGGATTGACTGGTGTCACCCCCGATGGTTCTATAGTTGTGCCGGACAGTATGCACCTTGCTGCGCGACTTGGTTTGGATGGCCCCAATTATGATGCCAGCCTGAAATTGAAAGAGCGCGAAGGGCTGTTGAATCTGCTGGCTCGTTACAATACTTCTACCGAAGCCTATCAGGCAGACCTTCATGTAGACGCCCTGCAAGTGCACCACTTCCTGCCTAAAGATTCTATCTATACCCTTTCGGCCAAGGTTGCCGCCAAAGGAAAAGGATTCGATCCTGCCAACCACCGTACTGTGGCTGCTGTACAAGCTTCTCTCGGTGAATTACAATACGGACACTGGAATATCTCCGGCATCGACCTGACAGCCGGATTGAAATCCGCTCTTGCCACTGTACACATGACGAGCGACAATGCCCTGCTGAAGATGCAGGCGGATGCAGATATGCGTCTTGACCGTAAATACCTGGATGGTAAGGTGGCTATGAATGTGGAGAATGTCGGTCTACATGAGTTAGGTATTTCTCCCAAACCATTGAAGCATCCTTTCGCTTTCACTCTTGGTGCCGAAGCACGCCATGACTCTATCAAGATGAACATGGATGCAGGCGACCTCGACTTTCAGTTCCGTGCCCGCAGTACCTTGCAGAAACTGATGGATCAGGGCACTGCCTTTGCCACACTTCTTACCCGGCAGATAGAATTGAAGCAACTCGATCATGCAGAATTACGGAAAGCACTGCCCTCAGCCGGTATGCAACTGAAAGCCGGTAAGCAGAACCCTGTCAGTTATTTCCTGGCAACCAAGGATATTTCTTTTGATGACTTTATATTGCGTTTCGGCACTACGCCCCGACGTGGTATCAACGGACGCACTGCTATACATGGTCTGCGCATGGACTCCTTGCAACTGGATACCATTTTCTTTGCCATCAGCCAGGACACTGCACGCATGAAGTTGCAGGGTGGTGTCATAAATGGTCCGAAGAACCCGCAGTTTGTCTTCCGCAGTACACTGACGGGTGAAATCCGTAATGAAGATGCCGAACTGACCCTGAATTATGTGGATGCGAAGGGAGATACCGGACTTGATCTGGGTATCAATGCCCGTCCTTTGATAGAGGGGCGGGGTAGGGGGAATGGTATTGCCTTCCGCCTGACACCTGCTGAGCCTATCATTGCTTACCAGAAGTTTCACTTTGTAGATAACAGCGATTGGATTTATCTGCACAAGAATATGCGCGTCTACGCTAATGTCGATATGGACAGTGAGGACGGTCTCTGCTTCCGTATGCAGTCCGACCGGTCTGACACCGTTTCCTTACAGAATATTAATCTGGAATTAATTCGTTTCCGCTTGGATAAACTAAGCGGCATTCTGCCTTATATGCCCCGTATCACGGGACTTTTCTCTGCGGAAGCAAACTATATACAGACGGCAACTTCACTGCAAGTCTCCGCTGAGGCCGATGTGGAAAAGCTGACTTACGAACGCCAGCTGGTAGGTAATATCGGACTAGGTGCTACATGGCTTCCGGGTGATAAAGGCACGCACTATCTGAACGCCTATTTCCGGTCGGGAGACCAGGAGGTACTGACTGCCGATGCCGTGCTGACACAGAAGAATGGACGCGATTCCTTGGATGTAAACACCACCTTCGAGCATTTCCCGCTCTCCCTTGCCAATGCTTTCGTCCCCGACCGTATGATTACTTTAACCGGTGACATCGACGGTGGGCTCAACATCAATGGTGCCATGGAGAAACCGCAATTGAGTGGTGACCTCTCGTTGGATAGCGTATCTATCTATGCACGTCAGGCCGGCGCACGATATTGGTTTGATAACCGCCCGCTGAAGATAGAAAACAATAAACTCATCTTCAATAAGTTCGCTATCTACACCACCAGCCGAAATCCCTTCACGATAGATGGTAACGTGGACTTCCGTAATATGGACAGGCCAACGGCGAACCTGAACCTACGTGCACAGAACTATACATTACTCGACGCGCCCCGTACCAAGGAAAGCATGCTCTACGGTAAAATCTTTGTAGACCTGAATGCTACCGTGCGCGGTCCGCTGGATGGGCTGACTATGCGTGGAAACATGAATTTGCTTGGAAATACGGATGTAACCTACGTGCTGACCGATTCGCCGCTGACGGTGGAAGACCGTTTGGGTGAGCTTGTGAAATTCACTTCCTTCACGGACACCACTTCGGTACAGCAGACGGAAGTGCCCACTATGTCCCTTGGTGGTATGGATATGCTGATGTCCGTGCACATAGATGATGCTGTGCGCTTGAGGGCTGACCTCAGTCCCGACCGTAGCAGCCGTGTGGAACTGGAAGGCGGAGGCGACCTGAATCTCCAATATACTCCGCAAGGCGACCTTACCTTGTCCGGTCGTTATACCTTGATTGGTGGTATGATGAAATATGCCCTGCCCGTCATTCCTCTAAAGGAATTTCAGTTCACCAACGGCAGTTATGTGGACTGGACGGGCAATCCGATGAATCCCAAACTGAACCTGACCGCTACGGAGCGTGTCCGTGCTTCGGTGGCGGATGGTGACGGTGGAAGCGGTTCACGCATGGTGAACTTCGACGTTTCCATCAGCATCAAGAATAGTCTGGAGAACCCCGACCTGAGTTTCAACCTGAGTGCGCCTGACGATGCCACCGTGCAAGGCGAACTGGCAGGTATGAGTGCGGATGAACGCAGTAAACAGGCCATTACCATGCTTGCTACAGGTATGTATCTCTACAATACTGGAAAAGGCGGTGGCCTGACAATGGGTTCTGCCTTGAACAGTGTGCTTCAAAGCCAGATCAATGCGCTGACCGGAAACCTGAAAAATGCCTCCCTCAGCGTCGGTATAGAAGACCGCACCGCTGCTGAAACGGGTGATAAGCAGACGGACTATAGTTTTCGCTACTCGCAGCGTTTTTTCAACGACCGTGTACAGATTATTATTGGCGGAAAGGTATCCAGTGGTGCCAATGCCACGAATGATGTGGAGTCGTTCATTGATAATATTTCTCTGGAATATCGTCTGGACAATAGTGGAACACGCTATGTACGTGTATTCCACAACAAGAACTATGAAAGCGTGCTCGATGGTGAAATTACCGAGACGGGCGTAGGCCTTGTGCTCCGCCGGAAAATGGATAAGTTGAGCGAACTGTTCATATTCAGGAAGAAGAAAGTTGAACCGGTGAGTGAATAATTACTCATTCGCATACATAAACTCTAAAAAATGAAGAAACTTTTATATACTCTCATAGCTTTTCTGCTTCTGGCAGCCTGCTCCACTACCAAGCACTTGCCCGAAGGCGAAGTGCTTTACACCGGTCAGAAGCCGATGATAGTGGAAAATCGCTCCGTAACCCCGGTCGGTGAAACGGCGATGGAGGAAGTAGAGGCGGCCCTTGCTAAAGCCCCTAATAACTCTTTGTTAGGTAGCTCCCAGTATCGTATTCCTTTTCCGATTGGATTGTGGATATACAATGGTTTCGCAAAGTATAATCATGGCTTTGGAAAGTGGATATTCAATCGCTTTGCGGCTACTCCTGTATTTATATCTTCTGTCAATCCGGACGTTCGTCAGAAAGTGGCAACGAATATCCTGCACGATTACGGTTACTTTAACGGTACGGTAAGTTATCAAACTTTTGTGAATCCTAAAGACAGCCTGAAAGCCAAGCTGCAATATACCGTTGATATGCGTAATCCATATTTCATCGATACCGTCTATTATCGCGGCTTCAATGATACCACTATGCGCATCATTAATCTGGGGCGTCGCCGTTCCCTCATCAGCCCGGGCGAACAGTTTAATGTTACCGACCTCGATGGTGAACGTACCCGTATCAGTGGCTTGCTGCGTAATATGGGGTATTATTATTTCCGTCCCGACTATCTTACTTATCAGGCAGACACAACGCTTGTTCCCGGTGGGCATGTCAGTTTGCGTATGATCCCGGTCCCTGGTATGCCTAAAGATGCTGAACGTCCTTTCTTTGTGGGAAATACAAACTTTTACCTTCATGGTCCGCAAGGGCAGGTGCCGAATGACAGTCTTTATTACAAGAACTTCTGGATACACTATTACAATAAACTGAAAATACGTCCCAATATGCTTTACCGCTGGTTGCATTATCAGGGATATCAGAGGAAGCGGCAGGAGTTGGATAAGGGAGGTATGCGTCGCCGTCCGGATAAACTGTACAGCCAGTATCGTCAGACCCGTATTCAGGAACGTCTGGCAAGTGTGGGCATCTTCCGGTATTTGGAAATGCAGTATACTCCCCGTGATACAGCACTTGTCTCAGATACTCTTGATGTGAATATACGTGCCATGCTGGATAAACCTTATGATGCTGAGTTTGACTTCAACGTTACCATGAAGAGTAACAACCAGACAGGTCCTGGTGCTGCTTTTACCGTAACGAAGAATAACGTCTTCGGCGGTGGCGAAACCTGGAATGTGAAGGTAAACGGCTCCTATGAGTGGCAGACGGGTAAGAATAGCAGTTCGCTGATGAACAGTTATGAGTTGGGGCTATCTTCCGCACTCACCTTTCCACGCATTGTTTTCCCTCGTATGGGAGATAAGGAGTATGACTTTCCCGCTTCTACTACCTTTCGCGTCTATATAGATCAGATGAACCGTGCCAAGTATTACAAGATGCTTGCCTTCGGCGGCAATGTTACCTATGACTTTCAGCCTGTACCTACGCGGAAGCATAGCATTACGCCTTTCCAATTGACGTTCAATGTACTTCGTAACCCTACGGCAGCTTTCGAGGAGATACAAGCTCAGAATCCTGCCCTCTACGTCAGTCTTCGTAATCAGTTTATTCCCAAGATGGAATATACTTATACTTTCGATAATGCCTCTGTACGCGGCAAGCGCAATCCTATCTGGTGGCAGACGACAGTTGGTTCTGCCGGTAACCTGACTTCCTTGATTTACAAGGCATTCGGACAGTCGTTCGGCAAGCAAGACAAGAAATTGTTGGGTGTACCTTTTGCACAGTTTTTGAAGCTAAATTCAGAGTTTCGCTATCATTACCAGATAGACAAGAACCAGATGATTGCTTCCCGTATTGCAGGAGGAGTTATTTGGTCTTATGGAAATGCGACGACTGCACCTTATACCGAACAGTTCTATATAGGTGGTGCTAACAGTATCCGTGCTTATTCCGCACGTAGCATTGGTCCCGGTGGCTACCCGCCCGATAAAGAGAAAAAGTATTCTTATATCAACCATGTGGGGGATATCCGTATGGAAGCAAATGTGGAATACCGTTTTCGAATTCTCGGTGATCTGCACGGAGCTATTTTCCTTGATGCAGGTAATGTCTGGCTGATGCGTAAAGATGTAGACCGTCCCAATGGACAGTTGACGTTGAAGAATTTCCCGAAACAGATTGCTTTGGGCACAGGTGCCGGTTTGCGCTACGATCTGGACTTCCTTGTATTCCGGCTGGATTGGGGTGTGGCGCTGCATGATCCGTATGAAACAGGAAAGAAGGGATATTATAATATACCGAAATTCAAGGACGGTATGGCATGGCATTTTGCTATCGGTTATCCATTCTAACAATAAGAATTGTACAATAGGACTAAAATATGAACCAATTGTCTACCTTTCTTGACTTTATTTTTTGTAATTTTGCCCTCGTTATCAAAACAAGGATACACTAACCTTTTTAAATAATAACTAAGTATGAAACCAACTTTATTCTTATTGGCAGCCGGAATGGGCAGCCGTTACGGTGGCTTGAAGCAATTGGA
>QWCY01006011.1_pt1 | contig 11041 bp, 10 predicted proteins | sample 1972631 | NCBI WGS metagenome assembly QWCY01 (sample SAMN09866696, study PRJNA288562) | Human gut metagenome isolate pre1_stool, whole genome shotgun sequencing... | isolation source: gut | host: Homo sapiens | place: USA: California
CCCGGCCAATCCGTGGGACCAGCTCTGGGGCGCCGTCTGCGCCGTGTTCGGTTCGTGGATGAACGAGCGCGCCATCCTCTACCGCAAACTCAACAACATCCCCGCCGAGTGGGGCACGGCCGTATCGGTACAGGCCATGGTGTTCGGCAACATGGGCAACAACTCCGCGACGGGCGTGGCCTTCTCGCGCGACGCCGCGACGGGTGAAAACCTCTTCAACGGCGAATACCTCATCAACGCCCAGGGCGAGGATGTCGTAGCCGGCATCCGCACCCCGCAGCAGATCACCATCGAGGGTTCGAAGCGCTGGGCCGTGGCTCAGAAGGTCTCGGAAGAGGAGCGCAAGGCGAAATACCCCTCGCTCGAAGAGGTGATGCCCGAGGTTTACAAGGAGCTGTTCGACATCCAGCACCACCTGGAACAGTATTTCACCGACATGCAGGACATCGAGTTCACGATTCAGGACGGCAAGCTCTGGATGTTGCAGTGCCGCAACGGCAAGCGCACGGGCGCCGCGATGGTCAAGATCGCCATGGACATGCTCCGCGAGGGTCTGATCGACGAGAAGACCGCCGTGCTGCGCTGCGAGCCCGCGAAGCTCGACGAACTGCTCCACCCCGTCTTCGACAAGAAGGCCATCTCCAGCGCACAGGTCATCACCAAGGGTCTGCCCGCATCGCCGGGCGCCGCGACGGGTCCCGTAGTGTTCTTCGCCGAGGACGCCGAAAAGGTGCTGGCCAAGAACGGCGCACGCGCCATTCTGGTGCGCATCGAGACCTCGCCCGAGGACCTGAAAGGCATGCTCGACGCGGCAGGCATCCTGACCGCACGCGGCGGCATGACCTCGCACGCAGCCGTCGTGGCCCGCGGCATGGGCAAGTGCTGCGTATCGGGCGCCGGCGAGTTGCAGATCGACTACAAGGCCCGCACGATCCAGGTCAACGGATTCACGGTGAAGGAGGGCGACTGGATTTCGCTCAACGGCTCGACGGGCGAGGTTTACCTCGGCCAGGTGGCCACCAAGGCCGCCGACCTGAGCGGCGATTTCGGCAAGCTGATGGAGCTCGCCGGCAAATACTCCGTCATGAAGGTCCGCGCCAACGCCGACACCCCGAAGGACGCCGCACAGGCATTCGCGTTCGGCGCCGAGGGCATCGGCCTCTGCCGCACGGAGCACATGTTCTTCGAGGGCGACCGCATCAAGGCGTTCCGCGAGATGATCCTCGCCGACGACGAGGCCGGACGCCGCGTGGCGCTGGCCAAGCTGCTGCCGATTCAGCGCGGCGACTTCGAGGGTCTGTTCAAGGCCATGAACGGATACCCCGTGACGGTCCGCCTGCTCGATCCCCCTCTGCACGAGTTCGTGCCCCACGATGAGAAGGGCCAGAAGGAGATGGCCGCCGAGATGGGCGTGCCCCTGGCAAAGATCGTCGCCAAGGTCGAATCGCTGGCCGAGTTCAACCCCATGCTGGGACACCGCGGCTGCCGTCTGGGCAACACCTATCCCGAGATCACCGAGATGCAGGCCCGCGCCATCATCGAGGCTACCATGAACGTCAAGGCTACGGGCATGCCCGTGCACGTGGAGATCATGGTGCCGCTGGTGGGCAACCACAAGGAGCTGCGCTATCAGAAGAGCATCATCGACGCGACGGCCGAGCAGGTGTTCTCGGAGCGCAACGACAAGATCGACTACATGGTCGGCACGATGATCGAGGTTCCGCGCGCCGCCGTGACGGCCAACCAGATCGCCGAGGTCGCCGAGTTCTTCTCGTTCGGAACCAACGACCTGACGCAAATGACCCTCGGATTCTCGCGCGACGACATCGGCAAATTCCTGCCCGTGTACCTGGAGAAAGGCATCCTGAAGAACGACCCGTTCCAGATCCTCGACCGCAACGGCGTGGGCCAGCTGATCCGCGAAGCCGTATTCAAGGGCCGCGGCACGCGCCCGACGCTCAAATGCGGCATCTGCGGCGAGCACGGCGGCGAGCCGTCGTCGGTGGAGTTCTGCCACTACGCAGGTCTGAACTACGTGAGCTGCTCGCCTTTCCGCGTGCCCATCGCACGTCTGGCAGCCGCACACGCAGCGCTCAACCAGAAATAACGGTCCGATGCCGGGAACAGCCCGGTACGATTTCGGAAAACCCGCAGCGCGACGGCTGCGGGTTTTCTTTTCGTCGGCAAAACCCCGCGGTTCGTTGAATATGTTTGGTCGTTATGGGAAAATTTTCTATTTTTGTTTGGCAAACAGTTTGAATAACGTCTATTCATATAAAAAACGGAAAAATGAAAAAGTTCTTATTTTCGGCGATCGTCGCGCTGTTCGCAGTATCGGCAGTGTCGGCGCAGGACAAAGGAAACTGGGCAGTAGGCCCTCAGATCGGAATTTACACCAACACAGGTGCTGACGGCGCCATCTTCGGCATCGGAGCCAAGGCCCGTTACAGTTTCACCGACACATGGCGCATCCAGCCGGCAATCACCGCCCTCTGCAAGAAATACTGCTCGGTGGACATCAGCGCCGACGTGCAGTACCTGTTCCAGATCTCCGACTCGTGGACGCTCTACCCGCAGGCCGGTCTGAGCGCCAATGACATCGGCGACTGGTCGTGCGGCATCAATCTCGGCGGCGGTGCGGACTTCGCCGTAGCCCGCAACTGGGATATTTCAGCCGGATTCAAATGGATGATCCAAACCCACCAGTACTGGAAAAACCCGATCATCATCAATATCGGCGCGGCTTACAAGTTTTAAGCCGGATACCGGATAAAACGAATCCCGGAAACCTTCGAGGTTTCCGGGATTTCATTTTGTCACCGGCGGCGCTCAGCGCCTCTCGTTCACATGGATCATCTCGAAAATCTTATATCCGATCGGGGCGTAACTGCGCCACGCCGAACGCTTCGCCCGATAGACATAAGGCCGCTCCCCGGCATAGAGCGTCACTTCGGGCTCGGCCCCCTCGTCGAAGAATCCGCAGAGCAGCGACCCGTCGGCGTCGAAAGTGTAGCGGTGTTTCCACCCCTTCTTCTCCGGTTCGAGGTAGAGCTTCTCCACAGGCCCCGCCAGCACCACCCGTCCCGAGACGAAACGCACCGAATCGGCCGGAACGGCCTGCGCCATGCGGCACGTGAAATTGATCGTCGCACGGCCGCCGCGGTGCTCCTTGTAGGTGATGTCGAAGGTCAGGTCGCCCGCCTCCCGGCTCTCGAAGAGCGTCACCGGAAAGGTGTGGTAAATCACGCCGTCGCTCTCGGCCTTCGAGACGTAGTGGCTGCGGATGTTCTGCCCCGAGGCCGTCAGCATGCCCCCGACGGCACAAAACGCAGCCAGCAGCCCGAGTTTAGTCACCGTAGACGATGATCGTGTAGATCGTGTAGACCCCGACATAGGACTTGGCCTGATAGTCTACGTGGTGGATGCGCGTGATGCCGGCCTCGCGGGCTGCGGCCTGGATGCTCGCATCGCCCAGAGCGACGACGCCCACATAGCCCTTGGCCTCGGCGGTGCCCACCTTGCTCGACCCGGCGTTGCCCGTAACGGCGAGCCCGTCCTTCACATCGGTATAGATGCCTCCCACGAGCGGAGACTTGACACATCCGACGAACATCATGGCCGCGAATGCCAGCGTAAAGATTTTTTTCATAATCGCATTATTTGGTTTTGTAGGCGCAGCGGTATTTCCCCTTCGCCAGATTCAACAGTTTTCCCTTGAGCAGCTGGCGGCGCAGCGGGGCGATGCGGTCGGTGAAGACCACGCCTTCGATATGGTCGTACTCGTGCTGGATGACCCACGCCTTGAGCCCCGTGAACTCCTCGTCGTGCTCGACGAAATCGGTGTCCAGGTAACGCATGCGGATCGCCAGCGACCGCGACACGTCGGCATGGATGCCGGGGAAGGAGAGGCATCCCTCGTTGTAGGTCCTCTTCTCCTCGGAATAGGCGTAAATCTCGGGGTTGATGAAAGCGCGCTTGTAGTCGGCGCACGAGGGGTCCTCCTCGCCCCACGGCGTGCAATCGACGATGAACAGACGGATGTTCTTGCCGATCTGGGGAGCGGCAAGGCCGACTCCTTCGGCCTCTTCGAGCGTGAGGAACATATCCTCGGCCAGTTTTTTCACGTCGGGGTAATCGGGCGTTATCTCTTCGCAGCGTTTGCGAAGCGCCTCATCCCCGTAAATTACAATCGGATAGATCATTTGTTAAATTCCATATAACTCTGCAATATGATCGTTGCAGATATTTTGTCCACCAACGCCTTGTCGCGGCGGGCCATCCTGCCGATGCCGCTTTCGAGCATCGTGCGGTGGGCCATCACCGAAGTAAAGCGTTCGTCGTAGAAAACCACCTCCTTGTCGGGCCACGCCCGCCGCAGGCGGCCGGCCAGCGGCTCGATGAATCGCCACGTCTCGGAGGGCGTGCCGTCCATCCGCGAAGGCTTCCCCACGACTATCGTACTAACGTCCTCCCGGGCGAAATATTTTGCCAGCCAGGCCTCCAGCCCCTTCGTCTCGACCGTCTCCAGCCCTCCGGCGATCAGGCGCAGGGGATCGCTCACGGCGATTCCCGTGCGCCGGGTCCCGTAGTCTATGGCAAGGATGCGTCCCACGGTCAGAGGTTAATCCCGGACCAGCCGTCCAGATAACAACCTCTCAACAGCCAACCGGCCAGACTGCCCAGCAACATCGCCAGCAGGATGGCCCACCAACTGTTATACCACCTTTTCGACCGCAGTTCCATCGTCACAGGTTCAGCGTCCTGAACAGTTTGCGGTAGGAGCACTCCTCGTCGACCAGCGTGTGCAGCGACTCGATCTTGACGCGCTCCTGAGCCATCGTGTCGCGGTGGCGGACCGTCACGGTGCCGTCCTCCAGCGTCTGGCCGTCGACCGTCACGCAGAACGGCGTGCCGATGGCGTCCTGACGGCGGTAACGCTTGCCAACCGAATCCTTTTCGTCGTAAACGACGTTGTAATCGTATTTCAACAGGTCCACGATCTTCTGCGCCACTTCGGGCATGCCGTCCTTCTTCACCAGCGGCAGCACGGCCACCTTGACCGGAGCCAATGCGGGCGGGAATTTCAGCACGACGCGCGAATCGCCGCCTTCGAGCGTCTGCTCGGTATAGGCCGCCGACATCACCTGCAGGAACATGCGGTCCACGCCGATCGACGTCTCGACCACATAGGGTACATAGCTTTCACCCGTCTCCGGATCGAAGTACTGCAACTTCTTGCCCGAAAACTTCTGGTGGCTGCCCAGGTCGAAGTCCGTGCGCGAGTGGATGCCCTCTACCTCCTTGAACCCGAACGGGAAGTTGTATTCGATGTCCGTCGCGGCATTGGCGTAGTGGGCCAGTTTGTCGTGGTCGTGGAAGCGGTAGTCATCGTCGCCGAAGCCCAGCGCACGGTGCCAGGCCATGCGGGTGTTCTTCCACTCGTTCCACCACTTCATTTCGGTTCCGGGGCGCACGAAGAACTGCATCTCCATCTGCTCGAACTCGCGCATGCGGAAGATGAACTGACGGGCCACGATCTCGTTGCGGAAGGCCTTGCCGATCTGCGCAATGCCGAACGGGATTTTCATGCGCCCGGTTTTCTGGACGTTCAGGAAGTTGACGAAGATACCCTGCGCCGTCTCGGGACGCAGGTAGATGGTATTGGCGCCTTCGGCCGTAGAACCCATCTGGGTCGAAAACATCAGGTTGAACTGCCGCACCTCGGTCCAGTTGCGCGTGCCGGAGATCGGGCAGGCGATCTCGCAGTCGACGATGATCTGGCGCAGCTCCGCAAGGTCGTTGGCGTTCAGCGCATCGGCGAAACGCTTGTGCACCTCGTCGCGTTTGGCCGCGGTCTCCGCCACGCGCGGCGACGTTTCGCGGTATTTGGCCTCGTCGAACGACTCGCCGAAGCGCTTGCGGGCCTTCTCGACCTCTTTTTCGATCTTTTCATCCTGTTTGGCCAGCCAGTCCTCGATCAGCACGTCGGCGCGGTAACGCTTCTTCGAATCCTTGTTGTCGATCAGCGGGTCGTTGAAGGCCGACACATGGCCCGAGGCCTCCCACGTCTTGGGATGCATGAAGATCGCGGCGTCGATGCCGACGATGTTCTCGTGCAGTTTGACCATCGAATCCCACCAATATCGCTTGATGTTGTTCTTCAACTCCACGCCGTTCTGACCGTAGTCGTACACGGCTCCCAGACCGTCGTAGATTTCGCTCGAAGGAAACACGAATCCGTACTCCTTGCAGTGCGCTACCAGCTTTTTGAAAAGTTCTTCCTGAGTCATCGTATTCTCTGTTGTTTACTGTTTTTCCAAATGACAAAAATACAAAATAAATGACAACAAGGGTCTTCGATCGGGATTTTATTTCTATATTTGTATCGGCAGCCTGCGAGGGCCGCCGACATACGACAATAAAAAGCGCATCGGCTTTTTTCTTACGGGTGAAAATTGGACACTTTCACAGAACGATAAGGAACAAAGGTGATGCCTTCGCTGTTTTCAGCGCGGGCATATTTCCCTATTCTACCGTTCGGGTCGTCCAATACCTCACCTGTGGATACGAAATCTTGCCTGCGCCTTTTGTTTACCGGGACGGGAACAACCCTTTAAACAAAATAAACGAAATGAAAACAGCAAAATTCTTCATGGCGTTCATCGCCGCCGCGCTGCTCGCGTCATGCAGCGACGACAAGGATTACTCGGGCGATTTCGGGCAGATCAAGGTTCCGGACACGCGCCAGTTGGAACAGACGGTCTCCGCCGACGACACGCAGAGCGCACGGGGCGTGACCTTCACCACCGAAGGGGCATGGACCTCGACGATCGCCGAGACCCGCGCCGAAGCGCCCGCCTGGATTTCGATTTCGCCCGACCGCGGCGATGCGGCAGGCAGCTACACGCTGAAAATCACCCTCGAACCCAACACGTCGGGAGCGTCGCGCACGGCAAAGATCATCATCACGTGCGGCACGTCGAAAATCGAAATCACCGTCACGCAGGAGGGCACGGGCGAAAGCGGCGGCGGCGACGAACCATCGGTCCGACAGCCGAACGGCAGGCTGGCGAAAATAACACTCAAAACGAACGGCAAGGCAGACGGCGCCATCACGATCGGCTACGACACCGAAGGGCGCATCACCTCCTGCAAGGAGACCGATGCCGACGGGTCGCCCTACTCGGAAGTCAGCATGGTCTACACCTCCAACTCCAAGATGCTCCTCACGCAGACCTATTACGACAAAGGAGCTCCGGAAACATACGAGGTGGAGTGCACCGGGACATTCACGTCCGGATTCTGCCGGATAGACTTCGCCACGGAGACGCGACAGGGACAAACCCGCTATTTCGAGTATACTTACGACAGCAACGACTACCTGATCAAGACGACGGAGCAGGCTGGTTCGGAGCATGAGACCGTCACCCGGTACGCCTACCAGGATGCGGGGACCAGTGCGCAGAACCTCACGGGCATCACCTGGGGCATCGACTCACAAACGTTCCAGTACAACGAAAAAGACCCGCAAACCGACCGGACAAATGATACCAACACCCGGTTGTTCAGCACATTCAAAGGACAAATGATCGCCCCGGAACTGTTGCTGATCGAAGAACCGAACGAATTGCTGGCACTGGGATTCAACGGCCGCCAAAGCCGGTTCATGCCCGGACACGTGAAGAGCAGTTTCAGCGGAGGCGAATACCGGCAGGAGGTCGCCTACAAATACACCGTCCCCGCCGACTGGAAGATCGGCGAACAGATCGACGGCATGAGCATCACCGTAGAAACACATGAGGGAGGTTTTTCCACGACACAAGAAGCCGTGCTGACTTTCGACGGCATCTGAAATCGCCCTACAAATGACAAAACGGACGGTCCCCGAAAAGAGACCGTCCGTTATTTTTTATCCGCAGGCCGTCTATCCCATCAGCCCCTCGCGCAGGAACGAGAAATCGCCGTCGCGGGCGATGATGATGTGGTCCAGCAGCCGGATGTCGAACAACGCCGCGGCGCGCGCCACACGTTCGGTCAGCGTCTTGTCCTGCCCGCTCGCCTCGGGCGTTCCCGAAGGGTGGTTGTGCACCAGAATCAGCTGCGTGGCGAGCAGTTCCAACGCCCGTTTGACGATCAGCCGGTGGTCGACGACCGTGCCGGTCACCCCGCCCTGACTGATGCGGTAACGCTCGATAACCCGGTTCGACGAGGTGAGGTAGACGACCCAGCACTCCTCGTGGGAGAGGCGTTCCAGCTGCGGCCGGAACAGCCGCACCACATCGTCGCCCGTATTGATGAAATCGCTCCCGGAACCCCCGGAAGCGACAGCCCGCCGTCCGAATTCCGCCGCGGCCAACAGCATCCGCGCCCGTTTCAGGCCCAGTCCCCCGACCATGCGCAGGCGGGCTTCGGGCTGGTCGCCGATACGCGCCAGCGAACCGTCGTAGGCCGACAGCACCACCTCTGCCAACTGTTCGTCGTCGGTGAGCAGGGCAAGCAGCTCGCGGTCGCTCAAGGCCTCCACGCCCCGCGACGCCATTTTATCGAGGATATTCTTCATAAAAGCAGAAAGTGACTATATACGAATTCATACCGTTTTCATCCCGGCAAGCCGGTACAGCCGCCTGCGGAGGGTGTTTGAAACCGGGTCCGAATCCCCATCTGCCGGGCGGGCGCAGAACAGGACCGGAAATGCAACGGATTGCCACCGCCCTCTAAAACCCGCTTCCTGAACGGGTGCCTTCCAGACGGTCGACCTTGTCCAGCAGCGAAGCGCACTGCTCGTCGCTCATGTACTGCGACACGGAGAACGCCGCACGCTGTTCGGCCTCCTTCTTCGAATCCCCGGCTCCGTGGCCGACCTCCATGCCGTCGACCAGCACCGTGCAGTAGAAAACCGGATGGTTCGAAGCGTATTCCTTGTCGTGCTCCGTGCGGAACTCGACCTGGTGGCGGTTCTTCTGGCTCCACTCGATCAGGCGGCTCTTGAAATCGCTCTCCGACTCGGTCAGTTCTTCCAGATTCAGGAAACGGAAATAAATGTTATTGATCAGCAGCCGGTTGACGAACTCGTACCCCTGATCGAGGTAAACCGCCCCCATCATCGCCTCGAAGGCGTCGCCGTAGATATGCTTCTGGGTAATGCCCGTGCCGCCGTTCGAAATCACGTGGACATCCAGACCGAGGTTCACGGCCAGCGCGTTGAGCGACTGCCGCGAGACGATCTTCGACCGCAGCTGGGTCATAAAACCCTCGTCGCGGTCGGGGTATTCGATGAACAGATAGTCCGAAGTCACGGCCTCGATCACAGCGTCGCCCAGATATTCCAGACGTTCGTTGTTGATCGCGCGGCCGTCCTCCAAAACCAAAGAAGCTGACTTGTGAATCAAAGCCAGCTTGTAGAGTTCGACGTTGTGCGGAATGAATCCGAACAGATCGTCGACAATTCTGTAATATGCCCGGTCACGCCCGAAATTCCGTCGGATAGGACGCAGTAAAAAGTCAATCACGGCGCGGACGTTACAGGGATCAGAGTTTGCGGAAAATAACCGTCGAGTTGTGACCGCCGAATCCGAACGTATTGCTCAACGCACACTTCACGTCGCGCTTCTGCGCCACGTTAAGCGTCAGATTCAGTTTTTCGTCGATCTCGGGATCGCGGTTTTCGCAGTTGATCGTGGGGGGAACCACGCCGTGCGTCAGCGCGAAAATGCACGCCAGAGCCTCCACGGCGCCGGCAGCGCCCAGCAGGTGTCCCGTCATTGATTTGGTCGAGGAGATGTTGACGTTGTAAACATGGTCGCCCAAAACGCCTGCCACGGCCTTCAGCTCGGGAATGTCGCCCGCGGGGGTCGAAGTTCCGTGCACGTTCACATAGTCGATATCCTCGGGAGCGATGCCCGCGTCCTTGATGGCGTCGCGCATCGCCTTCATGGCGCCCTTGCCCTCGGGATGGGGAGCCGTGAAGTGGTAAGCGTCGGCCGAAGCGCCTCCGCCTACGACCTCGCAATAGATCTTCGCGCCGCGCGCCTTGGCATGCTCGTACTCCTCCAGGATCAGCGCACCGGCGCCCTCGCCGATCACGAAGCCGTCGCGGTCCTTATCGAAGGGGCGCGAAGCGTGCTGCGGATCGTCGTTGCGCGTCGAAAGCGCCTGCATGGAGTTGAATCCGCCGACCGAAGGCTCGTTGACCGCAGCCTCCGAACCGCCGGCCACCATGACGTCGGCCTTGCCGTAACGGATGGCGTCGAAGGCGGCCGTGATGCCGTGGTTCGACGAAGCGCACGCCGACACCGTACAGTAGTTCGGACCCATGAAGCCGTACTTCATGGAGATGAAACCGGCTGCGATGTCGGAAATCATGCGGGGAATAAAAAACGGGCTAAACCGCGGGGTTCCATCCCCGGCGGCCCAGCCCAGACACTCATCGAAGAAAGATTTGATTCCTCCGATGCCCGAACTCCAGATAACGCCCACCTGCTCCTTGTCGACCTTCTCGAGATCGAGGGCAGAATCCTCCACGGCCTGCGTGGCCGCGATCAGAGCATACTGTGTAAAGAGGTCGTACTTACGCACCTCCTTACGGTCGAAATACTGGGTCGGATCGTAATTCTTTACTTCACAAGCGAACTTGGTCTTAAATTTTTCGGCATCGAAATGAGTAATGGGTGCGGCACCGCTGACTCCCTTCTCCAGATTCGAAAAATACTCCTCTATACTATTACCGAGCGGGTTTATCGTACCGATGCCCGTAACAACTACTCTTCTTCCTGTCATAAATTTAAGGCTTTATCAGCCGTGAAACGTTGTTTAAGGGAAATTATTTCTTGTGTTCCTCGATATACGAGATCGCGTCGCCGACGGTAGCGATCTTTTCAGCGTCCTCATCCGGGATCTGGATATCGAAAGCCTTCTCGAACTCCATGATCAGCTCTACAGTGTCGAGCGAGTCTGCGTCCAGGTGGTTGGTGAAGCTTGCTTCGGGGACTACCTCCGACTCCTTGACACCCAGTTTGTCGACGATGATCTCGACAACTTTTGA
>QWCY01011016.1_pt1 | contig 11037 bp, 8 predicted proteins | sample 1972631 | NCBI WGS metagenome assembly QWCY01 (sample SAMN09866696, study PRJNA288562) | Human gut metagenome isolate pre1_stool, whole genome shotgun sequencing... | isolation source: gut | host: Homo sapiens | place: USA: California
TGGACATGGACACGGTGCACACCTATATGATGGAGCTGTACTTCGAGTCCGCAGGCACGATCCTGACGCTCATCACCATGGGCAAGACGATGGAGGCCCGCGCCAAGGGCAAGACCTCTGATGCCATCACAAAGCTCTTGGACCTTGCGCCCAAGACCGCGACGGTCGAGCGCAACGGCGTCGAGAGCGTCATCCCCATCGAGGAGGTCCAACTCGGCGACATGCTGATCGTCAAGGCGGGCGAGAGCGTCCCCGTCGACGGCGTCGTGCTCGAGGGAACGTCCTCGGTCGACGAATCCGCGCTGACGGGCGAGAGCATCCCCGTCGAAAAGCAGGCGGGAGACAGCGTCATCGGCGCGACCATCAACAAATCCGGCTATTTCAAGATGCGCGCGACCAAAGTCGGCGACGATACCGCCCTTTCCCAGATCGTACGCCTTGTGGACGAGGCCACGAGCTCCAAAGCGCCCATCGCCAAGCTCGCCGATAAGGTCAGCGGCGTGTTCGTCCCCGTCGTCATCACGATCGCCGTCATCGCAACGGCAGCATGGCTGCTGACGGGCCACAGCGTGGAATTTGCGCTGTCCATCGGTATTTCCGTTCTCGTCATCAGCTGCCCCTGCGCGCTGGGTCTCGCCACGCCGACGGCCATCATGGTCGGCACGGGCCGCGGCGCGGTGAACGGCATCCTCATCAAGTCTGCCGAAGCGCTTGAGACGACGCACAGCGTCAACACCGTCGTGCTCGACAAGACCGGCACCATCACGCAGGGCAAGCCCGTCGTCACCGACGTCGTCGACGGCGGCATCGGCAGGGACAAACTTCTCTCCGTCGCCGCGTCGCTCGAAAAGCTCTCCGAGCATCCGCTTTCCGAGGCCATCGTGGCCGAGGCGGAGAAGGAATCGCTCACGTTCCTGTCCGTCGACAAATTTGAGCAGATCCCCGGTCAGGGCATCCGCGGCGAGGTCGAGGGCCAGCTCTGCCTTGCCGGCAACCGCCGCATGATGGAAGCAAACCGCATCGAAAACAGTGAGTTGCTCGCACAAGGCGAAGCGCTGGCTGAGGACGGCAAGACGCCGCTCTACTTTGCGCTGGACGGCAAGCTCATCGGCCTCATCGCCGTAGCCGATGTCGTCAAGCCCACGAGCGCGCAGGCCATCGCCGAGCTCTCGAGCATGGGCATTGAAGTCGTCATGCTCACGGGCGACAACGCCAAGACCGCCGAGGCCATCCGCCGTCAGGTCGGCGTGGACCGCGTCGTGGCCGAGGTGCTGCCGCAGGATAAGGAACGCGAGATCCGCCGCTTACAGGAGGGCGGCAAGAAGGTCGCCATGGTCGGCGACGGCATCAACGATGCGCCCGCCCTTGCGCGCGCAGACGTCGGCATTGCCATCGGTGCCGGTACGGACGTCGCCATCGAGTCGGCGGATATTGTGCTGATGCGCAGTGACCTTCTCGACGTCTCGACCGCCGTGCAGTTGAGCCGCGCGGTCATCCGCAACATCAAGGAAAACCTCTTCTGGGCGTTCTTCTACAACGCCATCGGCATTCCCATCGCGGCGGGCGTGTTCTACCCCGCCTTCCAGCTCAAGATGAACCCGATGCTCGGCGCGCTCGCGATGAGCTTCAGCTCGGTGTTCGTGGTGAGCAATGCGCTGCGCCTGCGCTGGTTCAAGGCCAAGCACACGGAGGCAGCACCGAAAACGGTTTCTTCTCCGTCGGATCGCGGAGTGGAGATAGCAAGCAAGGAAATTATGGCAAGTAATGAAAAAGGAGAAACAAACATGGAAAAAGTCATCAGCATTGAGGGCATGGCCTGCATGCATTGCGTGAATCACGTTCAGCAGGCGCTTTCCGCCGTCCCCGGCGTGAAGGAGGCAAAGGTCGATCTCGAGAGCAAGTCCGCCACCGTCAGCGTGGACGGCAGCGTAACCGACGCGGCGCTCAAGGCCGCCGTGGATGAGGCGGGCTATCAGGCCGTCTCCATCCGCTAAGGCCATGAGAGCCGATCGTAATTCCGTCCGCCGCAAGCTGAAAATTGCCCGCGGCCAGCTCGACGGCATTTTGCAGATGATCGACGACGACCGCTACTGCGTGGACATCTCCAACCAGCTTCTCGCCACGCAGTCGCTCCTCAAAAGCGCCAACCAGCAGATCATGCGCGCGCACATCGAAGGCTGCGTGCGCGAGGCTTTGCAGACCGACCATATCGACCCCAAGCTCGAAGAGGCCTTCCAGCTCCTCGAGCGCATGGCGCAGTCGTGATCGCACAAAAAAGGACGACAGCTAAAAATAGCTGTCGTCCTTTTTTGTTATTCGATCAGATCCTCGCGGTCGAGTTTCTTTTCCGAAAGCTGCTGTGCGGTGTGCTCATGTACGAGCTGGAGTACTACCGCCGTGAGGGGAATGAAAAACACAATACCGACAAGGCCGAAGAGCTTGCCGCCAAGCAATGCCGCAAGGAGCGTCCACAGCGGCGCAAGCCCCACGCTGCTGCCAACCACATGCGGGTAGATGAACTGATTTTCCGTGAACTGCACCGCCTGATAGACGATCAGGCACAGCAGCGCCTTCTCCGGCTGGGCAAGCAGCGTCAGCAGTACGCCGATTGCGCAGGAGGCCAGCGCGCCGATGTAGGGAACAAAGGCGAAGGCCGCCGTCAGCGCAGCGGTCAGCCCCGCGTAGGGAATGCCGCACAGGGAGAACGCGAGAAAGATCATCGTGCCGAGGATCACGACCTCCACGCACTGCCCGGACAGGAAACGGGCGTAGGTGGTGTGCGTCAGGCGCGCGATGCGGCAGACCTGATCGGCCTTTCGCTCGCTCAGGTTGGCGTAGAGGAGTCTGCGGCTCTGTTTAGCAAGGCTGCGCCGGTCGAGCAGCACATAAAACATGATGACGATGGCAAAGGTGACGTTGGCCACCGCCGAGACTGTGGTACCGGCAAGATCCACCACCGAGTCGATCAGCGCGCCGGCGCCGGTGAGCGCCTTTTCCAGCACCGTTTTCCAATCGAGCGCGGCGATGCGATCGGTGAGCTCGCTTGTATCCACGCCGTGATCCGAGAGAAGGCGCGCCCAGTCCGGCCAGTTCTCCCTGACCAGTGTGCCGATGCTCTTGAGCGACGCGGCAAGCTGCGGCAGCGCCAGAACGCACAGCAGTACCACGACGATGACCACGCACAAAAGCGTCAGCAGCAGGCTGAGAAGGTCAATGTGTTTTCCCTTTGCCTTTGGCATCAGGCGCGTCAAACGTCCTGCGATGCCCTGCATCGGCACACTGAGGACAAACGCCATCAATAACCCTATGATCACCGGCGTGAAGAGGGTAGCGAGCCTCGTGAGAAACGCCGCGACTTCGTTGAGATTCATCAGCGCGGCATAGAGCGCCACGCCGAACGCGACCAGAAGAAATTGCTGTTTTCCTTTTTTATCCATTGTTCTTTTCTGCACCTTCCGCGCGTTCGCTCTGCCACCGGAGCGGAAGTGCCGAACGCTGTGCATATCCTTTCAGGTTAATTATAGAATGGCTTGCGCTGCATTGCAAGTTCTTTTGCCCGTCGCTTGGTAGTTTCTCCCGCCCGCTGCTTTTTTCGCGCAGACTTTTGCGGAAAATCAGCATTTCTCCCCTTGGCGCGGCGGTGATCGTCTGCTATACTGAAAGGAACAAAAGCACATCGGGCGGGCGTTGACGCTTCCGATGGAAAGGAAGGCTCAGAATGAATCGAACGGGGAACGGCGCCGCACTCTGCGAAGATCCGCATGACTTTCTTGTCATGCAGAATCTCTATGACGCGGCGGTTCGGCAGCTCACGTTGAAATTCAATATTCTCAACAGTGAATTCAATGTTCTTTATGCACGCAATCCCATTCATCACATCGACGGGCGCGTCAAATCGCAATCGAGCATCGTCGCCAAGCTCATCAAGCGCGGCCTGCCGCTCTCGATCGAGTCCGCGCGAAAAAACATCAACGACATCGCGGGCGTGCGCGTCGTTTGCAGCTACATCGACGACGTCTACCGCGTGGGTGAGATGCTGGCGCGGCAGACGGATGTGGAGATCGTCAAAAAGCAGGACTACATCCAGACGCCGAACTACAACGGCTACCGCTCGCTGCACATGGACATCAAGGTGCCCGTCTACCTCTCCGACCGGACGGAATACGTCGTGGCGGAGATCCAGCTGCGCACGATCGCCATGGACTTCTGGGCAAGCCTTGAGCACGATATCCGCTACAAGGTCGACAAAACGAAGCTGCCCGAGGGCATCAACGAGGAGATGTTCGAATGCGCGGGCAAGATCGCTGAGATCGACCGCCAGATGCAGGACATGTACCAGCGCATCAAGGCCTCGGATGCCTACAACGAAGATTGAGTCCCCTACATAAAGGAAAAAGGATGCATCGAAAGACGCATCCTTTTTGTTTTTTCACTGCTTTTTGTGATACCCGCAGTCGCAGTAGGGGCCGCCGGAGGCGAGCGTGTACTCGCGCACGAAATCCGACGCGCCGCCCGCGTCGCTCATCGTGTAGTCGAGATGGCACAGCGCGGGCGTCAGATCGTAGAGCCCCAACACCTGCATCAGCGTGCAGATGCCGCAGGTCGTGAAGCGCGCCTCGTAGCCGCTGCCGTCCTCGTACTCGAAAAAGTCCATGTTCCACGAATAGGGGTTGCGATCGCCCGCGCGCAGCTTCGCCGTCGCCTTCATGCCCTCGATGTCCTTGGGCGTGAACTTTTTCTTTCCGCTCGCGCGGCAGAAAGCCTTCATCGTAGGCGTCATCATCGCCGCGGCGTAGTAGTCCGTCAGCGTTTTGATGTTCGGCCGCTGCGGCATGCACAGGATAAACGCGGCGAGCATCGCGCAGTTGACGATGTTCATTTCGAAGCGGTCGCGCTTGTCAAATTCCGGCAGCTTCGCGATGATCTCGCGATATTTCTTTTTGGCACGCGCCGCAACGTCCTTCGCCTGCTCCGCGGTCAGGTCGAATTCGACCGTCAGGTGCTTTTCAAACGATCCGGCAAACAGCGCCCACATGCCCGCAGGCTTTCCAAGATACTTCATTTGCTCTCCCCTTTTCGAGTTTAATCTCTCAAACTCGTCTGCATTTTTGACTGCCGTCTTGCTTTTGGTCATAGTATACCGAGGGCGAACGTCACGATCTCCGCACGTGTACAGTCCGCGTTGGGGCTGAACGTCGTGTTGGAAGTACCGTTCGTCACGTTATTCGCAACCGCCCAGTTAATCGCATCAGCGTAGAACGTGTCGGACTTCACGTCGGTGAAGTTCGCACTGCCGCTCGCGGTGCCCTTGAGCGCGCGATACAGGAACGTCACGCTCTGGCCGCGGGTGCAGGTCGCATTCGGGGCAAACGTCGTCTCGGTCATGCCGTTCGTGATGCCGTTCTCGACCGCCCAGGCGACGGCTTTGGCGTAATAAGCACTCGCAGGAACGTCCGCGAAGCTGCTTGCCGTCTTCGGCTCGGGGCTGCCGGCAGCGCGCCATAGGAAGGTGACGATCTGCGCACGCGTGCAGGACTCGTAGGGGCCGAACATTGTGTCGGACAGGCCGTTCGTCACGCCGCTTTTGACCGCCCACTTGACGGCCTCATAGAAGAACGCGTCGTTGGGCACGTCGTAGAAGAAGTTGAAGACGCTGTTATCTTCCATAAAGGTCGCCTTGACCTCGACCTTACTGCCGGGCATGGTAAAGGTGTACTTGCCGTTGCCCTTGTCCGTGAGCTTGAGCTCGTCGCCGTTCTTGTCGGTGACGGTCAGGGTCTCAAGAACATAGCCCTCGTTGGGCTTCACCGTGACGGTCACATTCGCGCCCTTGGAGGCGTTGGCCGGGGAAACGGTCACCGTGCCGTTGGGGACAGCGGGAGCGGACGCGGGATAGGTCGGCGCGCCGGGAACGTAAGGATAGCTCGTGTACTTGTGGCAGACAGAGCAGGTCGTGCCGGGCTTGTGCACCCGGTCGCACTTGGTGTGGCAAACCGCGCAGATGCCGTCCTTGTTGGACCAGTCGTGGCCGAGTTTCTTCAGCGTCTCCGCCACAACGGTGGTTGCCTGCGTACCAGCCTCGTCCTTGAAGACTCCACCGCATCTGGAGCAGGTGTAGTACTCGTTGTTGCCGTCTTCCGTGCAGGTCGCTTCCTTGGCGTCAGTCTTGGTCATATCGTGGCCGAGGGTCTTGAGCACCCAGCTGTCCTTCTCAATCTCGTTGGTTCCGTTTTCGTTGGAGAAGTACTTGCCGCAGCCGGAGCAGGTCCAGTAGGCCTCGTTGCCGGCCTCGGTGCAGGTGGCAGCCTTGGCATCGGTCTTGGTCAGCTTATGAGCGCCTAATTCGCCATACGGCTGATCACAGGTTTCACAAACCGCCTTTGCAGTACAGGTGGCAGTACCGCCGGTGTGCTTCGAAAATTCACCGTTTGCACCGCACTCAGTGCAGGCTTCCAATGGCCAGTGCTGTCGCTGGAATAGGTCGTGCCATATGTGTGGGTATGGTCGTCACCCAGCGTCACCTTGATGTAGTCAAAGGTGTTGGAAAGCTTCCAAGCAGGAGTATCGCCGCCGTCTCTGTTACCGCCGAGGTAATTAAATGTAAAGTTGAGCTTCTCCAAAGCATACTGCTCATAGTCACTTGCAGTCAACGAAGATCCATGGCTTCCGTATCTGCCCTGCGTGTTCAGCTTGGCAAACACCTGCTCACCATCAACAGAAAGAGTCACAAGGCTCGTTTCGGTAGCTTTATCATAGTTATTCTCCAGTTTGACAACAGAATACTCATTGGAGGTTGGCTCTTTCTGATATGCAGGACCGCCAAAGTTGATGTAATCTGTTTTGTTATTTGTAACATCATATGTACCCATATAGATGCTCGGCTCATACAGGAAAATATAGGTCATACCCTTTTCTCTCGTTGCAGTAGAGCTGAAGAGCATATTCTCTTTTGCCTGATTCTTTTCTTTCCACTCGACACGCCAATTCTGCGTCGGGTCAAGAGTGAATGGAGTGCTCAGTTTACCCTGATAATCATTGAACTTCACTGTGTTGTCATCGTTCAACGTGGTGCTGCCATGTTCAGCACTCACAGTGATGATAACATTGCCATCCGCATCAACAGCGTCCAGATTATTGTCGAAGTCCCACGTAAAGCTGCGGGTCCAATGCGCATACAGGGGCGTACCGTTAAGGTTGTCCCGCATGCCAGAGGGAATCGCCGTGTCCAGAGCGGATGCAATCTTGTTCCCGCCAGCAGCCTGATCGAACCAGCCCACAAAGGCGTAGCCTGCGCGGGTGGCCTTCGGCAGCTCGGCTGTCACGGACTGCTTGATGGGATCACTGCCGTTTTTGAAGCTACCGCCGTTGGCATCATAGGTGACGGTCTTCTCATTCGGAGTCACTGCCTGCTGCTCATAGAGCTGCTGGCAGATGTAGGCCGCGATCTGGCTGTGACCATCCATATTAGGGTGGAGCGCGTTATTCGGAGAAATGCCTTCCTGATTCCGAAGCTCCCGCAAGTCGATCGTCGTGATATCGTAGTGCTTTGCAATCTGCTCGATCACTTCCGCCTGTTTAGGAATATTATTTTGCTCATAATAGGGAATAATTGCGATAATCTCAGCACCCGGATAGGTTTCCTTCATGCGCTGCAGAGAAGCCGCGTAGGCGCTCGCTGTATCCGAATAGGACTGCGCCCAATCGACAGTCTTCGCATAGTCTGCATCGGGATCAAACGTACCGACCGAGCTGTCAGGGTTGCTGCCGCCATAGTACAGGATCACATCCGGCGTGCCATTATCGTCAAGCTTGTTGATTCTATCCTTGCTTGCCATAGAAGCAGCTTTAGAACCGATGGTGCTTCCACTCCATGCCTCATCAATGCCCTCTGCCGCGCCAAAGCGGGTGATGACGTCACCCCAGTAATTGCGCTCAAAAGTCATCTCTTTGCCAGTAGTATTATCATAATACAGAGCATTACCGCTGGGGATTTTGTCCTTGATCGTCGAAATGCTGTCGCCCATCACGGAGATTGTTTTCCCGTGGAACAGCGAGTATAAATAGTTATACTCCGCTTCGCTGGCGTAGTTATAAACGACCCAGGTAGACTCTCCCGCAGTGACCTCTGCGCGTCCCTCTTTGCTGCCACCGGTCAGCGTCACCGCTGTGCCATTCTTCTCAACACTGACAATATCTGCGTTCGAACTCCTGACTTCGTTCTCCTCGGGAACGGTAATTTGGCCTTCTTTACCCGTCCAAAGGGTTATCGGCCCCGATGTCACTACATCATCAGAGGAATACATTTCTACCGAATCAGCATCAATGCCCTCATCATTCCTTGCCCAAGCTACCGTTGGCAGCAGGCTCAGCATCATGACAAGCGTTAATACGCCTGCCAATAATCGCCGTTTCATTCCATTACCTCCTAAGATTCTCTATCTTTTGCCCGCCTCCTCGGGCTGGGTTTACTTGGTTTTGCGTCTGGTCTTTCCGGCGCAGACGGGGCAGCCGCACTGCTGCACGCCCGCGCGCGAGTAGATGGTGGCTTTCCAGACATGGCCGTAAGAGCACTGCCACCACGCTTTTTTGTGGCTGCCCGCGGTCACCATCTCCGGTGTCAGCGCGCCGTTGAGGCTCGCGTGCCACTGTTTGGCGACCAGCGGCGCTGCGGTCGCTAAGTCGTTGAAACCCGGCAGCACCTTTCGGTTGGCGCAGTAAGGACAGCCGTCGCCGCGCTGCACGCGCTGCGCAATCATCGCACGATAGGAGTGGCCTTTTTCGCACTTCCACCACACGCGGCGGTTCGAGCCCGCAGTGACATTGTTTGGATGGAGCACGCCGTTTTTCTCCTCGTCCCACTGCGCGGCAATGTCCGGGTACAGCGTCGCAAGATCGTTTTCACCGGCCAACGCCTGCCGTCCGGTGCAGACTGGACAGCCCGTGCCGAGGGTCGTCCTCGAATACACCGCCGCGCGCCACGAATGGCCTTTCGGACAGCGCCACCAGACTTTGCGCCTTGTGCCGGAGATCACCTGCGTAGGCAAAAGAGGCACGTTTTTTGCCGCATCCCATTCTTTCGCGATCGACGGATACTCAGTCGCAAGGGAGGTTTCCTCTGGCAGGACGTTCTTTCCCGCACAGTACGGACACCCACTGCCCTGCACGCGCGTCTTCACGGCGGAGCGGTAGGAGTGGCCGTTCTGGCAGCGCCACCAGATGAGCTTGTGGCTGCCGGGCGTAATGTCCTTCGGTGTCAAGGGCGCGTTCTTCTCGCTGTCCCACTCCACCGCGAGCATTGGGAATTGCTTTGCCAAGCAGTTCTGCTCAGGTAAAGCCTTGCGGCCTGTGCAGTAGGGGCAGCCTGCACCCTCGCTGCGGGTGTAAACCATCGCCTGCCACGAATGACCGCTTGGGCAGGTCCACCAGACTCTTTTGTGACTGCCGAAAGTCACATCATCTGGCGTGAGTGGTAAATTTCGCTCAATATCCCACTGGGCAAGCAAAGCAGTCTTTCCCTGTTCCGTGCAAAACACTCGAAATGTCTGTCGGATCGTCAGCCTCTCCCTCGCGAAAAAAGCTCCGTTCCAGCAAAGCCGGACGGAGCAGTGACAAGCGAATACATCAGTAAGGGTGCAACCGGCTGTCATAGCGTGTTCTCCATTCGGAGAGGCGTTAGACCCATCTGGCTTTGCGTCGCCGTCTTTCGGCGGTTTTGCCAAAATATGAGATTTTGAGAACGGAATCTATATTCCGTATATGCAAAGGAAGCGAAACGATCTTATCGTTTCCTTTACTCGTAGCAGAATATAGCACAATCTTCCGACAAAGGCTAGGGAAATTATGATTCCAAATATAAATTATGGAGTTTACAGGGGAAAACGCACTGTAAGCTTGTGCCTCTGCACCCATTTGAGCGTTCTCGGGCGCAGACAGCTCGATCTCTGCATGCGCTTTAGTTGTGAATATAGTGGTAACTGTATTCGCTTTGGCATTTTTGCGCAACAGAATATAGATTCCGTTTTTATGATACAAGTTTTAGCTGTTCGAGCTGACGCCGATGCTCCGCCATGCTCGTAACAAGGTAAATGCGCGTCGTTTCGATGCTCGAATGCCCGAAAACATCCGCCAGCTTGACGATATCCTTGTATGCGCGATAAAATGCCGTCGCGAACAGGTGGCGCAGATTGTGAGGGAAAACTTTCCCTGCGTCGACGCCCGCGCGGACGCACAGCTTTTTCATTTTCGGCCAAATTTGATATCTCGACATGGACTTGCCGCTTTTGGCGCGAAAGATCGCGCCGGAGGCGGTTTTTTGCCGCGCGGCGAACTTGAGCAGCTTGCGGCAGAGTTTTGACGGCAGTAGGATCGTGCGGATTTTGCCTTTAAGCGCAATTTCTGTTTTGCCGTTCTTCGCGGCCTCAACCGTGATATACTGCACCTCGCTGACACGGATGCCGGTGGAGCAGATGGTCTCCATCAGGAACGCAAAGCCCCGGTCGCCCGCAGCCTCTGCCGCGGCGACGAGACATTCATACTCTGCTCGCGTTAACTCCTGTTTGCTGTCTCGGAACAGGCGGCGCTGGATCTTGAGAAACCGTGCGCGGCAATCTGCCCAACCGCAGAAACGGAAAAAGCCGTTCAGCGCCGCTAAATAGGTGTTGATCGTCGACGGCACGTAGTTTCTCGCGCGCAGGTCGTCCTTCCAGAGCCGAATCATCTCTGGCGTAACCGCCGCGCCGCTCAAAAACGTGGCAAAACTCAACAGCGCGCGGCGGTACTTCTCAACCGTCGCCGCGGCGCGCTCTTCATTTCCGAGGGCTTTCAAATAGGCTTCGACCATCTTGTCAGTCATATAAATGTTCCATAATAAAAATACCCCTATCTCTCTTGATAGGGGTATTGTAACGTATTGTTGCGGATTTCGAACAGTGAATTGCACTCCCGCAGCTATGAATATAAAAAAAGAAGCCACTCTCTTGAGTGGCTTCTCTCCATGTTGGCGCTACCTATCTTTCCGGGCCGTCTCCAGCCAAGTAT
>QWCY01006015.1_pt1 | contig 11030 bp, 8 predicted proteins | sample 1972631 | NCBI WGS metagenome assembly QWCY01 (sample SAMN09866696, study PRJNA288562) | Human gut metagenome isolate pre1_stool, whole genome shotgun sequencing... | isolation source: gut | host: Homo sapiens | place: USA: California
CGAGGAAATTCGTGAAGAGGAATTGAGCTTTGAGGAAATGATCGACGCTTCCTTGAAGCCGGTATACAATGGAAAGGTCGTAAAGGGCATCGTCACCGGCGTTTCCCCCAGCGAGATCCAGGTGGATATCGGCACGAAGCAGACCGGTTTCGTCAAGCTCGAGGAACTCACCAATGACCCGTCCGCCAAAGCGGAGGATCTGGTCAAGAAAGGTGACGAGCTCGACCTCATCGTAACAAAGGTAAACGACCAGGAAGGCGTCGTCTATCTTTCCAAAAAGCGTCTGGATGAGAACAAGGGCCGCGAGGCCGTTGCCGCTGCTGTCGAGAGCGGCGAGATCCTGGAGGGCTTCGTCACCGAGGCCAACTCCGGCGGCGTTGTGGTGCTGGTGAATAACGTGCGCGTGTTCGTGCCGCGCTCCCAGGCCACGCTGCGCCATGGCGAGGATTATACCGCCCTGGTGAAAACGAATGTCCGCCTGAAGATGAAGCAGTGCGAAGGCCGCCACATCGTGGGTTCCATCCGCGAGGTCCTGGCCGCCGAGAACGACGCCAAGCGCGAGGAGTTCTGGGCCAATGTGGAAATCGGCAAGCAGTACACGGGCGTTGTCAAGAGCCTGACCAACTACGGTGCGTTCGTGGATATCGGCGGCGTGGACGGCCTGGTTCATATCAGCGAACTGTCCTGGAACCGCATCAAGCATCCGTCCGAGGTCGTGAGCGTCGGCGATACCATCGATGTGTACGTCAAGGATATCGACACCGAGAACAAAAAAGTGTCTCTGGGCTATAAGAAAGCCGAGGACAATCCCTGGGAGAAATTCAAGGCCGAATATCCCATCGGCAGCGTGTTCAAGGCGCCCGTGGTGTCCATCACCAAGTTCGGCGCATTTGTGCGCATCCTGCCGGGCATCGACGGCCTGGTGCATATCAGTGAGATTTCCAACGAGCGTGTTGAGAAGGTCTCCGATGTGCTGAGCGTAGGCCAGGAAGTGGAAGTGAAACTCACCGATGTGGACTTCGAGAAAAAGCGCATCAGCCTTTCGATGAAGGCGCTGCTCTCCGGCAGCGAAGCGGACGGCGAGGACGCCGAGTGATTTAAAACCGGAAAACGGCCATGCGGAGCGATCCGTATGGCCGTTTTTTATTGTGCCGCGGCAAAAATGCTTCCGACGGTCCGTTCCGGTGTGCTTGGAAGATTGTCATAGATTTTTAAGATTTTTTTTGAAATGAAACCGGATGCGGGAGCGTCTACTATAATGGAAAGACAATGTCAGCGATACTGCGGCGGCGGGATATCATGTGCCGTTTTTGCATACAATGATAAAGTATGCCGCGGACCGTGGAGGTTTGGCAGGAAGGGTTGCAGATGTGGGTTTGAGAGCAATGAAGAAAAGATGTGTAGCGGTGCTGACAGCAGCGCTGTGCCTGATGCTGGTGTTGGGGCTGCAGGCATGCGCCGGGTCCGGCGGAGGGCGACCCATACAGGACCCTCAGGCGGGAACGGTGCTTCCCGAGGGAGCTAAAAAAGAAGAAGGCGTGGTACTGGACGCCTCGGACGGACAGTTCATCCTCCGTGCCGCAGGCGGCGGAGAGTATGTGTTCCGTATGGACGGCGCCGAGGACATGGTAGAAGGCGGCGTACAGGCCGGCCAGTATGTGCGCATCTGGTACGACGGCGTTTTGACGGACACCAACGCCCGAAATGTAAAGCTGCTGCGCATAGAGGCCGCGCAGGAAACGCAGCCCGACTCCCTTTCGATGGGGAGCACGGCCGACGGCGTTGTAACGGCGTTCGATGAAGAGAGCATCACACTTCGGACGGCGGGCGGTGAAACCTACACCTTTGCGGCGGGCCGGAGCGTACGTGCGCTGAAGGGCGAACCACGCGAGGGAATGTGGGCGCGCGTGTATTTTGATGGCGCACCGGACGGCGCGGTGGTGAGCCGTGTGACAGCGCGCGTATCGGAGGGAGATGTGTTCACCCTGGCGGGACGTATCCGCGCCGTGGATGAAAAGGCGGATACGATCACCTTTTTGGCAGATACAGGGGAACGTTATATCTTCGCGCTGGGCTTCGCCGAGGTGGATATGCCGGATGGCCTGCGCGCGGGCAGCCGCGCGGTGCTGAGCTATTCGGGCAGCGCCGCGCCGGAGGATACATCCCATGCCATGCTGCTGCGTGTGCAGGCGGAAAAGCTGGCGGATGCACAGGCTGTGCGGGGCACGGTGTGTTCCGTGAACAGCAAACAGGGCAGCATCGGGGTATGTACGGCGGACGGACGTGTACTTGCCTTCTACACGGGGAAATCCCTCACCGGGCAGCAGGGCGGAGTGGAGCCGGGAGATGGTGTGCGCGTCACTTATTCCGGTTGCATCAGCGGGGAATCCACCCGTTCCGCACAGCTTCTGTCACTGGAGGTCACGGCCCGGAAAGATGCCAATAAGAGCGCCGTGCTCGGTACGGTGCGTGCCGTGAGCGATACCGCACTGACGCTGGCCGCCGCCGACGGCCGGACACTGAAATTTGAAGCTGTGCCGGGAAAGTCTTTTCCGGAGGAGCTGAAAAAAGGCGATACGGTCCGCGTGTCCTACACCGGGTGGATCGAAGGGGAGGATACCTCTGAGGCTGTTTACGCTTCCGTTTCCCGTGCATATGCCTGAACCAGCGCGGTTGTTTTGATTCGCCGCTTCTCCCGGTGAGTCCTTCATAAAAATATTTCCGCTGTGAAAACGCGATGCGATTTCACAGTGGTTTTTTTTGCCGGAATATTGTAATATAGAAGCTGGATATCATCGGCGCGGGCCCCGCGCGGGCCGGCGGAATAAACAGAGGGAGGTGGCTGCGGGATGGCGCGCAAACAACAGAATGACCCGCTGCGCTATGCGGCGAACCTGACGGCGCTGGCGGCGGCGGTGTATTTGGGCGTCACGGCGCTGCTGCGTTTGGCCGTAGGGCAGCTGCTGCGCCTGTTCAACAAAAGCGCTACGCTGGAAAACCCCATTGCTGTGCCTGAGTGGGTGCTGGGCGTATTCAACGTTCTTCTGCCCGCCGCCGGGTTGGCGGCAGCGTTCTGGCTGCTGGCCGTGGGAGTGCGCGCTACGCCCATGCGCCTGCGGATTTCGGTGCAGATGCCTCGGGACGGGCGGCTGTGGCTGTTCGTGCCGGTGTTTTTAGGGGCGGGCTTTCTATGCAGCCTGCTTACTACGCTTTTGCAGCGGCTGCTGGCCGCGTTCACCCGGTACCGCGCGCCGGAGGCCATCCGTCTGCCACAAAGCGGATTTGCCACGTTTTTGTATTTCATCGGCATGTGTGTGGTACCCGCCGTACTGGAGGAGCTGCTGGTGCGCGGCGCCATGCAGGCAGTGCTTTCCCGCTGGGGAACATGGTTTTCCATCGTTGTATCCAGTGTGGTGTTCACGCTGCTGCACGGCGATATCGCGCAGATGCCGTCTCTGTTCATCCTGTCGGTGCTCATGGGGCTGGCGGCCTACTGTACCGGCTCTCTGGCGCTGGGAATGGCGCTGCACTTTGCTTATAATACAATGTCGTTTCTTTTTTTATATGCGGCGCAGAAGATGGACGGCGTGTCCGCCTTTGCGTTTGCGGGATACCTGGTGGCCGTGTTCTGCGTGGGGGCCGTGGTGTGTCTTGCGGCCATTCGCCGCCTGGGCGTAATGCGCCGTTTCAGGCCCATCCCCCGGGTATACGACCCCAAGAACCGCCAGAGCCGTCTGGAGCGCCTGGCGTCTGCGCCGCTGTTCCCGCTGGTGATGGCGTGCATGGCGCTGCGCGCGGCATGGCCGCTGTTCGCGAAATAAGGAAAGTTGGTTTCATATGGATGATATCACGTTGATGCGTCTGGCGCTGGCCGAAGCGGAAAAAGCCGCTGCGTTGGGCGAGGTGCCTGTAGGCGCGGTAGTGGCGAAGGACGGGGAGCCTGTGGCGGTGGCACACAACACGCGGGAGGCCGGCAAGAATGCCACGCATCACGCCGAGCTGCTGGCCATAGACGCGGCATGCCGCGCTTTGGGCGGCTGGCGGCTGTGGCAATGCGAGTTATTTGTGACGCTGGAGCCGTGCCCCATGTGCGCAGGGGCCATCGTCAACAGCCGTATCAAGCGCGTCGTGTACGGCGCACGGGATGCAAAGGCGGGTTGCTGCGGCAGCGTAACGGATCTGTTTGCGCTGCCTTTCAATCACCGCCCCCAGGTGGAGGGCGGGCTGCTGGAGGACGAATGCGCCGCGCTGCTGGCGGCGTTTTTTGAAGAGCTGCGCCGCAGGCGCAGAGATGGGAGCAAGCCGAAATGGAAAAAACCGCAATCGTGACAGGAGCTTCCCGCGGCATCGGCGCAGCCGCAGCGCTGGCGCTGGCCGCGCAGGGGTGCCGTGTGGCCGTGTGCTGCCGCACCCGGCGGGACAGTGCCGAAAGCGTGGCGGCTCGTATCCGCGCTGCGGGCGGCACGGCGGCAGTATTCTGTGCAGATGTCTCTGACGAAGCGGCGGTGCGCACGATGTTTGCGCAGGTAGAGCAGACGCTGGGGCCGGCGGACATCCTTGTCAATAATGCGGGCGTTGCACAGCAGAAGCTGTTCACAGATATCACTGCGGCTGAGTGGGACGCCATGTTCGGCGTATGCGTGAAAGGCGCGTTCCACTGCTGCCAGGCCGCGCTGCCGCATATGATACGCCAAAAGTGGGGCCGCATCATCAATATTTCTTCCATGTGGGGGCAGGTGGGGGCCTCCTGCGAGGTACACTATTCCGCGGCAAAGGCGGCGCTTATCGGCTTTACCAAGGCATTGGCCAAGGAGGAAGGCCCAAGCGGAATAACGGTAAATTGTGTGGCGCCGGGCGTAGTGGAAACGGATATGATGGCTGTTTTCTCCCCGGAGGATAAGGCGGCGCTTGCAGAGGAAACGCCGCTGTGCCGTCTGGGCGCGCCGGAGGACGTGGCCGCTGCCGTCGCGTTTCTAGCATCGGACGCGGGCGCTTTTTTCACGGGGCAGGTATTGGCGCCCAACGGCGGGTTTGTCGTCTGAGGCTCTTATAGATGTAATATAAGGGCGGGAGCCTTGTGTGCTCCCGCCCTTTTCAGAATACCGGAATATTTGCGCGCGGCTGTAAAGCCATTTCGACCTGAGCTGTAAAGGGGAATTCCGCCGCCGTCCCGTTGATGAAATCCACCCGGTAGCCTGTCCCGTCCTTGTGGAAAAAACCGCTCTCCGGTACGATGCGCAGATAACACAGGTTGGAGTCGCCTTCATCGTTGCAGGCAAAGTGCCACGGCTCGAACGCCCCCGCCAGCGCTTCGCGCGCCGCCTGGTTGGCAGGCAGCAGCGGATGTCCCATGAAATGGGCTTTGCACTTAAAGGTGTGAAAACTGCTGCAGAGCGAAACACAGGGGTTTGCTTTCATCTCCCGAACTTTGGCGGAACGGCCGTGCGTGACCACCCAGAATGCGCCGCCCATATAACAGGCGTCCACCACCCGCTGCGAAGGAACGTTCTCCCGCGTGGTCGCCAATACGAAGGTGCAGTCCTTTTCGAAAAGCTCGCGCAGGACCTCCAGGCTTTTTTCATATGCCGTCATAACGCGTCCCTTTCTCCGGACGGCTGAACGCGCCCGGCTCGATGTTCCGCGGGCGCCTTTGGTGCCGGCCCGCCTTGTGGCATCATTTTATCATGCACATCGTCCGCATACCAGCTTTTTTTGACGAAAGCGCGGCGGTATGTGTTTTTCTGCATTTTGTCTGCGCCGCAGGCACGAGGACGGCTTATTGTTTGCGCCGGGCAGCCATTGTTGAAAACCTCTTGTCAAACTATACAATCTTATGCTGGAAGATTGTACGTAAGATTCTTTCTTTTTTTACAACATTATCTTTAAAAAGCGACGCGATTGTGATACTATTTTTGTATAAGTTGCTGCCATGCGTTTTGCGCAGGGCGGAAAAGAGGGTTGTTGTTTATGAATTACGCAAACGATCACATCCGAAACGTCCTCATAGCGGGCCACGGCGGCGCCGGGAAAACCAGCCTCGCCGAAGCGCTGCTGTTTACCGCCAAGAGCACCGACCGCCTGGGCCGTGTGGAAGACGGGAACACCGTATGCGATTACGACCCCGAGGAGGCCAAGCGCCGCGCATCCCTGTCGCTGGCCGTAGCGCCTGTCGAGTATGACGGCGTAAAAATAAATCTGATCGACACGCCGGGTCTGTTTGATTTTGAGCTGGGTCTGCACGAGGGCATCCGCGCCGCCGAGAGCGTGCTCATTACAGTGTCCGGCCGCAGCGGCCTCACCGTCGGTGCGCAGAAGGCGTACAAGCTGGCGCTGAAACACGGCAAGAGCCGTATGATCTACATCTCTAAAATCGACGCCGAGCATGCCGATTTCTATAAAGTATTTGAAGAGCTGAAAGCGGAGTTCGGCCCGTCCATCTGTCCGGTGGTCGTGCCCATCGAGCAGGCCGGCGGCCGCGTGTTTGTGAACCTGATCGAATCCAAGGCGTACAGCTACGTCAACGGCACGGCCCGCGAAGTGCCTATGCCCAAATACGGCCATCGGGAGGACGGGCTGATCGAGGCCATGCGCGAGGCTGTGGCCGAGACCGATGACGCGCTGATGGAGAAATTCTTCGAGGGTGAGCCCTTCACGCAGGAGGAGTTGACGGAGGGTGTGCGCGTAGGCGTTAAAACGGGCGCCATCACGCCGGTACTCTGCGGCTGCTCCACTGCGCTGGCGGGTACGGACATGGTGCTGCGCTACATCAAAAAGCTGCTGCCCAGCGCAGCGCGCGGCGCTGGGTGCGTTGCGGCGGACCGCGACGGAAACGAAGTGGAGATCGCCTGCGAGGCGAAAGACCCGCTGTGCGCATATGTATTCAAAACAGTAGCAGACCCGTTTGTGGGTAAGATGAGCTATGTCAAGGTTGTCAGCGGCACGCTCAAGGCGGACTCTCCGGTGGTAAACAGCCGCACGGGCGAGCCCGAACGCATGGGCAAGCTGGTGTTCGTGAAAGGAAAAAAGCAGACGGATGCGGCGGAGATCGGCGCGGGCGACATCGGTGCCATTACCAAGCTGCCTGCCGCGCAGACGGGCGACACGCTGTGTGCGCCGGGCCGTGTGGTGAGCCTGCCGCGCCCCGAGTTCCCCCGGCCTACGCTGTCCATGGCCATCAAGGTAAAGCAGAAAGGCGACGAGAGCAAGATCAGCGGCGCGTTGCAGCGCCTGATGGAAGAGGACCCGACGCTGGGGTACGCCGTCAACACCGAGACGGTGCAGCAGGTGATATCCGGTTTGGGAGAGCAGCATCTGGATGTGGTGTGCGCCAAACTCAAAAGCAAGTTTGGCGTGGAGGTGAGCCTCACCGAGCCGCGTATCGCATACCGTGAATCCATCCGTAAGAAATGTAAGGCACAGGGCCGCCATAAGAAGCAGACGGGCGGTCACGGCCAGTTTGGCGACGTATGGATCGAATTCGAGCCGACGGACGAGGGAGAGTTTGTATTTGCCGAGAACGTGTTCGGCGGCAGCGTGCCCAAGAACTATTTCCCGGCGGTGGAAAAAGGCCTGCAGGAGGCCGTGCGCCACGGCGTGCTGGCCGGCTACCCCGTGGTGGGCCTGAAGGCCACGCTGCTGGACGGCAGCTACCACCCGGTGGATTCTTCCGAAATGGCGTTTAAGATGGCTGCGAAGCTGGCCTACAAGGCTGCGCTGCCCGAGGCTGGCCCCGTGCTGCTGGAGCCCATCGGCAACCTGATGGCTACTGTTCCGGGCGATGTGCTGGGGGACATCATGGGCGAGGTGACAAAGCGGCGCGGCCGCGTGCTGGGCATGCATCCGGCCGAAGATGGTCAGCAGACGCTGGAAGCCGACGTGCCGGTCAGTGAGATGCATGATTTCACCACCTATCTGCGCCAGCTCACGCAAGGACGCGGCAGCTTTGTATTTGAATTCACCCGCTATGAGCCGCTGCCCTCCAATTTGGAGCCGAAGGTCATCGAGGAAGCGAAGAAGTTCATTGATATGAAGGACGACGAGGAGTAACGTCCCAATACCAGCGGAAAACCGCCACAGGAGGGAGATGATTTTCCCTCCTGTGGTTCTCTTTTGTCCGGACGATGCATAAAATAGCAGCATCAGGGGGATTTTACAGCAGGACGGTGTTTGTGTACGCCCGTCTGCCGCCGCCCATTGTATACAAGGGAACGGAACAGGCTCGCAAAAAATGTCTGTTCAGCCGTAATATACAAAGAAATCCCCATTTACTGGTGCAATTTGTATAATTTTGGTTTTCCGCTTGACAGCCAAAAGCAAAAACACTATAATAACCCATATTGTACAAGTGCCCCACATTTTGTACTGTGGCGCGGCGCGGTACCAATATCTGTGAAGGAGACCGGAGACCTTGGAAAAAGAAATTGTCATGACCTATGCCGGCTTGCGTGCATTGGAGGACGAGCTTGAACAGCTGAAAACCGTCAAGCGCAAAGAGGTGGCCGAAAAGATCAAAGTGGCCCGCGGCTACGGCGACCTTTCCGAAAACAGTGAATATGACGAAGCCAAAAACGAGCAGGGCCTTGTGGAAGGCCGCATCGCACTTTTGGAAAAAATGCTCAAGCATGCCCGCGTCGTCACCGAGGACGAGCTTTCTACCGACCATATCAGCGTCGGCAGTCATGTGCGCATCAAGGATGAGGACGGGGATGAAGACGAATACGATATCACCGGTTCCACCGAGGCTGACCCGGTGAACGGAAAGATCTCGGATGAATCTCCCATCGGAGCGGCCCTTATTGGCCATTCCGTGGGCGATAAGGTGGATATCACGCTGCCCAGCGGCGCAGTTGTGCAGTACGAAGTGATGGAGATCGGCCGAGCAGAGCTGTAAGCCGCACAAAATCAGGCTTTTTTCAAAAACAGGTGCGAAAGCACCTGTTTTTGTGTTATATTTTGTGCTATACTGGATGGGACAAATTGCGAGATGTTGGAGGACAAGCATGGCAAACGAAACGTTGGAACAGTTGGGCAATGCGTTGGAGGCAGCCCAGCAGAAGATCGGGGCCGTAGCCGAAGAAGTGAGTGAGCAGGCGTATAACGAGCTGGTCGCCATCCGGCGCGAAAAGCTGCGCGGCTTGCAGGAGGCCGGAAACGACCCCTTTGAGCTGACAAGCTATCCCCAGGCGGATTTTGCCGCCGAGGTGAAAGAGAGCTTTGTGGACGTGCCCGAGGGTGAACAGGGCCGCAGCGTGTGCATGGCGGGCCGCATGATGAGCAAGCGCGTGATGGGCAAGGCCAGCTTTGCGGACCTTCGGGACACCACGGGCAACATCCAGCTTTATGTCCGCCGGGACGACGTGGGTGTGGAGGAGTATCAGGCGTTCAAGAAATTTGATATCGGCGATATCATCGGCGTCAGAGGCTTTGTGTTCCGCACGAAGATGGGCGAGATCAGCGTGCATGTCACCGAGATCGTACTGCTGAGCAAGAGCCTGCTGCCTCTGCCCGAAAAATTCCACGGCCTGAAGGACCGCGAGGCGCGGTACCGCCAGCGCTATGTGGACCTGATCGTCAACCCGGAGGTGCGCAAGACGTTTGAGGTGCGCTCCAAATTTATTCGCCATATGCGCAATTACCTGGATGAGCGCGGCTATATGGAAGTGGAAACGCCGGTGCTGAACACCATCGCAGGCGGGGCTGCGGCGCGTCCTTTCGTGACCCACCACAACACGCTGGATATTGATATGTATATGCGTATCGCCACAGAGCTGCCGCTCAAGCGGCTGATCGTAGGAGGCATCGACCGCGTGTATGAGATCGGCCGTATTTTCCGCAACGAGGGCATGGACCCGAAGCATAACCCGGAATTTACGACCGTGGAGTTGTATCAGGCGTATGCGGATTTCCATACGATGATGGACATTGCCGAGGGGATCCTTTCCTCGGCCGCGCTGGAGCTGCTGGGCGGCTATGAGGTGGAGTGGCTGGGCGAAAAGATCGACCTTACGCCGGGCTGGCGCCGCCTGACTATGGTGGACGCCGTGAAGGAGTATGCAGGCATCGACTTCGGCGCCATCTCCGACAATGCCCAGGCGGTTGCCGCGGCCGAAGCCATCGGTGTGGAGCTGCCGGAGGCGGCGGAGCCCACTTGGGGCAACGCGCTGTACGCCTGCTTTGACCAGCGTGTGGAGGAAAAGCTCATTCAGCCCACATTCATCACAATGTATCCGGTGGAGGTATCTCCTCTGACAAAGCGCAGCCCGCAGGACAAGCGTTTGACGGAACGCTTCGAGCTGTTTATTTGCCACAGTGAGATGGCAAATGCCTATTCCGAGCTGAACGACCCCATCGACCAGCGCGAGCGCTTCGTCAAGCAGGCGGAGCAGCGCGAGCGCGGCGACGACGAGGCCGAGATGCTGGACGAGGATTTCCTGACGGCTCTGGAATACGGCATGCCCCCGACGGGCGGCATGGGTATGGGCATTGACCGCTGTGTGATGCTGCTGACGAATTCCAGCACCATCCGCGAGGTCATCCGCGGCGAGGACGTCGAGGACGCCATCATCGACGCCGTCAACCTAATCGTCTCCGCCGTTATGCTCGACCTGTTCACCGCCGCGGCGGCAGACGCGCTGGCGGAGGAGGTCTGCGCGCAGCTTGACGCTGTCGTACACGAGCTGGAGGAGGGTGTGCGCGAGGCAGAAAAAGCCGAAAAGAAGGCCGCGCTCGACGCGAAGCGCGTGCAGCGCGCAGAGGACCGCGAGAATCGGATGGAGGAACTCAAGGCGAAAATCAAGGGGATGGTACGGCGCAGATAATCGCAGCGGGGAGGCGCGGCCCGCCGTCGGCTGCCTGCCGAACGAAGCAGCGGGGATGCGCGCGCAGGACCGTCCAGCGGCTGCCCGTCCGGCGGCGCGGAACGGCCGGAGGGCGAAAACCGTTTTTCCGGCTGGACCGCCTCCTCGGCCGGTTTTGTATGCAGACCGGATTCTGCGCGCTCCGCCGGCGAAGCTGCCGGCCTGCACCGGCAG
>QWCY01006018.1_pt1 | contig 11022 bp, 17 predicted proteins | sample 1972631 | NCBI WGS metagenome assembly QWCY01 (sample SAMN09866696, study PRJNA288562) | Human gut metagenome isolate pre1_stool, whole genome shotgun sequencing... | isolation source: gut | host: Homo sapiens | place: USA: California
GTATGTAACAGCAGATGAAGCTGCACAGATTCTTGGAGTATCAAGAGGATATGCTTACAAAATCATTCGTGGTCTTAATAATGAATTGAAAGAAAAAGGCTATCGAGTGATTTCAGGCAAGGTACCTACAAAGTATTTTGAAGAAAAGTTTTATGGTATGGCAGTTGGTTAATGGAGAGGAGATGATGATATGCCAGCTACACGAGATGGTAAAACATGGCGCTGCCAGTTCTATTATGAGGACTGGCAGGGTGTACGCCATAAAAAGAACAGAAGAGGATTTAAGACAAAGGCAGAAATGGCTGATGAACAGGGCATTTCAAAGAGAACATTGGAAAATGCCAAAAAGGAGCTTGGTATCCGGGCGAAGAAAATTAACGATTCATGGTATTGGGAGTTGAATAAGGTAAAGTCGGATTAAGGCAAGAACGCAACAATGCAAACTATATAAAAATTGCGGAGATGAACCTTGCAAGGTTGCAAAATCTATAGATAGTGCATTGTTGCGGAATTGATAGTAAGAGGAAAGGATTGATGGATTGATATGAAAAATGTGCAGATTTCACAGGAGCTTTTCATTGCACTTATGAGGTATTTTCTGCTAGAGCAGGAGGAGCTATACCCAGAGATAAAGAAAGGTCTTGAAAAGAAACTGGATGCGCTGGTAATGAGAGAACTGTATACGAAGTACAAAACCGCACCAAGCGAAGAAGAACGAGAAAAGGCACGCTCCCGTTAGATATGGTTAAGAAGAAATGTGGTGCGGTGGTAATACAGTGAACGCTTGCGGACACTGGCTGCCGCAGGCAGAAAAGCTCCCGGCAGGGCGCAAAACCTGACAAGTCAGGTTGTATTTTTGATGCCGCAGGTGTCAAAAGTGCTTTTGCGTTACTTTCGGCGAAAGTAACAAAGCCTGCGCCGTATCCGGCGCTAATATGACAGATAAGAAGGAGAAAATTGCCTATGGAAAGAACGATTAGTGGGATGGTAGGAAAAGGTTCCGTTAATCACAACACCAGAGCTTTTACAGCTAAAAATGTGGATAGTGATAGAAGTGGTGCTAATGTTCATTTTTGTAATGAAGATATAAAGCAGGTTTATCATAAATTGTTTGATGAAGCACTTGAACGATATAATGAAAAGCAAAAACGTAAGGATCGAGTGATTGATGATTATTATGAAAAAAATTAGACAAGGCAAGCAGGAAAAACTTTTTTACGAAGTAATTTTTCAGATTGGAAATAAAGATGATATGAATGCCAAAAGTGAAGAAGGGCTTCTTGCTAAGAAAATATTAACAGAGTTTATGGATGAGTTTCAAGTACGAAATCCTAACCTGTATGTGTTTTCTGCTCACTTGCATATGGATGAGGAAACACCACATTTACACATTGATTTTGTGCCATATATTACAGGCAGCAAGCGAGGATTGGATACAAGAGTATCGTTAAAATCTGCATTGGCTGCAGAGGGTTTTACAGCTGGCACGAGAGGTGCTACAGAGTGGAATCAATGGATTGCAGCAGAGAAGCAGGCGTTGGCTATGGTAATGGAGTGATATGGTGTCAAATGGCTTCAAAAAGGTACACATGAAAAGCATTTGTCGGTGTTGGACTTTGAAAAGCAGGAGAGAGCTAAAGAAGTAGCAGAATTAGACAGTCAAAAGCAGGAAAAGACCACAGAGGTTGCTAAATTGAATCAGGCAGTAGCCTCTATGAAACAGGAACTAATGAACACTACAATTAAGCACAGGTAAGGGCTGAGGAGGCTGTTGAAAAAGCAAGAGAGAAAGGTATTGCTGTTCAGAGAGATAATGAAACATTAAGTGCAAGCAATCAACAATTGCGAGTGGAGAATACAAGCCTTGAAATAAAAAAGGTGGAACTACGAATGGATAATCGACACTTGGAACAGCAACAATGGCAATTGCGGACAGATAATAGCGAGTTGGAGATGAAACAGAGTGTTTTACAGCCCGAGAACCAACGATTGGAACAAGAACAGAATAAATTGCAAGAGGATAATGAAAAGCTGGAGCAGAAGCAAACTTCGTTACAATCGGATAATCAGGCATTAAAACAAATGCAGGATAAGCTACAGAAAGATAATGCTCAGCTTGAAATACAGCAGGAGAAATTGAGAAGCAGCATTGATCAGATGGTGCAATCAGAAAAGTTGTTACAACGTGATGTTCGAAAATATGATGAAGAACCTGAATGGCAACTTCCAGAGCCGGGAGCGTTTGCAAGTGCAAAGTCATTTCGGGATAAAGTAGCTTTGCCTCTTGTGAACAAATTGAAGGAATTGGTAAAAAGCTTGACAATCCAATGTGTTAGATTAAAAGAGGAGGTGCTTCAACTGCGAGATAAAGTTAAGCATCTCACAAGTAATGTGGAATTCTATAAAGGCAAGATTAGAGATATGTCCGCTAAAACAGAAGTATTGCAGGAAAAAGCCGATGATCTGGAGCGTGTGAAGCGATATGCCGGTGCGGAGCAAATTGATACTATTATCAGTAACGTAAAGGAACAGGAACGCATGGAGCAACAGGCAAGACAGTATCACGGGTCTTATGGAGCGAGATAGACGAAAGGATGGATTGATATGATGGATGAGAATAGATTGGATAACATTGTAAAATGTGCCTATAACATGGATAATGGATATGTTGAGGTGTGGTATGTTGACGGGAATATGCTTCGAATAAAGTGCGAGGAGGTTGAGGCTGCTCTGCGGACAACAGAGCAGTCGCTGGCAAAGCTTCATAAGCTATTGGACAATAAGCCGATAGAGTATGTGGCAATGGCTTTATCCGGGGAAATGCAGGCATATTGTGATATTGAGGATGAAATGGTTAAGGGGATGTTTGGGACGATTGTGCAGGGGTATTTGAAGAAAGGGTATAATCGGGCTACAGCGGAGATGATGGCGAGGGAGTTTTTTAGGTATGAGAGTTAGAAAAAAGTGGTTGACAAAATATTATTTTAATATTATTTTAATATTAAAGTAATGAGGATGGAGGTATGTTATGGCTACGAATTTGATGAATGTTTTTAAGAATACAGATTTAAAAAATGCAGGTAAATCAGCGGCAGATGTTGTGTCATTGGCATTTAAGCCAAATAAAAAAACGGGTGCGAAAATTGCAAGAGCCGTCTTGAGTGATGGAACAACATTGATTAAAAGTGTAACAGCATCAGGAGTGGTTTCAGAAACCATTCACAAATTGCCAGAGATAGCAACGGTAGCACAAAGAAATGAAGTTATTAAGGATTTGGCAAAACAAAAAATAAATCAAGACACGATAGCTGCAATGCTGGATGTATCTCAATCAACGGTTTCAAATGTATTGAGGAAAAAATAATTATAGTAACATTTGGGGGAGTTACCATGAAAAGAAAGAATATAAGGGAGTTTTATTATGGGAAAAAGAGTTGACGTTGAGACTTTTGCTGCTTCACAATATGCAATTAGGAATTATATGCATTCGAAAAATGGAAATGACTATATGCATGAAGCAAGAGTTTTAGTATCTTCTATGGGAAAAACTAAGTACAATAGTATTTTGAAGGTGATCCCGAGAATAGAAACAAATAACTCATCGATTAACATAATCGGTGATGCACGCTTTGAACGCGATTTTTATGGAAAATATACTAACGAGTATCAGACATTTGCGTTTATTAATGATACCCTTTTGATTAGAGGTGAGGATAGATGGGGAAATCCCATTGAAATTGACATAACGAGTGTATGAAAACTGATGTGTATAATATGTTAAAATAAATTTAATTGTAATTATAAATATGATTATAATAACTTGAAGAGGATAGAAATATGAAATGTGAGTCAACAGATTTAGAAATTGAAACGATCGTTAATAGAATAAAAAACGGTGATATGGATTTACAGCCGGATTTTCAGAGAGGTGAGATATGGACACCACAAAAAAAACAAAAGCTTATTGATTCAATATTACGTGGGTGGAAAATTCCCCCAATACATGTAATACATAATGCACAATCTATAGATGAAGTGCTAGATGGTCAGCAGAGACTTGCTGCAATACGTGATTTTTATGACAATATTATTTGTGTTGATGGGTCAGTGTTACCAAAAGACCAGGAGATATTGGATTTAGATGGAATGCATTATAGAGATCTTCCGTTAAAATGGCAAAGGCAGTTTAGACAGTATAGCGTTGTAATTATAAGATTAACAGAGTATAAACCGGAAGAACCAGCGGAATTATTCTATAGATTAAATCAACCTACTGCATTAACATCCGCAGAGCAAAGAAATGCATATATTGGTGCTACTAGAGATCAAGTGAAAGAGTTATCAAATAAATTTGTCGCATTAGGGGCAGATAAAGAAACCATAGGTTTTTCAAATTCGCGATTGGCATATGACGAGATAATATCAAAATTCTGTTTTGCTGTTGAAGCACATACACTAAAGAAAAAAATAACATCTAATGATATATCGTTCCAATATCGTCAGGCTGTGCCGTTTTCGGATGAATGTATCGAGATTGTTGATGATACTTTGACAAAATTTATGAAATGTGTTTTAGGATGGGAAGATTTTAAGTTCTCATTTAATAAAGCAACGATATTTAGTTGGTTTGTATATATTCGTAGAAATCTAGATTTGGAAACAATTGATTTGCAAAATACTATTAGCTATATGGAGTTTTGTAGAGCTTATATAAAGGGAAAGTATAAAAAAGTTGATAATAAATATATAAAGACATTCTCAAGTCTACAAAAAAAAGTTCCATTCTTTGAAGTTATGCTAAATACATTTAATCAGAGAACTAGCATGGGAAGTACAGATGCTCTTTCAATTATATATAGAGATATCATTATTACACTTTTTAAAGATATGATGTGGAATGAAAAGTCTGCATTATTACAGTATACAATGGATACATTTGTTGAATTGGAAAATTTTAATTATACTCTTGAGAAAATTGTTGAGAAGTATAATTGGGGAGAACATTTTTAAATGAGAAAAGCAAAAGAAACAGACTATTGGGATAAAGTTTATAAAAGGAAATATAGTAGTAATTTATTAAGTGTAGAACTTAACGGGCTAAATAATTTACAAGAGATATCTTTTTCGAATGGCATAACGGCAATATGCGGTTTAAATGGAGCGGGAAAAAGTACTATTATAGCGGCTGTAAAAGATTTATTAGGATTAAATTTAAGTGAAAGTGATCGACATAAATTGAAGTCCGCTACAGTTAATGGACAAGTTGAATGTGATAATAAGAAGATTGACTGCTCAAATTGTAATGGTAAGCGCTTGTGCGATGCAGGATACGATTTGGATAACATTAAATACTTGGATTGTGATGAGAATATCCAAATTCAAGTATTTAATATAGGACAAGCTAATTTTGAAGAATTACTTGAACAAAATGAGGAATATGAATTATCGCCAGAACAGATAGATGATATTTGTTATCTGACTGGGAAAAGATATCAATCATGTAAAATATGGGAATTTGAAGATATTGAAGAAATCGGAACAGTGCCGTTTTTTAAGGTTTCTATTGATGAAATGGAATACGATTCACGTAGCATGGGGCGAGGGGAACATTTTCTTTTTTATCTCTTTTGGTACATAAATAAATGTAATTCGGGAACAATTGTCATTATTGAAGAACCAGAAACATATATAAGTATATGTTCTCAAATTCATTTTTCAAATTATTTGGGAAAACAAATAGCTGAAAAAGGAATTCAGGTAATTGTTACAACACATTCGCCTTTTTTGTTGGAACATATAAGAAATAGTAATATAAGAATAGTAAGTAGAATGGGAAATATAGCTATGATTACTAAACCTGATGATGATATGATGGCTGAAGATATATTAGGTATTGCACAAAGTTATGCGGGAACACTATTTGTTGAGGATAGGGTAGCGTATGATTATTTATCAATTATTTTAGAAGATAAGGCTCCATATATTTTGAAAAAATATACGATTGATATAGCGGAAGGTGGAGAAAAATCTATAACTTGCCGGTTGGAATTTCCATCAAGTGATAAAATAAAATATAATTTTATAGGAATTTACGATGGAGATATGAGAGAGCGATTAGATACATCAAAATTAAATTGGAAATGGTTATTTTTACCAGGAAATAAAGCACTAGAAGAATTGTTTAGAGAGTATTTGCATGTACCAGAAAATATTGAAAAATTTTGTGAAGTTGTAGGAAAAGAAAAGCAACAAATAATTACTATGTTAGCAACAATTGATGGAAATGATTATCATGATTGGTTTGAAGAGTTGAGAAAATTTTTAGGAATTGATGGTAAAATGTTGGTTAGGAATTTTTACCGAATAATGCGAGAAATGGATAAGGAAATTGAAGAATTTATTACAGAATTAAAGAAGAATATTGGATAGTAAATGGTTGCTTTTCTGTTATATATTGAATACTCTTGCCTTAAGAAAACATGATTACTGGGCGGTATGGACTTCGAGACCGGAATATTCAATGTGTAAGCCATAAGGATTTTTTTGGCTCCATTTTGGCTCTAAAAATTTTAGATGAGGTACACAAAAATGCAAAATGAGAAGAATATGGAGAATAAAATGAACAAATGTGTACCAAAAAACAGCCAAAGAAATCTCTCCGCCCAAGAGTTTGAGTAATGTGTATGTTCAGATGCAGGTTTTTTTGCCACTTTTTATGCGATTTCTTTTGATGATTTCCGGCTCCCGAAAGGTAACGGTGAAGCGGGAAAATATGGAAACAGAGCATAAGTAAGACAAAAAGAAAGACAGAAAAAAGAAATTAAAAATACCATAAAACCACCAGAAACCTTGTTTCAGGGGATTCCCCTGAGATGAGGTTTTTTTGTCTTAAAAAAAAAAGAATCAGCAATAGGATGCCTTGAAGTAAACTGAAAGCCGTGAAAACAGGCGGTTTAGGGACTTGAAAAGAAAAATAAAAATCGCAAAGAACGTGGCAAAAGTGCCTGAAAGAAGAACGAAAATGAGAAGGAAAAAAAGAGAGAAAAGAAGTTCGGGCAGGTGGTTTTGCAGACGGGAAATTTTCATTTTCGGATGGGGCGTGTGTGTGGTGCATGTGGCTGTCCGATTCTGGGAGCGGTTTTGGGAAGATAGTAAAGCGTCAAACGGATTTACAAAAAAAGTGTCAAAAGGGGTTGCACAATGACAGTGTATGGGAAAATAAAGCTATAATTTATACCTATTCCAAACAAATTTGTTTAGAACGTGGCAACGATTTGGCAACATTTTTTTCGTTATTCATTGAGTAAATTATTTTATTGCATATAAAAACCTTACTGATTTTCAGTTGTGAGGACTGAAGTCGGTAAGGTTTTTTGTTTTAAAGTTTTTCTTCAATATCTTTGATAGATTTATGGTCTTCCGTTTTCCATTCGGTTCTTCCGTTTGCGTTTCTGCCCATAACAATAGCAGCAGCCAATGAAGGGCTGGTAAATATATAATCTTTTGTAAAACAAAAGTTTGAATCAATGACTCCTTTTTCAATAAGAGAAGTACGTAATTTGATTAGAGGTGCAGACATACTGGGTACGGTACTGGAAGCAATTTTGGAATCTTTAAAAACGGCAAAACCATCGGGAACAATAACACCTTTGGAACTAGCACCTCTTGCTCCGTCAATATAAAAGAGTAACTGTTTAGGTCCAGCTTTGATAGAGGTATCCTCAATGGAATCAAATGTTTTATATCCCAAAGTGTTTACCAGTAATTTTGTATTACTAATAAATTCGGAAAGCATGGCTTCATCGTATTCCGAAATGGAAGAACATGTAGGAATTGTACTGTTTAGCACATTGGCACGACCGGTATCTTGGGCAATATTGTAAAATTTATTTTCAAGATATTTCACATGTGCTTTATTTAGAAGGTTGTCTTTGCTTATTACTGCGATACAATCGTTCCAGTAATCTTCTTTGAGATGTTGTTTGAGACGTGTGAACATTTTTTCGGCTTCGCCAACATAGACCGTGTCAAAATTACTTTCATCCTTACCAAATAAGAAGTACACGCCAGTGTTTTCCGAATCCTTACGTTTTGCAAATTCGGAAAGCTCGTTTCGAGAAATTTTATATATACGACCATTCCAGTTAGAAAGTTCACACATGATACGTCCATTTGGGTTACCTTCAAATATATACATTTGGATTGTTTTGCTAAATGCCATAATATTTACCTCGATTCCTATTTATGAGTGATGTATCTGCTTCTTCTGCAGAGTTTCCAGTGTCGGATACTTATACCTCCACTCGTCATATTGTTCTTTGGTGATCTCCCCATGCTCCAGTTTGATTTTTTCTCGGAGCCATGTTTTGAGGTAGTCATTAAGTGTTGAGTGAGGTTCTGTTATTGCCGGATTAAAGCGAAAGCAGATCTTACCGTCATTATCTTCGATGGTCAGACCATACATATCTTCTAATGCGAAGAATGTGTGCATGAGTCCTAAATAGTTGTCAATATTTGGTACGGTCAGTGCTTTTGTATCTACCTCCAGCAGCCCGGCCATTTCCATTATCAGTTCCTGCTTTGGTATGCGGGCTTCTGATTCGTACTGTGCCATGCGTACATCCGATGATTTGCCGTGAAATCCGAGCATTTCACCGAGCTGTTTTTGCGTGAACCCTTTCCGGTTGCGAAAAAATTTGATCCTTTGTCCGATTGCCATGGTATGTGTCCTCCAATTTATTGCTGTTGCCATTTTGTTTCTGCAAATAAAATGATAAACATTTTTGTTTAAGTAGAGTATAGCATGAGGAAAATAGGATAGCAAGAGGAAACTAAACAAAAATAGTTAATATTTTTCTGCAGACCACTTGACTTAAATTAAAATGTTTAGTATTATGCCAAACAACAACTTAAACAAATTTAGTTAGTGTATGAACCTTAACATTGGAAGGGAGATGATGCTGATGGAGAAGAATTTTACGACAGTTGAGGAAGTGGCGGGAGAGTTAAAGGTGTCCAAATCCTATGCGTACAAGGTGGTCCGGGAGCTTAATGCAGAGATGTGGGAGCTTGGCTATCTGACGATATCCGGGAGAGTGAATACCAGCTTCTTTCGCAAGAAGTTATGCTACGGCGAAGAAGGCTGACTGCTGTAGATACAGTGATCTTAGTGCAGCCGGAAAGGAGATGATGATGTCAAAAGTGCTTTTACGTTACTTTCGACGAAAGTAACAAAGCCTGCGCCGTATCCGGCGCTAATATGACAGATAAAAAGAAAGGGGAAGATTGCCTATGGAGAGAACGATAAGTACAATGATCAGAAAAGGTTCTGTGAACCATAATTCCAGAGCATTTACAGCTAAGAATGTAGATAAAAACAGAAGTGCTGATAATGTGGAATTTTGCCAGGAAGATATTAAGCAGGTTTATCATAAATTGTTTGATGAAGCACTGGAACGATATAATGCAAAATAGAAACGGAAAGATCGCATGATTGATAATTACTATGAAAAAAGCAGGAGGGGTAAGCAGTAAAAGTTATTTCATGAAGTGATATTTCAGATTGGAAATAAAGATGATATGAATGCCCAAAATGAAGATGGATTGTTGGCAAAAAGGATTTTAACGGAATTTATGGGTGAGTTCTAAGCTAGAAATCCGAACTTGTATGTATTCTCGGCACATTTGCATATGGATGAAGAAACACCGCATCTGCACATTGATTTTGTACCATATATTACAGGAAGTAAGCGAGGACTTGATACAAGGGTATCATTAAAATCTGCACTAGCGGCAGAAGGTTTCACCGGTGGCACTAGAGGTGCTACCGAATTAAATCAGTGGATTGCATCAGAGAAGCAGGAACTTGCGACAGTCATGGAGCGATATGGTGTGGAATGGCTGCAAAAGGGTACACATGAGAAACATTTGTCGGTGCTTGAATTTGAAAAGAAAGAGCGGGCAAGGGAAGTAGCTGAATTGGATAGCCAGAAGCGGGAAATATCTTCGGTGGTTGCACAGCTTGGAGAAGAGGTTTCTGTAAAGAAACAGGAATTAAAGAATGCTACAACTGAAAAAGAACTGGCAGAAGAGGCTACGCAAAGGGCAAAAGAAGAAGGGGCTGTGGCACAACAGGAGAAGGAAGTATTGCTTGCAAGTAATCAAGATTTGAGGATGGAAAATGCAAGGCTTGAGAGTCGCAAAGATAGACTTCGTATGGATAATCATGATTTGAAGCAAAAGCAGTTACAGTTGCAGACCGATAATGAAGAACTGGAATAAAGGCATGAAGATTTACAATATATGAATAGTAAATTGGAGAATGTGAATGGTCAGTTGTCCGCTGATAATTATTCTCTGGAGCAAAGGAATGATGCGTTGCAATTGGATAATCAGGCATTAAGACAGAAATACAATGATTTGCAACAGAATAATGTTCAACTTGAAAAGCAACAGAATGAGTTTAAGAGCCATATAGAGCAGATAGTGCAGTCGGAGCAGTTATTACAGCGTGATGTAAGAAAGTATGATGAAGCACCGGAGTGGCAGTTGCCGGAACCGGGAGCATTTGCAAGTGCTAAGTCATTTCGGGATAAGGTAGTCATGCCATTTGTGAATAAACTTAAGACCTTGATAAAGAACCTGACAATCCAATGTGTAAGGCTAAAAGAGGAAGTATTACAGCTTCGGAAGGAAAAGAAGAGACTGTCAGATGATGTGGAGTTTTACAAGGGTAAGATTAAGGATATGAGTGATAGGACAGAGCCGTTGCAGGAAAAGGCTGATGATATGGAGCGTGTGAAGAGATATGCCGGTGCAGAGCAGATTGATACGATTATTCGTAAGGTAAAGGAACAGGAGCGTACAGAGCAGCAGATAAGGCGGTATGACAGGTCTTAGGGGACAAGATAATGGGAAGGATGGATTGATGATATGAAAGATAATCGAATGGATAATATCGTAGAATGTGCTTATAACATGGATAACGGCTATGTTGAGGTGTGGTTTACAGATGGAAATATG
>QWCY01010744.1_pt1 | contig 11016 bp, 10 predicted proteins | sample 1972631 | NCBI WGS metagenome assembly QWCY01 (sample SAMN09866696, study PRJNA288562) | Human gut metagenome isolate pre1_stool, whole genome shotgun sequencing... | isolation source: gut | host: Homo sapiens | place: USA: California
ACTGCACGCGCTGCGCAATGTAAGTGCGGTGTACATGGCTTCGCCATGAATCTCTGCGATTCGTTACCAGTCGCAACCGCGCCTTACTATCGTGAGGCGCGAGTGACGGTAGTTGGGCGGCAGACTGCGTGCGGGCGGCATTGCTGCGCTCGCCGCGCTGGGGATTTTTTTAGTTTTCTGCTGAATCGGTACTGCCGATAGGCTCGTCGGGGATGATATCATGTGTGATGACTTGTTCTTCTGTGTCTAACAGGGCTTTTTTCAGGACTTCACGGGCAAGAATGCCCTTGCCCTCATCGTAAAGGTCGATGGCTTCGCTCATGGAGCGTACCATCAGGTGGTAGAGACTTTTATAAGTTGTCATAGTGCATCCCTCCTTGATGGCATTCTACCGCATTGTGGAGATATACACAATACTTGTTTTTCACTTTGCTCCATATAATAGGCTCGTAAGAAGGTGGGGTGAGGACAATCATCAGTTACGAGCCTTTATGGAAAACGTTGCAGGAAAAAGGTATTTCGCAGTATTATCTGCTGCAAAATGGGCTTGACAATAAGACTTTGGATTCGCTGAAAAAGGGAAAGAACATCACACTGCTGACGCTGGAAAAGCTCTGCAAACTGATCGACTGCACCCCAAACGATATTATCGAATTTATCTGAAAGCTACCGGTGTGTTAGTCGGTAGCTTTTCATTTTCCCGCGGCGAGCGCTGATTCGGCAAGCATTGCAGCTCTTCGAGCTACAGACCGGCAATGAGCGGGGTCGAGGGGGAAGGCCCCTCGTCCTTTCTCTCGGGGGTTGCAAAGGGGGATACTCTCTTTCGAGAAAGAGAGTATCCCCCTTTTTACGCACTCCTGCGCGGCGCAGGAAATCCCCCCGCGCCTGCGCGGAACAATTTGCAAATGGTTTTGTTAAACCGTTTCCAGAATCTCTCTGGCAACATAAACACCGCTCGCCGATGCGTGCGACAGCGAATGCGTAATACCGCTGCCGTCGCCGATGACATAGAGCGATCTTGTCGAGCGCGTAGATCATCTCGATGATGCCGTCCAGAATGCGCTTGGGGAGCACGAGGCTCAGATCACCGGGGGTCGCCGCGAGCGTCGGCGTGACGAGGCCTTCTTCGATGCGCTTGACCGTGCTGCGGCGGCCGCGGACGAGATCGCCGAAGCGCTGGACAATGACGCCGCCGCCAAGCATGTTGGACAGGCGCGCGATGGACTCGCCGTAGCCGTTGGAATCCTTGAACGGCTCGGAGAAGTGCTTGGCGACGAGAAGCGCGAAGTTCGTGTTCTCGGTCTGGAGGGACTTATCCTCATAGCTGTGGCCGTTGACCGTGACGATGCCGTTCGTGTTCTCGTTGACGACGATGCCGTTGGGGTTCATGCAGAACGTGCGGACGTTGTCCTCGAACTTTTCCGTGCGATAGACGATCTTGCTCTCGTAGAGTTCGTCAGTCAGGTGGGAGAAGACGACGGCGGGGATCTCGACGCGCACACCGATATCGACGCGGTTCGACTTCGTGGGGATCTTGAGCTCCTGGCACACGCCCTCCATCCACTTGCTGCCGACGCGGCCGACGGAGACGATGCACTTATCGCAGGTATAGTCCGTCTCGCCGACGGTAACACGGTAGCCTTCGCCCTCGCGGGCGATGGTGGTGACGGGAGAATCGAAGTAGAAGTCGACCTTGTCCTTGAGCAGGTCATAGAGGTTCGAGAGCACGACGAGGTTCACGTCCGTGCCGAGATGGCGGACGGAGGCGTCGAGCAGGTTGAGCTTATTCTGGATGCAGAGCTTTTTGAACTTCGTGCCGGCGGTGGAGTAGAGCTTCGTGCCCTCGCCGCCGTAGGCCATGTTGATCTCGTCGACATAGTGCATGAGGTCGAGCGCCTGCTTTTTGCCGATGTACTCGTGCAGCGTGCCGCCGAAGTCGTTGGTGATGTTGTATTTGCCGTCGGAAAATGCGCCCGCGCCGCCGAAACCGCTCATGATCGAGCAGCTCTTGCAGCGGATGCAGGATTTGACCTTGTCGCCGTCGATGGGGCAGTGGCGCTTTTCAAGGCTGTGACCGGCCTCGAACACGGCGACGCGCAGGTCGCTGCGATCCTTTGTCAGCTCGTAGGCGGAGAAGATGCCGCCGGGGCCGCCGCCAATGATGATGACGTTGTAATGCATGGAAGGAACCTCCATTTGATCCGGATTTGCCGGAGGAGCATCCCACCGGCGCAAAAATACATACTATATTGTAATAAAATGGCGGATAAAGTCAAGAGAAGAAACGGGAAAAGGAGCGGAAACATTTCCGCTCCTTTTTGTCTGAGTCTACATATTCTTCTTGATGCTCTTGATGGCGTTTTTCTCAAGGCGCGAGACCTGCGCCTGCGAGATGCCGATCTCACTTGAGACCTCCATCTGCGTCTTGCCGTCGGAGTAGCGCAGGGCGAGGATCTGGCGCTCGCGCTCGCTCAGGCGCGCCATGGCCTCCTTGAGCGCGATCTGCTCGAGCCAGTCCTCGTCGGTGTTCTTGGTGTCGCGCACCTGATCCATGACGCACACGGCGTCGCCGCCGTCGGAGTAGATGGGCTCAAAGAGCGACACGGGGTCGCATACGGCGTCCATGGCGAAGACGACCTCCTCGCGCCGGATGCCGAGCTCGCGCGCGATCTGCTCGACCGTGGGCTCGCGCTGCTGCTCGCGCTGGAGCTTTTCACGCGCCTGTAAGACGCGGTAGGCCGTGTCGCGCATCGAGCGGCTGACGCGAATGGAGCTGTTGTCGCGCAGATACCGCCGGATCTCGCCGATGATCATCGGCACGCCGTAGGTGGAAAAACGAACATTCTGCGAAGTGTCGAAGTTGTCGATGGCCTTTAGCAGCCCCACGCAGCCGACCTGAAAGAGGTCGTCCGCGTTTTCCCCTCGGCCGGAAAAGCGCTGGATGACCGACAGCACCAGCCGCAGATTGCCCTCGACGAGCTTTTCGCGCGCGGCTGCGTCGCCGTCCTTTGCGCGATGAAGCAGCGCGTCCGTCTCCGCGGCGGTCAGCGTCGGCAGCTTTGTCGTGTTCACGCCGCAGATCTCCACCTTGCCAAGCATAAAAAGAATCCCCGCCTCCCATGCGTAGTGCTTTCAGTATGTCCGCACGCGGCGGAAACATACGGAACGGGAAGCGGGGATATTTTTTATCGTTCGGCGCGCTTCGATGGACTTTGCGCCCTCAAACGGTTCTCACGCAAGAAGACCGATACAGAATGCAATGATCGCAGCGTTGAAGAAGTCGTTGAAGAGGCCGCCGACCATCGGGATGACGAAGTAGGCCGAGGGAGAGGGACCGTAGCGGCGGGAAACGGCCTGCATGTTGGCCATGGCGTTGGACGTGGCGCCCATGCCGAAGCCGATGAAGCCGGCGGTGATCATCGCGGCGTCGTAATCGCGGCCCATGACCGGGAAGACGACCAGCAGCGAGAAGACGACCATCAGCAGCACCTCGGCGGCGAGGGCGACGATCATCGGCAGCGCCAGGTCGACGAGCTGCCAAAGCTTGAGGCCCGAGAGCGCCATCGAGAGGAAAATCGCGAGGAACATGTTGCCCATCGTGCTGATCTCGGCGGCGGGGAATTCCATGATCTTGAAGTGGTCGATCACGTTGCGCACGACGACGGCCACGAGCATCGAACCAATGTAAATGGGGAAGCTGAAGCCGCAGAGGTTCGTGAGCAGAACGCTGACGACGTTGCCGACGCCGGCGCAGAACATCAGCAGCAGGAAACCGTAGACAAAGTTATTGGCGTGGGTGTTGTAATACGTGTCGTCGACATCCTCTTCCACCGTCTGCTCTGCGAGCTCGTCGCGCAGGTGGTTCTTGACGATGAGCTTGCGGGCGATCGGGCCGCCGAGGAGCGAGCCGAAGATGAGGCCGAACGTCGCCGCCGCGACGGCGACCGTCGTGCCGCCGATGGCACCGGCCGCGTCAAGGTCAGGACCAATACCCGCCGCCGTGCCGGGGCCGCCGATCATCGCGATGGAGCCGCAGGCGAGGCCGTAGAGCGGATCTTTGCCCATGAGCGCCATCACGCCGCTGCCGACGACATTCTGCAAAATGATCATCACAACGCTCAAAATAAGGAGCATGATGACGGATTTGCCGCTCTTGAGCAGCATCGGAATGCTGACGGTGAAGCCGACGGTCGTAAAGAAGAAGATCATAAAGACCGTTTGCAGCGTGTCGTCAAAGGTGATGACCGCCGTGCCCGTGGCATAGAGGATGGTGTTGAAGATCGCGAAGCACAGACCGCCGACCAGGGGAGCGGGGATGCAGAAGCGGCTGAGCACGGGGATCTTCTTCATCAGCACCAGACCGAGGGCGTACATGGCGGCGCCAAGCGCGAGGGCATGGTACATATTGAGCTGGATCTCTGTCATGTGGGGGAACCTCCGTAGAGAAAATTTTCTCTCCGGCATAGCCCGGAGAGAAGTCGCGGGAAATGCGAGGGATAGGACTTCCTGTTCCGGAAATACAATGAAAGGGAACAGGAGGGGATGCGCATGAACTGCCGCTTTGCCGACTTCCGCTGCAAGGAGGTCATCAACATCTGCGACGGCTGCCGCCTGGGCTATGTGGGCGACGTGGAATGCAGGCTGCCGGACGGGCAGCTCACCGCACTCATCATTCCCGGGCCGTACCGCTTTTTCGGGCTGTTCGGCCGGGGAGAGGAATACTGCATCCCATGGGAGTGTATCAAGCAGATCGGGGACGATATCATTCTCATTGACAAGCCCTTTCCGCGCCAGGAGATCCCGCGCAGAGAGCACCGCACGCGCCGCCGCCGGTACTGAAAAGGGCGGCGGACGAAAAGTCCCCCAATAGCAGACCTACTATATTATAAGGATTTTCGACATTTTTGCAAGCCTAAATTTTAGAAAGGCATTATTAAAAAAGGAAAATGACAACTTCTGGGTGCAAAAGCGCGGGAAAACGACGCGGGAAAGGCGGCAAAAGGAAAAGAAAGCGGGGAAAACACAGGATTTTTCAAAAAGTGCTTGCAATTTTGAAAATAGCGGGGTATAATACCCGGGTATTCCGCATGGAGACCGGACTTCTTGTCTGTGCCATCAGGTTGGCAGGAGGGATGAAGGCTCCAGAGGTAAAACTAAATTTGAAGGAGAAACTACAAGCAATGGCAAACGTCGTATCCATGAAAGCCCTGCTCGAAGCAGGCGTCCACTTCGGCCATCAGACCCGTCGCTGGAACCCCAAAATGGCTCCCTACATCTACACCGAGCGCAACGGCATCTACATCATCGACCTGCAGAAGACCGTCAAGAAGCTCGAGGAAGCCTACAACTTCGTCCGTTCCATCTCTGAGAGCGGCCAGAACATCCTGTTCGTTGGCACGAAGAAGCAGGCGCAGGAGGCTATCAAGGAAGAGGCTTCCCGCTGCGGCGGCTACTATGTCAACGCTCGCTGGCTCGGCGGTATGATGACCAACTTCAAGACCATGCGCACCCGCGTGGACCGTCTCAACCAGCTCAAGACCATGCAGGCTGACGGCACGTTCGATATGCTTCCCAAGAAGGAAGTCATGAAGCACCTCGCCGAGATCGAGAAGCTAGAGAAGTACCTCGGCGGCGTGAAGGAAATGAAGAAGCTCCCCGGCGCGCTGTTCATCGTCGACACCCGCAAGGAGCGCAACGCCATCGCCGAGGCGCACAAGCTCGGCATCCCCGTCGTCGCTATCGCCGATACCAACTGCGATCCCGACGAGATCGACTACCCCATCCCCGGCAACGATGACGCCATCCGCGCCATCAAGCTCATCTCCTCCGTGATGGCCAACGCCATGATCGAGGGCAAGCAGGGCGAAGAGACCGAGGAGAAGGCCGAGGGCGAGGCTCAGGCCTGATTTTCCCAATCAAGCGAGAAAAGAACCTTACGGGGCGAGGCAAAGCCTCGCCCCGTCTCATTTTTACCACACTATTTTTCAGGAGGATATCAGAATGGCTATCACTGCTGCTGTTGTTAACGAGCTCCGCCAGGCCACCGGCTGCGGCCTGATGGACTGCAAGAAGGCACTCATCGAGTGCGAGGGCGATATGGAAAAGGCTGTCATGTATCTGCGCGAAAAGGGCCTCGCCTCTCAGGCGAAGAAGGCCAGCCGCGTGGCTGCTGAGGGCATGGCTTACGCCACCGTCATCGACGGTGTCGGTGTTGTGGTCGAGGTCAACTGCGAGACCGACTTCGTCGCCAACGGCGAGCCGTTCAACAACTTTGTCAAGGGCGTGGCTGCTGTCGTCGCCAAGGAGAACCCCGCTGACGTCGACGCGCTCATGGGCTGCCCCTGGGTCACCGGCAACGGCACCGTCAAGGATGCGAAGGACGAGCTGTTCCTCGCCATCCGCGAGAACATGAGCATCCGTCGCTTCGCCCGCATCGCTGACGGCTTCTCCGTCCCCTATGTCCACATGAAAGGCAAGATCGGCGTTATCGTCAACCTGACCGTCGAGGGCTGCGACGCCACCGAGATCGGCAAGGACATCGCCATGCAGATCGCCGCGCTCAACCCCCGCTTCTGGGACAAGAGCCAGGTCACGCAGGACGTTCTGGACGAGGAGAAGGAAGTCATGCTCGGCCAGATGGCCAACGACCCGAAGATGGCGAACAAGCCCGATCAGGTCAAGGAAAAGATCGTTATGGGCAAGCTCAACAAGTTCTATGCCGAGAACTGCCTGCTTCAGCAGGCCTTCGTCAAGGACGGCGACGTCTCTGTCGAGCAGTATATGAACAACGCTGCCAAGGCGCTGGGCGGCAAGGTCAGCTTCAACACCGCCGTTCGCTTCGAGAAGGGCGAGGGCATCGAGAAGAAGCAGGAGAACTTTGCGGCTGAGATCGCTTCCATGGTCAACGGCAACAAGTAATTTCCAAATTACAAAATATGATGAAAAGAGGTTCGGCGAAGGCCGGACCTCTTTTTTGTTTCCGCGCGGCAGACAGAATTTTCTGCGAAATAAAAAATTTACAATTTCCTAAGGTGAATATTATTGTGTGCGCCTGCGGACTCCGGGCGACCCCTAATGGCATGGGGGAACCGACCCTGTTTCTGCGGAGACTCGTTGCTGTGCCGGAGCGGACTCCCGGTTTCGGGTATCGACTTCGGTACGGGACGGGATATGAACCTGCATTGCGGTGCTACCCGGCCTTTGTGCCGCGAACGCTGTGTGCAGCGTAGCCTGCCTTGCGTGGGGAATTCGGATAGGAGAACAACGTACAGACTCCGGCCAAGAGCGAAGTACGATCGCTCCTTGAAATTTTTCCTGCAAAAGAGGATAAGAAACGGCGTGACTCCGGGGTGGAAATCACCTAGGCTGTCGCAAGGGCAGCGAAAGGGTTACAGTGCGGACTAAGTGGCAATCGGGTACCTCGTCTGGTGACAACGGGGTGCAGCGCCTAAGGGGGAACCGCCTCCATCGGCAACGAGAGGTGCGCTGCGGGGAAAGCCAACCCGACCTATGCCGCAGGATTACCTTTTGCTGCTGCCGCTGATTAGCATGATTATGAAATAACTGTGGAGAAGAAAGCCTTGGAAAACGAAGAAGACCGAAAGCAGAAGAAAACGGAAAAGACGCCCAGCCACGCGCGCTGGGTCATCCGTGTGTTTTTGATCGCTGTGGCGCTTTCCGCCCGCACCGTGTCAAGGGCGCGAAGGAGGCGCTGTACCTCATCCGCAACGCGGAAAAGGTCGCCTCGTTCTGCAACGATGTGGTCGGTGACATCTGCGGCATCGTCAGCGGCTCGACCGCGACGGTCATCGTCGTGCTGCTGCAAAACAGCTTCGGCTGGCGCAGTATCGTCGTATCCACCGTGGTCACGGCGCTCATTTCCGGATTGACGATCGGCGGCAAGGCCATCGGCAAAAAGATCGCCATGAAAAAGAGCAAGGATGTCATCTACCTGACGGCGAAGGTGCTGTCGGTGCTGCATCTTGTCAGATAAAGAAGGAAACCGTATTGATTCTTGAAACCATCCATGATCCCCGGGACATCAAAACCCTGAACGACTCGCAAACGCAGCTTTTGTGTACGGAGCTGCGTGAATTTTTGCTGAAAAACGTGTCGAAAACGGGCGGGCATCTGGCCTCGAACCTCGGCGCGGTCGAGCTGACGGTGGCCATCCACCGCGTGTTCGACACGTCGCGAGACCGGCTGGTGTTCGACGTGGGGCATCAGTGCTACACCCATAAAATTTTGACCGGCCGGCGCGAGCAGTTTTCATCTCTGCGCCAGTACGGCGGCCTCTCGGGCTTTCCCAAGCCGCGCGAGAGCGGGCATGACGCCTTTATCGCGGGACATGCCTCCAACTCCGTCTCCGTCGCGCTCGGCATGGCGCGGGCGCGGACGCTGCAGCATCAGGATTATTCCGTACTGGCGCTGATCGGCGACGGCGCGCTCTCCGGCGGCCTCGCCTATGAGGGACTCAACAATGCGGGTTCGTCCGGCGAGCCGCTCATCGTGATTCTGAACGACAACGGCATGTCGATCGACGGCAATGTCGGTGCGGTGAGCGAGCATCTGGGACTTTTGCGCTCGAAGCCTGCGTACTATGAATTCAAAAAAGCCTATCGCGACCTGCTCGACCGCAATGCGGTCGGACGCGCGGTGTATGATTTTAACCATCATCTGAAAACGAATGTCAAAAAGGCGCTGCTGCCGAATTCGACGATGTTCGAGGACATGGGCTTTACCTACCTCGGCCCCGTGAACGGACACGATGTGGGGCAGCTCACGAACACGCTCAAATGGGCGAAGGACTTGAACTGTCCGGTGCTCGTGCATGTGCACACGAAAAAGGGCAAGGGCTACCCGCCCGCCGAGCGCGAGCCGGAGCGCTATCACGGTGTCGGCAAATTCGACCCGCGGATGGGCGTGCCGCGCGAGCATAAGCGAGATTTTTCCGCGGTGTTCGGCGACGAACTCTGTAAGCTCGCAAAAAATGACGAAACGATCTGCGCTATCACCGCCGCGATGCGCGACGGTACGGGCCTGCACGATTTTTCCGAGCAGTATCCCGTGCGCTTTTTTGACGTCGGCATCGCCGAGGGACATGCCGTGGCGATGGCCGCGGGCATGGCCAAGCAGGGGCTCACGCCGGTCGTGGCGATCTATTCGAGCTTTTTGCAGCGCGCCTACGACCAGCTCATCCACGACACGGCGCTCTCCGACCTGCATGTTGTCTTCGCGGTCGACCGCGCGGGCATGGTCGGCGCGGACGGAGAGACGCATCACGGCATTTTCGATGCGACATTCCTCTCGGAAATTCCGAATATGACGGTGCTGTGTCCGTCGAACTTTGCAGAGCTGCGCACGATGCTTGACCGTGCGGTGAACGAGATCAAAGGCCCCGTCGCCATCCGCTATCCGCGCGGCGGCGAGGGAAATTATAAGGAAGACAGCGGGCGGCAGAATCTTGTCGTGCTGCGCGAGGGGGCGGATATTACCCTCTGCGCCTACGGCACGATGATCAACAATGTGCTCGACGCGGCGGAAATCCTGCACGAGCAGGGTATCGAGGCGCGCGTTGTAAAGATCAACGCCATCTCGCCGCTCTATGACCGCGACATGCGCGAGGTCATCGGCAAAACAAAGGCGATGCTGGTCGCCGAGGAGTGCGCGGGCGTCGGCTGCATGGGCCAGCGCATGGCGGCCATTCTGGGCTGGAACAAAATTTCGCCCGAACGGCTGGAGCTGTGCAACCTCGGCAAGGCGTTTCCTGCGCAGGGAACAGTGGAGGAGCTGTACCGCGAGTTCGGGCTGGACGCGGAATCGCTGGCAAAAAAGGCTGCGGAGGTGCTGCGATGAGCAATAAAACAAGACTGGACGTGCTGCTCGTTGAACGCGGGCTGGAGCAGACCCGCCAGCGCGCGCAGGCGATGATCATGAGCGGGCTCGTCTTTGTGGACGGGCAGCGCGTGGATAAGGCGGGCACCGCCGTGCCGAACGACGCGCAGATCGAGGTACGCGGCAACACGCTTCGATATGTGAGCCGCGGCGGCCTCAAGCTCGAAAAGGCGATGACGACGTTCGGCCTCAAGCTGGACGGCTGTATCTGTGCCGATATCGGCGCTTCGACCGGCGGCTTTACCGACTGTATGCTGCAAAACGGCGCGACAAAGGTCTACGCCGTCGACGTCGGCTACGGACAGCTCGATTGGAAGCTCCGCTCCGACGAGCGCGTTGTGTGCATGGAACGCACGAACGCGCGCTATCTCGACCACGACCAGATCCCTGACGAACTGGATTTTGCCAGCATCGACGTGTCGTTTATTTCGCTGAAATTGATCCTGCCTGCGGTGCACCGCGTCTTAAAAGAGGGCGGACATGTCGCCTGCCTCATCAAGCCCCAGTTTGAGGCGGGACGCGAAAAGGTGGGGAAAAAGGGCGTCGTCCGCGACCCGGACGTACACCTTGAGGTGCTGGAAAACTTCCTGACACATGCAAAGGATTCTGGCTTTACAGTGCTTGATATCACATTCTCTCCTATTCGCGGACCCGAGGGAAACATCGAATACCTCGGGTATCTCGAAAGCGGCGATTGGGTGGAGAAGACGTTTGACCTCCAGGGCCTTGTGGAGCAGTCACACGCGGCGCTCGACCACGGGAAGGAGGGCGCGGGATGCTGAGAAAAGTCATCTTATGCCCGAATCCCTACCGCGACGCGCAGCTTCGCGTCGCGAAGGAGGCCAAGCGCGTGCTCGACGAGGTTGGCTGCCCGAATGTCGTGTGCCTGCCGTTTCGCAATCAGGAGCCGCCGGAGGGCTACGGGCTCAACATTGAGCCGCTTCAGCAGGAGATCCGCGGTGCGGACATGATCATCGCGTTTGGCGGCGACGGTACGATCCTGCACCTTTCCAAAACCGCCGCGCACCGCGACATTCCGGTGCTGGGCGTCAACCTCGGCAGCCTCGGCTTCATGGCCGAGCTTGAGAGCAAAGACCTTTTGCGCTTGCGCGACCTGTGTGA